>OCPS01000304.1_pt1 | contig 56416 bp, 48 predicted proteins | sample 1538651 | NCBI WGS metagenome assembly OCPS01 (sample SAMN04571715, study PRJEB22368) | human gut metagenome | biome: human gut; material: stool | host: Homo sapiens | place: Luxembourg | collected 2012-09-21 | reverse complement strand
CGCCGGCCTGCTCGCCGTGCAGATGCTCTCCGCCTTCGAGCCGGAACTGGCCGACAAGCTTGAGGATTACCGTAACGAACTGAAAGAAAAGGTAGCTGAATCCAATGCCCAGCTTGTCTGAGGAAACAGGCGGTCGTGTTTCGATGCTGATGCCGGGCTCGACCATCGGCATCATCGGCGGCGGCCAGCTCGGCCGCATGATGGCTCTGTCCGCCCGCTACATGGGCTTCCGCGTCGGCGTGCTTGACCCAACGCCGAACTGCCCGACCGGTCAGGTGGCCGACTTCCAGATCACCGCCGAGTACGATGACAAAACCGCCATCCATGATCTGGCCGTGCAGTCCGACGTGCTCACCTACGAGTTCGAGAACGTGGACGCCGGCGCCATCGACGAGGTGCGCGGCATCACCGCCACCCCGCAGGGCACCGACTTGCTGCGCGTGACCCAGCACCGCGTGCGCGAGAAGCAGTTCATCAACGACCACGGCACCGCCACCGCACCGTGGCGCGCTGTCAACAACTTCGATGAGCTTGACGCCGCATTGGGTGATATTCATTATCCGGCCGTGCTGAAGACCGTGTCCGGCGGCTACGACGGCCACGGTCAGCTCGTGCTGCGTTCCGACGCCGACTTGGAGAAGATCCGCTCCCGCTCCGACCGTGGTGGTGGCTTCCCGCCGAGCATCCTGGAAGGCTTCGTCGACTTCGCATTCGAGGCTTCGATTCTGGTCTCCGGCAACGGCAAGGACTTCGTCACCTTCCCGATTGTGCGTAACGAGCACCGCAACAACATCCTGCATATGACCATCGCCCCCGCCGAGGTGTCCGAACATGTGGCTCGCGAAGCGCATGAACTGGCGATTCGCCTGGCCAAGGGCTTCGAACTGGCTGGCACGCTGGCCATCGAACTGTTCATCACCAAGGACGATCAGGTCATCGTCAACGAGCTCGCCCCGCGCCCGCACAACTCCGGCCACTACACCATCGAGGCCTGCTCGATGGACCAGTTCGACGCCCACATCCGCGGCATCGCCGGCTGGCCTCTGCCCAAGCCCAAGCTGCTCTCGCCGGCCGTGATGGTCAACGTACTTGGCCAGCATGTGGAACCGACGCGCGCGCTGATCGCCACCCACCCGGAGTGGAATGTGCACGACTACGGCAAGGCCGAAGTGCGCCACGACCGCAAGATGGGCCACATCACCGTGCTCACCGACGACCCGGCCAAGACGGTCGCTGACCTTGAGGCCACCGGCTGCTGGGACGACCTGAAAAAGAAGGCGTGACCTTACCGATGGTTGAACATATCGAACGCCAGACCAAGCAGAAGGACGCGATTCGCGCCGCCTTGGCCGACTGTGAGGAGTTCATCTCCGCTCAGGACCTGCACCGCAGGCTGGAGGACGAAGGCTCGAAAATCGGCTTGGCCACCGTATACCGCCAGCTCAACGCCTTGGCCGATGCCGGTGCCGCCGACACGATCCGCCTGGACGGCCAGCAGCTGTTCCGCCTATGCGGCGACGACGGACATCACCACCACTTGGTGTGCAGGCGGTGCGGCAAAACCGTGGAAATCGACCCGCCCAGCGAGGCTTGGCTGCGCAAAGTGGCCGACGGCCACGGCTTCACCGTTGAATCCCACACCTTGGAGGTCTTCGGACTGTGCTCTGATTGCCAAAAGGAGCAGAAAGCGCAGAAGGCTCAGAAAGCAGTGAGCGAATAACAAATGGGATCGGCTTCAAAGCCGATCCCATTTGTTATTCCGCTGCTATTCCACTGACTTCAGCGCGCCGAGCATGCTGTTTCTTTGAGGTCGTGTTCTGCACGATGCCTTTCACGCCGTCCAGCTTCATGAGCTTGGCGCTGCGCGACTCCACATTGGAGGTCTCGTGGTTCTTGAGCCGCACCATATAGGCGTTCGACTGGTGCTGCTCGCCGAACACGTGCTTATAGCCACCCGAAGTCATGAACATGAAATGCCCGAAGTAGGGAAGCCGGCTTGTCACGCAGCTTGCGTTTGGCCGCTACCCAGGCCGGTACCACGGTGCTCGCCCAGGCCAGCAGGAACGCCGCCAGGGTGATGGCAGGATGGAACGCCAGCATGACACGCCGATGTAAATGCAAATGATAATAATTCTCAATACATGTTATTCTGTCGTGTTGGTGGCTGGGCGATGATGCAGCAACAGCAGCATCGCCCAGCCGTTCGGCTAATTAGAGAGGAAAACCCAATCATGTCCATCATGTCCAACGCCAAGCGCGCGCTCGCCATCGCGGCCGCCGCGGCGACCCTGCTCTCGATGGCCGCCTGCGGTTCCAGCAACGCCGCCAGCGGCAAGTCCGATTCCAGCGGCGCCGCGTCTTCCGGCAAGATCGAGGTCGTCGCCTCCATCAACCAGTGGGGTTCCGTGGCCGAAGACCTCGGCGGCAGCAACGTCGAAGTCACCAACATCATGACCAAGACCAACGTCGAGGCGCACGATTACGAGCCCACCAGCCAGGATGTCGCCAAGTTCGGCACCGCCAAGGTAGCCGTAGTCAACGGCGCCGATTACGACCCGTGGGCCACCAAGGCCGCCCAGCCGACCAAGGCCACGCTGGTCACCGCCGCCGAAACCGCCGGCATCAAGGAAGGCGACAACCCGCACGTCTGGTTCTCCGCCAAGGTGCGTTCCAACACCGCCGACGCCATCACCGCCGCCTACCAGAAGGCCGACCCGAGCCACAAGGACGACTACGCCAAGCTCAACAAAGAATGGCACGCCAAGGAAGACCAGCTTGAGTCCAAGATCAAGGAGACTTCCGCCAAGACCGAGGGCCTGCCGTACGCCGCCACCGAATCCGTGGCCTGGTACCTGGCCGACGACCTCAAGATGACCGACGCCACTCCGAAGGGCTACGCCCAGGCCTCCGCCAACGAGAGCGAGCCGACCCCGGCCGACATCAAGGACTTCCAGGACACCCTGAAGGCCGGCTTCATCAAGATGTTCGTCTTCAACAGCCAGGAAGCAAACTCCACTACTGACCAGATCACCGGTGCCGCCAAGGACGCCAACGTGCCGATCGTGGAGCTCGCCGAGCAGATGCCGAAGCAGTACACCAACCTGCTCGACTGGATGAGCGCACTGGTCGACCAGTTCGCCGCCGCCGTGAAGTAATGCGGCAGTAGCCGTCAATCCGCAACAGCGATAAGGGGAATAATCAAGTCAGATAGCGAGGCGTTGTCTAGGGGAGAACAGAACACTTCGCTATCAGGGATAGGCTCCTTATATATCAGGGTGCTTCGGGGATGTCCCGAGGCACCCTTTGCGTTAGGGTGAATAGTTAGGAAACGGTAAGAAAAATAGTGGAACTATGGATTTTCCAAGGTTCAGCGGCAACAATATGCCCTTGAAAAGTCACATACGGAAACAGGCGAATGAGCGAGAACACTAGTAATACCACCACAGTGAAACCCCATTTCAAGCTTTGGGCCAAAAAGGTCGAAGCCAATGAAGTCACGCCCCAACACCCCCACAAGCCCTTCCCCGGCTGGGTGTACGGCGTGCTCTTCGTTATCTTCGACATCATTGTCGTGACGGCGCTCGAAGTGGGCGTTTCGTCCAGCTCCACCCGTGTGCAGCTGTCCAGTCCGACCGTCGGATTCGGCTTCGTGAGCAAGATGTGGACCGACGGCAATTTCGTATTCGTGCTCAACGTGATACTTGTCGCGTTGCTGTACCTCATGTTGCTGATGCTGTTCAACCGGTTCTGGACGGCAAGCATCGTGATTCTCGCGGTCGGAATCATCGTGGCCGCCATCGAACATTTCAAGGTCGAGATCCGTTACGAGGCCATTCTGCCCGCCGATCTAGGCTTCCTTGGCTCGAACACCGGCAACATGCTCACCTTCATTCCGGCCGGTGCGCATGTGACCATCCTCGTGGCACTCGGCGCGTTCGCCGTACTGCTCGCGCTGATTCTGGTGCTGCGTCATTTCGATGGGCGCAAAGGTCGCATGATTCGTACGGATAACCTGAGCCTGAACCTCACCTCCCGTCTGATTCTTCTGCTGCTGCCGATTCTGGTGTTCGCGTTGTACTGCATTCATGTGAGCACCACCGATTCGCTGGCCAACAAGTTCTCCCGCGCCTTGGGAGACATGCCATCCATGTGGGATTCCGTGTATGACGCGCAGCGCAATGGTCCGCTCGTGGCCTTCACCCGCCAGCTCAACCCGAAGATCATGGACAAGCCGAGCAACTACTCCGAGGAGACCATGAAGAAGGTCGCCGCTCGCTATCAGAAGGAAGCGGAGACAATCAACGCCTCCCGCACCAACAACCTCACTGATTCGACAGTGGTGTACGTGTTGTCCGAATCCTTCTCTGACCCGAGCCGCGTGCCGGGACTGAAGAACAATAAGGATTCGATGCCCAACATCCGCAAGATCAAGGCGGGCACCACCTCCGGCCTGATGCTCTCCTCCGGCTACGGCGGAGGTACGGCCAATCTCGAATACATGGGACTTTCCGGCCTGAGCATGGCCAATTTCGAGTCCTCCCTGTCCAGCCCGTACCAGCAGCTGGTCCCGAGCCAGCATTGGACTCCCACCATCAACCAGCTGTGGGGCGCGCCCGTCAACTCGCTCGGCTACCACCCGTACGAATCCAGCATGTACTCGCGTGCCACGAACTACAAGAAGTTCGGCTTCTCGCACTTCTACACGTTGACCGGTCCGGACGTGATCAAGTATCAGGACAAGATCGACGAGTCGCCGTACGTCTCTGATAAGTCTTCCTATGATTCTGCGTTGGAAGGCATCAAGTCCGGCAAGACGAACAAGTTCATTCAGATCATTACCATGCAGAATCACATGCCCTACCACGAGTGGTATGAGAATAACGACTACACCGCCGAATCCACCACGGGTACGCCGCTGGGTGATGATGAACAGCAGTCGATTGAGACCTATCAAAAGGGTGTGGAGATTACCGATCAGGCCACTCAGGAGTTCCTGAATGAACTGGATGCGCTGGATAAGCCCGTCACCGTGGTGTTCTATGGCGACCACTTGCCGGGCATCTACTCGTCCGCCAGCGAGGATGACAACAACTCCTTGGCCCTGCACCTGACCGATTACTTCATCTGGTCGAATAAGGCTTCCAGCTCCCAAGGCAATAAGGCAAGCGATGCAGCCTACTCCTCGCCGAACTTCTTCGTGGCGCAGGCCGCCGATCACATGAACGCCAAGGTCAGCCCGTATCTAGCGTTCCTGACCGAAATGCATTCCAAGATCGCCGCCATGGAACCGCCTGTGGTCAACAAGATCCAAGGCTGGGATCGTATCCCCGAAGGCCAGAACATCTATCTTGATCAGAACGGCAACCCGATGTCCACCGATGACTTCGACAAGGAAACCAAGCAGTTGCTTGCCGACTACAAGCTCATCCAATACGACATCACCGCCGGCAAAAACTACCTCAAAGACACGGACTTTATGACGCTGCCGTAAAGCAGACAGCCTAGTAGGCTGTCTGTAGGCAGCGTGCGAGCCGACAGACGAGCCAGCAAGGCGCGGGGCGTAGCCCGTCCAAAATTGCAGTAGCGCTGCCGTAAAGCAGGGGGTGCTTTCATGACGAACCAGACTTTCGAACAACTGAAGAAGACTTACGAATCCGGTCGTACCCGGCCGCTGGCATGGCGCCGCGCGCAGCTGAACGCACTACGCCGTCTGGTTACGGAGAACCGTGATGCCTTTGTCTCCTCGGCTATGGCTGACTTGGGCAAGCCCGCGGCTGAAACCGTGCTCATGGAACTGAACCTGGTGGCTGGTGAAGCACAGTTCGTGCGCAATCGTCTGAGCCTTTGGACCGCCCGGCATCCCAAAGCGATGCATTGGATGTTGCAGCCGGCTGCCGGATGGACGATTGCCGAGCCCAAAGGCGTGGTGCTCATCATTTCACCGTGGAATTATCCGGTGCTGCTGGCCTTGGAACCAATGGCTGATGCGCTCGCTGCCGGTAACGCCGTCTGCTTGAAACCGTCCGAGCTTTCACCGAATACGTCCAAGCTCCTTGCTGAGTTGGTGCCGCAATACCTTGACTCCGAGGCCGTGCGCGTGGTCGAAGGCGGGCCCAAGGAAACCGGCGAACTGCTGAAATGCCCGTTCAACCACATCTTCTATACCGGTGGCGGCCACGTCGGCAAAATCGTCATGCGCGCGGCGGCCGAGCATCTGACGCCGGTCACGCTGGAACTCGGCGGCAAGTCGCCATGCTTTGTGGATCGCACTGCGGACATCAATGTGGCTGCACGCCGCATTGCGTGGGGCAAATTCACCAATGCCGGGCAGACTTGCGTGGCACCCGACTATGTGCTCGCCACGCCGGATGTGGCCGAGGCTCTGGCCGAGCGCATCGCCGTAGCCATCACCGAATTCTATGGCGAAGATCCGAAGGCCTCGCCTGATTTTGGTCGTATTATCAACGATCGTCATTTTGAACGACTGTGCAAGCTATTGCCGGTCGGCACCGTGCCGCCTGAGGAGCCGAGCTCGCCGCTGGTGCAGGTGGCATCGGCGGTAGGCGCGGCCATGGATATGGTTGGGCGGCGCTTCAATGCCGTGACTACTGGGCGCGGTGGCGCGGGGGAGATGGCCGGCAGCGCGAACAATGCGGCGAAGCCGACGGCCGGTTCGAATATGGCAGCCGCTGATGATGGTGCGACTGCCTCGGCCGCTGTTGAGCCGAGCGAGATTCACAAGGTGCCCGGCGTGTTCGACCTGGCCGGTCGAATCGTTTGCGGCGGCAAGGTCGATCGTGCCGCCCGGTATATCGCGCCTACCGTGCTGTACGGTACGTCGCCAGATGCGCCAGTAATGAAGGAGGAGATTTTCGGGCCGATTCTGCCGATTCTGGTGGTCGAGGATGCCGAGTCCGCAATCCGATTCATCAACAAGCGGTCCCGGCCGTTGGCTGCATATGTGTTCTCGCGCGATCACGAGGTTCGGCTGACTTTCGAACGTCAGACCAGCTCCGGAGCCTTGGGATATTCGCTGCCGTTGGGCCATCTGCTGTCCAGCCGGTTGCCGTTCGGTGGCGTGGGCGCGTCCGGCATCGGCACCTACCACGGCAAAGCAGGCTTCCTCACCTTCAGCCACGTCAAAACCGTGGTTACCAAGCCGCAGTTCCCCGACACTCTGCGCCTCGTGTACCCGCCCTTCAATGAAGCCAAGGCCAAACTGTTCGACATCATCGCCAAATTCAGCTAGCGTGATATCGCTCGCTGATATTGGGTGATGGCGTTGTCATAGTGACGTTCGCTGTCCCGGTAATTACGTCAATCGATTGATTCGTGTACCGGGCCAGATTTTTCTGTCCTAGTATTTGATTTCGGGTCATTTTTGCTTACCGGGACAAAACTGACGCCGGAAGTATCGTCCGCGTATTACGAAAATGGCGGAATAGTGCGGTTTCGTATGGAAGGGAATTTCAAATATTCCTATATTCGAGGGGTTCAGCTGTCCTGGTTTGCGAAAAAGAGCCGAAATCGGCTACCGGGACAGAAAAATCTGGCCCGGTAGCCACGTCAATCGATTGACATGTCTGCCAGGCCAAAAATATGCAGCAGATGCGCCGCTTCTGTTACTTCAGGGCTTTGAAGCCGATGTCGTGGCGGTAAAACAGTCCGCGCAGCTCGAGCTTGTCGATGATTGCGTAGACCTTGTCCTGGGCGGACTTGATGTCCGGAGCGGAGGTTTCGACGAGCAGCACGCGGCCAGAGTTGGCCACAAGGTTACCGTGCTCGTCAGAGGCGACGCCGGCGTAGTAGACGTGCGAATCCTCGTCGACTTCGATTTCGGGCACACGGGCACCCTTGATGACGTTCTCCGGGTAGCCGTTGGAGGCGATGACCACGCCGAGGGTGGCGTTGGACTCATCCCAGGTGAATTCGGGGGTTTCGCCGTCGAGAATGGCGGAGATGCCGGCACCGAGGTCGGAGGTGAGCTTCGGGAGCACGACTTCGGTTTCCGGGTCGCCGAAGCGGGCGTTGAATTCGATGACCTTCGGGCCGTCGGCGGTGGCGATCAGACCGGCGTACAGGATACCGGTGAATGGCGTACCTTCCTCGGCCATGCCTTCGACGGTGGGGCGCACGATTTTCTCGATGGCCTCGTCGACCACGGACTGCGGAATCTGCGGCACCGGGCTGTAGGCACCCATGCCACCGGTGTTCGGACCCTCGTCGCCATCGTGGGCGCGCTTGTGATCCTGGGAGATGGGCATCGGCCAGAAATCGGTGCCGTTGACAAAGCTCATCAGGGAGAATTCCTGGCCGTCCAGGAAGTCCTCGATAACGACCTTGGCACCGGCGGAGCCGAAGCGATGGCCGATGAAGATGTCTTCGAGTGCGCGCTGGGCGGTGTGCTCGTCCATGGCCACGGTCACGCCCTTGCCTGCCGCCAGACCGTCGGCCTTGATGACAATCGGGGCACCGTGCTCGTGTACGTAGTCCTGCGCCATCTCGAGATCGCTGAAGGTCTTGTATTGGGCGGTCGGGATGTTGTGTCGGTCCATGAGCTGCTTGGCGAAGTCCTTGGAGCCTTCAATCTGGGCGGCGGCCTTGGACGGGCCGAACGCCTTGATGCCGGCGGCGGCGAAATCGTCCACGATGCCTTCGATCAGCGGGACTTCCGGGCCTACGAACACCCAGTCATAACCATTGTTCTTCACGAATTCGATAAGTGCGGCGTGATTCGACTGGCTCAGCTGCGTGGTGTGGATGCCGTCCTTGAGCATGCCCGGGTTGCCGGGAGCCACGGTGACTTCGTCGATGCTCGGTGCCTTGAGCAGCGTGTAGGCAATGGTGTGCTCGCGCGCGCCGGAGCCGATAACCAATACTTTCTGACCCATGTTGTTCCTTTCCTGCGGAAAGCGAGTTACTTCAGTACGATTTGCGTGCCGGTGGTGTCGGCTGCGATCTGGCCGAGCACGTAGGCGGGCTCGTTGTTGTCGGCGAGCAGCTTCAGCGCCTCGTCCTTGCGAGCGAGGTCGATGGCCAGCACCATGCCGATGCCCATGTTGAAGATGTTGTACATCTCCTTATGATCGATGTTGCCAGCCTTCTCCAGCACGTCGAAGATCGGGAGCACGGGCCAGGTGCCGAGCTCGATTTCGGCGGCCAAGCCGTCCGGAATCATGCGCGGGATGTTCTCGATGAAGCCGCCGCCGGTGATGTGGGCCACGCCTTTGACCACGCCCGCCTTGAACAGGGGAGAGAGGGCCTTGACGTAGATCTTGGTGGGGGTGAGCAGCACGTCGCCGAGCTTTTCGCCGCCCAGCTCGTCGAGTTCGGTGTCCACGGTGTAGCCGGCCTGCTCGAACAGGGCCTTGCGCACCAGGGAGAAGCCATTGGAGTGTACGCCGGTGGAGGGCAGGCCGATGAGCACGTCGCCTTCAGCGATGGTGGAACCGTCCACGATGGCGGACTTTTCGGCAACGCCGACCGAGAATCCGGCGAGATCGTATTCGTCTTCGTCGTACATGCCCGGCATTTCGGCGGTTTCGCCGCCGACCAGCGCGGAACCGGCCTGTACACAGCCGTCGGCCACACCGGCCACGACCTGCTCAAGCAGTGCCGGGTCGTTCTTGCCGCAGGCGATGTAGTCAAGGAAGAACAACGGCTCGGCGCCCTGGGCGGCGATGTCGTTGACGCACATGGCCACGCAGTCGATGCCGATGGTGTCGTGCTTATTGGCCAGCTTGGCGACCATGAGCTTGGTGCCCACGCCGTCGGTGCCGGAGATGAGAACCGGCTCCTTGTAGCCCAAGGAGGCCAGATCGAACAGGCCGCCGAAGCCGCCGATGCCGCCGACCACGCCGGGGCGGTTCGTGCGGGCCACGTGCGACTTGATGCGCTTGACGACTTCGTACCCGGCTTCGACGCTCACGCCGGCGTTCTCATATGCTTTTGGCATTTGGTTGGCCTTTCTACTTATTTTGGCTCCCCTCTGGAGGGGAGCTGTCGGCAAAGCCGACTGAGGGGAGGCAAGCGCCTCTGGTTCAAAGAATTGTTATTGAGTGGATTGGTGGTGAGCTATTCGGCATCCGGCTGCACGGTGTTGTACTCGTTGCCGATGTACTTGCTCTTGTACAGCGCGAATTCAGGCAGACGCACACGGTCCTCGGGCGTGAGGGACTTCAGGAAGTCGGCCTCGTAGTCGTCGAGCGCAGTGGGGTAGTCGCCGTTGAAGTAGGCGACGCACAGGCCACCGTATGGGGCGTCGGCGTTCAGTCCGATGGATTCGACCAGACCGTCGAGCGAAAGGTAGGCCAAGGAATCCGCGCCGATGTATTCACGGATTTCCTCCACGCTCATCTTGGCTGCGATGAGTTCCTTGGTGGTGGAGATATCAATGCCATAGAAGCAGGGGTACTTCAGCGGCGGGGAGCTGATGCGCATATGCACTTCAGCGGCGCCGGCTTCCTTGAGCAGCTGCACGATGCGCTTGGACGTGGTGCCGCGCACGATGGAATCATCGATGACGATAACGCGCTTGCCTTTAACCACGCTGCGCACAGCAGAGAGCTTCATACGCACACCCTGCTCGCGCAGTTCTTGCGTGGGCTGAATGAAGGTGCGGGCCACATACTGGTTTTTGATTAGACCCATTTCGTTGGGCAGGCCTGCTGCTTCCGCATAGCCGGATGCGGCGGACAATGAGGAGTTCGGCACGCCGATAACCATATCGGCCTCCACCGGGGATTCGGCGGCGAGACGTGCGCCCATGCGCTTGCGGGCGGAGTGCACGTTGACGCCATAGATATCGGAATCCGGGCGGGCGAAGTAGATGTACTCCATCGAGCAGATGGCCAGCTGCGTGTTGTTGGTGTACTGCACGATCTTGTAGCCGTGATCGTTGACCACCACGATTTCACCCGGGCGAATGTTGCGCACCAGCTCGGCGCCGACGACATCCAGTGCGCAGGTTTCGGAGGCGAGCACGTAGGCGCCGTTCTTCATCTTGCCGAGGGAGAGCGGGCGGAAGCCGTTCGGGTCGAGTGCGCCGATCATGGCGTCTTCGGTCATCAGCAGGTAGGCGAAACCGCCATGCACCGTGTTGAGCGCTTCCTTGAGCTTGTCCATAAAGGTGCGCTGCATCGAACGGCGAATCAAGTGCATCAGCACTTCGGTGTCGGAGTTCGAATGGAAGATGGCGCCTTCGTCTTCAAGCTTGCGGCGCAGTGACGGGCAGTTCGTCAGGTTGCCGTTATGGCACAGAGCCACGTCGCCGTCATGGAAGCGGAAGATGAACGGCTGGATGTTGTCTGTGGTGCCCGAGCCGGCCGTTGCGTAACGCACGTGGCCGATGGCGCAATTGCCCTTCAGTCGTTCGATTTCGCGCTCATCGCCGAACACCTGGGTGAGCAGGCCGAGTCCGCGATGACCGATGAGATGACCGTTATCGTTGGAGACGATGCCGGCACCTTCCTGACCGCGATGCTGCAGCGCGTGCAGGCCAAAATAGGTGAGTCGTGAGGCGTCGGGGTGGCCCCATACGCCGAAGATGCCACATTCCTCGTGAATGTCTTCGAGTTCAGCCGACAAGCCAAAGCTCCTTTTTCAAACAGGGGATTAACTATCTATCAACCCTACCAATCGGCGGCTACATCGCGTGTTGTGGGGTGGTGGAACTTGTTGGGGTTTGCGGACGCGGTTTAAGCACCAGATCAGTCAAGTATGAATAGTGGCTTAGGATTTTGGCCTTTCGCTGTTTGTGGTGGGTGGTTGTGGTGTGGGGTGATGCCGACGGGTAGGTTGGAAGCATGGATACCTCTTACCTGTTCACCGCCGCATTACCTGGTGCTCCACTTTGTGCTCAAGCGTGATACCGAATTGTCGGTGTGACGTGATCGGTTGACTTTCGTCAACGCAATTTGAAAGGCTCCGACGGTATTATCCGTCGGAGCCTTTCGTCGTATGAATCCGGTGCTTGTTTTTCGGCTTCGTCTCAGTGCCTGAAATGGCTGAAGAACTCGATGGTCTCGGGATCCTGCGACTCGTCCATCACCTCAGCGGGTGTGCCGTTCTCGGCGATGACGCCGTGACGGAGCAGTACGATGCGGTCGGCCGCTTCGTGGGCGAAGCTCATTTCGTGCGTGGCCATGAGGATTGTGGTGCCTTGGGCCTTTAACTCGGCAACCATGTTGAGCACTTCGCCGACCAGCATCGGATCAAGAGCGGATGTGATCTCGTCAAGCAGCAGCAGTTCCGGGTCGGTCATCAGTGCGCGCGCAATCGCCACGCGCTGCTGCTGGCCGCCAGAGAGCTGATCGGGGTAGGCACTGGCTTTATCGCGCATGCCGATGCGTTCAAGCAGTTCCATAGCGCGGGTTTCGGCGCGATCCTTGCTCCAGTGGTGAACCTTGATTGCGGCAAGGGTCACGTTCCTGAGCACCGACATGTGGGGGAAGAGGTTGAACTGCTGGAACACCACGCCGATACGTGCGCGAATCTTGTCCTGGTCGGCACGCGGGTCGGTGATATCGGTATTGCCCAGCCAAATCTGGCCGTCATCGACCTGTTCAAGCAGGTTGACGCATTTCATCAATGTGGATTTGCCTGAACCGGAAGGCCCCAGCAAAGCCACCACCTCATGTTGGTGAATGTCAAAGGAAATGCCACGCAGCACCTGCGTGTTTCCAAAGGATTTGCGCACGTCATCAAGACGCAGCACCGTCTTGTTGCTCACGGGGGAGTCACTCGCCTTGGTGGTGATATTGGTCATTTCGCTCATACCGTTCCTCCGCTGAGTTCGCGCTTACGCAGACGTTCCGTGTACCAGTCGTTCAGCAGGATGAACGGCACGCTCATCAGGATGAACAGCAGGCTGGCGACCACATACGGCGTGAAGTTGTAGGTGCTGGCCACGTCGATCTGTGCGGCGCGCACGGCATCCACCGCACCCAGCACGGAAATCAGGCCGACGTCCTTTTGCATGGAGATGAAGTCATTCATCAGTGCGGGCGCCACTTTGCGCAATGCCTGAGGAATGACGATCAGTCGGGTCGTCTGGCCGGAGGTCAGGCCCAACGAGCGGGCCGAGGCTCGCTGAGAAGGATGTACGTCGTTAAAACCGGCACGCAGTACCTCGGAGACGTAGGCGCTGTATCCCATTACCACTGCAATGGTGCCGAGTACCGAGGGATCGATACGGCCGAACAAGCCTAGGCCGGGAATGCCGAAACCGATTAGATACAGCACGACGATAATAGGCACGCCGCGCATCACAGTCGTGTAGATCAATGCCAGGATACGCAGCGGGAACAGAATAGGGGAGCGGCTGGTGCGCACCAGCGCGATCAGCGTGCTCAGAATCGCCACGCCGACCACTGCGACGAGCAGAACGCGGATGTTGAGCCATAGGCCGTCAAGCACATGGGGAAACGATTTGACGAAGTATTCGCCGGAGAAGAAGGTCTCCTTGACTCGTGGCCAGCCGGGGGAGAGCTTCAAGCCGATGACGATGACCACCACGAACACAATGGTGCTGATCAGACTGGTAATCGTCGATTGAATTTGCTGATGAACACGATATTGGCGTCGTTCGAGCTCGACCTGACTTACCTCGTGTCCGTCAGGGGCATTGTGCTGCCTGGTTTCGGTTGGTGCTGCGGTCATGTGATGAATGTCGCTCGCTTCCTGAATGCCGGGATGGCCGGGTGCCACAGGAAAATTCCCGCAGCGCCCGGCCAAGGTGTTGTGACCTTATGATGTAAGCCTACTTCACTTACTTCTTCAGTTCGGTCAGGTCGGTGGTGTACTCGGCCAGCCACTTGTCCTGAAGCTTCTTGATGGTGCCGTCGGCGTTCAGGTCATCCACTGCCTTGGTCACGGCTGCAGTCAGCTTGGAATCCTTCGGCAGCACGATGCCCATGCCGCTCTTGTCTTCGGAGTCAGGCAGACGGCCGAGCACCTTGGCGTCCTTGACCTGCTCGGACTGCACCATGTACACGCATTCCACGGTGCTGGTGACCAGTGCGTCGATCTGACCGGCGTCAAGTGCCTGAGCCAGTGCGGCATCATCATTGAACGTCTGGATGTCGTCCTTGATGTTCGCCTTGGCGTAGTCGTAGGCAAGGGTGCCGACCATGACGCCCACGGTCGCATCCTTCAGATCGGATACCTTGGTGGCGTTGGCGAACTTGCTGTCTTTCTTGACCACGACGGACTGGCTGTCGTTGTAGTAGCTGGACGAGAAGTCAACGGCCTTCTTGCGCTCGTCGGTGATGCCGAACTGCTGGATGTTGAAATCCCAGTCCTTGGCGCCGGGAGCGATGGCGGTGTCGAATGCGGTGCGGGTCCACACCACGTCGCTCTTCTTGAAACCGAGCTTGTCGGCCACTGCATAGGCGACGGCCGCCTCGTAGCCCTCACCGCTTTCCGGCTTGTCGTTCATAACCCACGGCTCGTAGGCCGGCTGTCCGGTGGCGATGGTCAGCTTGCCCGGCTTGTACGTCTGCTGGGTGATGTCGTCCGAATCGGTGGAATTGGATGCGGTGGACTGGCCGGAACCGCAGGCTGCGGTGAACGACAGAGCCAGGATGCTGACGGTGGCCGCAATGGTACGGACGATGTGTCGCTTATTGAACATGGGTTTCCTCTCCTCAAGTGTTCGTCATGCACACGGTTCAAACCGTGCTTGATGCATTCGCGCCAATTGTATGGCTATTGGGTTACAAAACATCGATATTTTCGGATGCTGGCTATCGCCATTGCTTATGGCCGACTAGAGCCGCGCAATCTGGCGCGTAAGCGGACGGATATCTCATATTGGCGCAGAGCGAAATGGCGTTCACTGTTCGAGTGTGAAGCCGTCGAATACGAATCCCGGACTGACCACACAGGAGACCAGCGCATCGCCCTGGCCTGGCACTGTGCGCTGCCAGACGCCAGCCGGTACGACCGCATGTCCCGATACGGTTACGTCGGCCTGATCGGTGGTGATGCCGGAACCCAAGGTGATTACGGTTCGCTTGGATTCGTCGGATTCCGGAGTCTCGTCGCTGCCGCCGAGCTCCAGTTTGACCGATGCCGGGCCATGCCACAGCCAGACCTCATCCGCATCGACCTTATGCCAGGCGCTGGCATCTCCCTCGGGCAGCAGGAAGTAAATCAGTGACGATAGCGGTCGGCTTGAGGCCTCATCCGTGTGCGGGGATTGCCAGTCACGCGTGTACCAGCCGCCTTCGGGGTGGGTTTCCAGTCCAAGGCGTTCCACTATGGACCGGGCGTATGGACTCATGTCTTGCAAAGCGACGCTCATAATGAGATCTCCTGTTCTTGGCGGGTTTGCTGGTTTTTGGCTTCTTGATATCAGGTCAGGTCAGCGGTGTCACCAGGCGTTGTTGTAGGCTTCGCGCCCGGATATCACCGTGGCTCGGTTCGTGCCTGCGCCGTGCTTCACCAGTGTTTCCAGCGTTTCTTCGATGCCGGCCGGAGATGATGTGTCGACGGGGATGTCGAAGAACGCGAAATCAGCCAATGCGCCCGCGTTGATTTGTCCAATGCGGTTGCGGCCCACGTGCATGCCCATGGAGGCGGCGCCGCCCAGCGTCATCATACGAATCAGGCGATGTGCCAGATCGTCGCTGGCATAGCCTTGTTCGCGGGCCAGGTCGTAAAGCATCGACACATCATCAAGCAGATCGAGGGTCGGCGTGCTGGAGAGCGAATCGGTGCCCACGCTTACCAGATTGCCTTCCTCGAGGTATTCGCGCACCGGTGCATCTTTGCCGGTGTTGGTAATGCGATTCGATCGGGGGCACAAGGCCACGCCCACGCCGCGCTGACGTAGAATACGCCGATCCTCGCCATTGGCCCACACGCCGTGTGCAATGTGCACATCCGGTCCAAGCGAGCCAAGCTGATCGACGAACTGGATGGCGGAGGCGCCTTTGCCCACTTCCTTGAGCTGCCGGTAGCTTTCCCAATCGTGGTCACTCCAGTCGGCCGCCGAATAAGTGGTGAGCACCGGCGGATAAGTGCCGGCCTCGAGCGGGGTCTCCGCCAGATGGATATGCAGTCGCATGTTCAGCTGACGAGCAATGTCTGGAAGATCAACGAACGGTTCGGACTCCAGCGTATACGGAGCATGCGGGCTGATGCCGAGGTTTGGCAGCTGCTCCTCGTTCATCCGGCGCAACTGCCGGATGAGCTCAGTGCGGCCCTTTTCCATCCATTCGGCGTTGTGCCAGCCCATTACCTCCCAATAAGCGATGCCGTGCATGCCCTGCGAAGCCAGCGCGCCGGCGGCGTCCAAATCGGTGACGATGTCTGCGGCGGCCGTCGTTCCCGATTCGACCATCTGGCGAGCGCCGTCCTCGGCCCACTGCTTCCATGGCTGGGTCTTCTGCGCCTCGGCGTACACCTCGTTGAATGCCAGTTCCCAGGCGCGGAACCGATCGTAGGTGCCTTGCCCGACCTGCACCATGCCGCTGTACTGCAGATGAGTGTGCGCGTTGATCAATCCGGGGGTGAGCACCCCATCCCAATGCCGTTCATGGATGGTGCCGTGAGCCGTCATTTCCTGCTTCAGCGCCTTCAGCACCCAGCGGCGTTTACCTACATGAACCACGCGGTCGCCATGTATGGCAACTGCGCCATCGATGATGACGGGGCCCGTCACGGGGATGATGAGTTTGGCGGAATACAGTGTCACATCATCGATAAGCTCGGTATCGACGGTCGGCCAGGTGTTGTCGGTCATATTCTCCTCGCTGCGTTGTGTTCGGTGCCGTGTCTATGGCTATCGGTCGGCGTTCTCTCGGTCGTTTTCCGCGAATCTGGTCAGTCGCCAATTGTAGCCGTTGTCCTCCACGGCATGGCTGGCTCGGTATCCGCGCGCCTTGAGCGCGCTGGCGGCGATGCGCTGGTCGGTCGCTGCGTCAAGTCTGATAAGCGTGTGATCCAGTGTGCCTCGATGTTCCAGAAGATATGCGACGGCGCTGGCCTGTACGGCGAAGCTCAGATCCATGATCTCGATTGGATTGCCGCCTCCCACCGTGTAGTTCACGCCATCGCCGTCGGCGATTAGCGTGAGCGTTGGTCCGTTGGGAACATTGAGTTGCACGGTGTCCCTGTTGACCTGTGGGGTGAAGTCGCTTACCTCGTCCAAGGCGATTTCGTTGGCGATGCCGCCGATCACTGCGAGCGCCGCGCCCTCGTGCATTGCGCGCATGTGCTCAAGTGTGACCGTATGTCTCACGCCAGTGGCGGACACCACCATATCCGCGCAAGGGAGTGCCTCGTCAATGTCTTGTGCGGCGAAGCCGTCGAACACCGCTTTAAGTGAAGCCACTGGATCGATATCGCAGATGGTGACTTCGGCGCCAAGCGCGCGAATGCGCCGTGCGAAGCCTTGGCCGACCGGGCCGTAGCCGATGACGGTGACGTTCTTACCGTCGAATGCATGCTCGCCGAGAATGCGCTGCATGGTGGTCACGCATGTCTCCCCAGTGCCGTGGGCGTTGTCGAATCCGGTTTTCAGCACACTGTCGTTAACGGCTACGACCGGGTAGGTGAGGGCTCCCGCTTCCTGCATCTGCTGGAACGCGCGTACGCCACTGGTCGTTTCCTCGGCCACTCCAATGAGATTCGCCGTGAGTTCGGGGCGTTCGAGCGAGGCGAGGCGGGCGAAGCTGGCGCCATCGTCGATGATGATGTCCGGCTGTATTTCGTCCAGCAGGTGCAGGGCCGCCTCGTGCGCCTGTTCCGCGGTCCAGTCTCGGCTGGATTCGACCGTGATTCCTTCCCGGCGCAGCTGTTCCGCCACTCGGGGATCCGTGGAATCCGGGCCGCAATATACGCCGACGATTGCGCCGGCGGCCTTAAGCTTGCGCAGCAGAATCGCGGTCTTTGGCTCCAGTATCAGACAGACGGCAATACGAATGCCTGAGAAATCGACGCGAGTGGTGAGGCTATCCATGGTGTCGCGTAATACCGGCATGTGCTGTTCCGCGTACTCCATTGCCTCCAGTCCGCTTGCCTTGCGCATATCGGTGATGGAATCGATGCTTTGTGTGCCGTCGCATAGGAATTCCTCGCTGTGCCCGTCGGTCATCGTGGCATCTTCGACGGTCATGCCCCATTGCTGGGCCTGAGACTTGATTTCGGCATGCTTCTGCGGCTCCGGAATCGCGAGTCGGGCTCCTGCCAGTGATCGATTCGTTTTCTGGGATCGGGCTGCCGCCCACGCTGCAAAATCGCTGTCTGCTGTAATGCTTTTCTTCATATTCCCCATGGTACGCATGCATGCCGCTGCTCTGCCGCTGCGCGTGTGGCGTGGGTGAAGAGCGTGTTTGGGCGCGTTGCGTGCGTCGACTTCGGCAGTTTCGAACAGGCATGTTGCATCGAACAAATGTTCGACTGTGTTGATATGCTGGTCGGGCCAGCGGTGGTAAGGAGGTGATGGCGATGGGCAGCGGAACGGTATCGACGCAACGCGAGCATACCTATATTGCCATTGATCTCAAGTCCTTCTATGCCTCGGTGGAGTGCGTGGCGCGCGGACTCGACCCGTTGACCACGCATCTGGTGGTGGCCGATGAAACCCGCACCGATAAGACAATATGTTTGGCGGTCTCACCCTCGCTGAAGAACTATGGCATTCCCGGTCGTGCGCGGCTATTCGAGGTAAAACAGCGCCTGAATGGAGTCAACATCGAGCGCGCGGTCCATGCTCCCGGCGGCCGATTAATCGGGGAGTCCTGCGATGCATGCGACCTGGAACGCTCGCCGGGACTCAAAGCCTCGATGGTCATCGCCAAGCCGCGCATGGCGCACTATCTGGAAATCAGCGGGCAAATATATGGCATCTACCTCAAATACGCCGCACCTGAGCACATCCATGTCTACTCGATTGACGAGGTGTTCATCGACGCCACGCCATATCTGCGCTCGCTGGGTATGGGGCCGCATGCGATGGCGCGAACCATCGTGCGCGAAATCCTCACCAAAACCGGCATCACCGCCACTGCCGGCATCGGCTCCAACATGTATCTGGCCAAAGTCGCCATGGATATCGTCGCCAAGCACATGCCCGCCGACAAGGACGGCGTGCGCGTGGCCGAACTGAATGAAATGTCATATCGTCGGCTGCTTTGGGATCATCGTCCGCTCACCGATTTTTGGCGGGTTGGGCGCGGCTATGCCAAGAAGCTCGAGCATGCCGGACTGATGACCATGGGCGATATCGCCCGATGCTCGGTGGGTCGTGCTTCGGATTACTACAACGAAGACCTGCTGTATCGCATGTTCGGTGTCAATGCCGAACTGCTCATCGACCATGCGTGGGGCTGGGAGCCGTGCGAAATCGCGGATATCCGATCCTATGAGCCAGGTGCGCACAGCATTAGCAGTGGGCAGGTGCTCACCGGCCCCGCCGACTATGCCACGGCCCGGCTGATCACCAAGGAGATGGCCGATGCGCTGGCCCTCGATCTGGTCGATAAAAGCGTGCTGACGAACCGACTGACGCTCGCCGTCGGCTATGACATCGGCAGTCTTGATTCGTCAAAGCTCGATTCGTGCGCTGATTATGCGATGAAACGTGCCGCTGAGCGGGCAGCGAAAAGCTATCAAGGGCCGGTGACCATCGACCGATTTGGGCGCAAGGTGCCCAAGAGCGCGGTCGGGTCGATTGGTTTGGGTGATTTCACCTCGTCGTCGGCACGTATTCGTGAGGCCATGACGATGTTGTACGAGCGCATTGTGGATTCACGCTTGCTTGTGAGGCGGTTGACCGTCATCGCCGATGATGTGGCCACTCCGGAGGAGCTGGCCGCCGGCAAACGCTATGAACAGCTCGACTTGTTCGGTGATGACGAGGCCCAATCGTATGGATCCGATTCCACCAGCGAAAAAAATGGAGAGCATGATATCCAGCGTGCGCTGCTGGATGTGAAACGTAAATTCGGCCGCAACGCCGTCATCAAAGCCATGGACATGGAAGACGGTGCCACCGGTCAGGACCGCAACCGTCAGATCGGAGGCCATCGCGCATGACCCTGCAAGAGACCCGTGCGTACGACGACATCATCAACCTGCCACACCATCAGTCGCGCAAGCATCCGCACATGTCCCGCCACCAGCGGGCCGCGCAGTTCATGCCGTTCGCGGCCCTGACCGGCTACAACCAAGTCATCGAGCAAACAGCAAAAAACGCCGAAACCGCCATCGCTCAGGCCGAAGCCCAAGGCGATACCGATTTCGGCGCTTGACAATCGCTCTCGTTGGAGGAAGTCTCAGATTCGTCAGCCTACGTGACGTTCGAAGCGGTGGAAGCCGGTGATCTTGTCGATTTCGGCCATCGCGTCAGCCGGAATCACAAAGCCCGCGGCCTTCATGTTGTTCTCCAGTTGGCTGGGCTTGGAGGCGCCGGCGATCACACAGCTGATCTCCGGGTGCTGCAGGATCCATGCCATGGAAAGCACCGGCAGGTTCGTGCCGAGCTCGTCGGCCACCTTGCGCAGCTGCTCGACCTTGTCGAGGTTCTCATCGGTCAGCAGATCGTTGATCTGGTGGTCGGACTGCCAGGTGGCGCGCGAGCCGGCCGGCAGCGGCTGGCCCTTGCGGTACTTGCCGGTCAGCAGACCCTGCGCGAGCGGGGAGAACGTGGTGATGCCGATGCCGAGCTTGCGGCAGGTGCCCATGATCTCATGCTCGATGTAACGGTCGTTTAGGTTGTACTGCGGCTGAACCACGGTAATCGGGTACAGGTTGTAGCGGTCGATGATGCGCTGGGCCTCTTCAAGGCGAGCCGAACCCCACTCCTCGGAAACGCCATAGTACAGCACCTTGCCTTGGGCGACCAGGTCGCTCATCGCGCGCAAGGTCTCGGTAAGGTCGGTGGTCTCGTCAAAACGGTGGCAGAAGTACATGTCCAGATAATCGGTCTGCATGTTCTTCAGCGTCTGGTCGATGCTCTCGAAAATGTGCTTGCGGGACAGGCCGCGGTCGTTCACGCCTTCGCCGGTGGGGAAGTAGACCTTGCTGGAGATGACGAGTTCCTTACGCGGGTACTGCTTGAGCACTTCGCCGAGGAATCGTTCGGCGGCGCCGCCCGAGTAAGCGTCCGCGCAGTCGAAGAAGTTGACGCCGGAATCGTAGGCGAGCTTCACGGTCTCCTTGGCCACGTCCTCAGCCGCCGTGCCCTTGAGATCCGTGACCCAGCTGCCCAGTGCGACCTCGCTGATCTTCAGTCCCGACTTGCCAACGCTGCGATACTTCATGTGTGCTCCTTGATAATCAATCGTCACCGTCGTCTCTTCATGGCCGGCCGTGAACGCTAACAATTCTTATTGAAACAGTTCAACCCCACTTGAACGCAAGTTGGCGGCTATTGCGACACGCCGGTGGTGACTTCGCGGGCGCAACGAATGAAATCATCAATGACGCTCCACCGATACGATGTGACCGGAACGCCGAACTGAATGGCATATGCGGTATCCGGGCCGCAATCCAGCACGCGCAAAGTACGCAACCGTTCGCCGTCAAGCAGCGCTGGCAGGAACCGCTCCGGGCATAGGCAGGCACCCATACCGTAATGGCACAGTTCCAGCAGAGTCAGTACGTTATCCGAACGGGCTGTGACTTTCGGCTCAAAACCGGCACGGCGGAACAGCAGATTGGCAATGCGGCCATCGATGTCCTGCGGATTGCCCAGCAAAAACGGGCAGTGTGCCAACGAAGATAGATCGCCTGAAGCAATGGCGCGTTCATTTGGAATCGTGTTGGGGATGGCGGAATCGTTGGCAATATTAGTCTGGCTGTTCGCGGTTCCGGTGGTGACTAAATCCAGCCATAATGATTGCGCAATAACCAGTACCATACGTTCGTCGTAGAATCTCCTGTTATCTTGAGTCATGGCTCGTGCGAATAGCGTTGATGTTTGCGACTGCGGGTCATGAGATGGAATCTGAGATGAGGCTGTAGCCAGAAGAGGGAGAAGATCGCATGCTGGAAGCGGGCACGATGTTGCTGTTCTGTGCGGTGCTGTTTGCCAGCGTCGCCCTCGGCTGGTCGATTATTCCCGCGCTGTTCGTTGGTGTGCTGCTGTTCATGGGGTATGGGCTGGTTCGCCGGTGCTCGTTGCGCGCGATGGCGAGCCGTGCGGCCGGCAGCGTACGGTCCGCGGGGACCGTGGTGGTGGCCTTCGTGCTCATCGGTGTGCTGACCTCGCTGTGGCGGGCCAGCGGGACCATCGCCTTCATCGTGGCCCATTCGACCGCGGTGATTCACGCCGCCACGGTGATTCCGCTGTCGTTTCTACTGTGCTCGGCGATGTCGGTGCTGGTCGGGTCGTCGTTCGCCAGTGCGGCGACTATGGGCACCATCTGCATGTCGTTGGGATTGTCGATGCAGGCGAACCCGGTGATGCTCGGTGGCGCGATTCTTGCGGGCGTCTATGTGGGCGATCGTTGTTCGCCGGTTTCCACCAGTGCCTTGCTGGTCAAACAGCTTACGCATACGAACCTGTTCAATACTATTGCCCGCATGCTGCGCACGGGTGCGGTGCCGTTTGTACTGAGTTGTGTGGTATACGTTGCGGCTGCGGTGGTGGAGTGGCTGTGCGCGAGCGGTGGTTCCGGATTTGGTGCGGCTAGTGCGGCTGCTACGGCTGGCTCGGCTGGCTCGGCTAGTGCGGCTGTTTCAACCAACGCAAGCAGCATAACCGATATCGGCGGATTGTTCTCATCGGCCTTCGATTTGCATTGGCTTACCCTAGTTCCAGCATTACTGGTCATCGTGTTGGCGTTGCTGCATGTGGACGTTCGGCTGCTTATGCTCGCCAGCATTGCCGCCTCGGTCGCGATATGCGTGGGCGTGCAGCACATGGAATGGGCGGAACTGTTGCGGCTGCTTATTTTCGGTTACCATGCGCAAAATCCGCAGGTGGCCGCACTCCTGGACGGCGGCGGCATCCTCTCCATGCTTACTGTAATGGCCATTGTCTGCATCTCCTCCGCCTACGCCGGCATTTTTGCCGAGACGCGGATGCTTGCTCGGTTGCAACAGACCATCGAGATGCTCGGCCATCGCCTCGGCGCATGTGGTGCCACCATGATTACCGCGACTTGCGCGGCGGCGCTCGCCTGCAACCAGACCCTCACCATCATGCTCACTCACCAGTTGTGCGGTGGGCTGTACGGCGACGACGAATCCGAACGCTCCGCACAAGCTATCGATTTGGAAGACAGTGCCGTGGTGATCGCTCCGCTGATTCCTTGGTCGATCGCCGGTGCCGTGCCGCTTGCCACCATCAACGCGCCCACGCTCAGCCTGGCCGCCGCGACCTTCCTCTACCTGCTGCCGCTCTCGCGGATGCTCACCTCGGCTGTACACCGCCGCTCGGGATTTCGGACTCGGCATCGATCCCAAAAATCAAAACCCGGGACTCACCATCCCACACCGGCCCAAGCCCATGCTCCACATGTTCGCTCATAGGCCCCATGTTATGCCGTTTGGTCTTGAAAACAGTCCGGGGGAGGGAGGACAGTTAATGTTCTCTTGCCTCAAAGAGAAGAAGGATCTATAATGAAAAAAATGTGGAAGAAATTGCCAGTGAAGGCACAGGTCATTCTTGTTGGTGTTTTAGTCGTCGTTTGCGCAATTGTTGCGGTATTTGGGTATCGGGCAGTTGACAATATGCTGCATCCTCAGGCGACTCTGACCAATTCGGTTGTGGCCAGGCAGTTGGAAAAGATTCAGGATCTTACTACGGCCAAGGAAACCGATTTTGGTTTTGAAGAGTATAAGGAAGGCAACATTGCTCTTCTCAATAAAAAATCATTTGTGATGTTCTATACGTTTGAGGCCCGTGCCGGCGTCGATCTGAGTAAGGCTGATATTGATGTCAATAAGCATAATCGAACCATCGATATCACGCTGCCAGCGCCTACCATCCAGTCAGTTTCGGTGGACCCGGATTCATTGAAATTCTTTGATGAGGAATCTTCGCTGTTTAACGGCAATGGAGTTTTAGATGCAGCAGATGCCTTGAAAGATGCCAAAGCGCAGTCAGAAAAGAAACTGAATAAGGGGGATTTGTTGAAGAGTGCTAATGAGCAGGCAAAAACGGTGATTGAAAAGATGTATTCACCTATTGCAGAAATGGACTCGTATACGGTGAATGTCCACACAACAGAGCCGAAAAAATAGTCTACATCGTTACCAAGCGCTGTTACTCATGCTATGAGGCATGAGTAGCAGCGCTTTTTTTATGGTATAGCAAGGTCAATTATTTATCGTCAAAAATCAGTTGGGAACTGATTTATTCTTGGAGGTTATGCAGTAGCGTCATAGGAAAAACAAGGAATTGAGAGGACTCTTATGATTTCCTATGTACGAAACGTGGGTAAGACGGTACTTGCAGCGGTCGTTAGTTTGGTGTTCATCGTTGGTGCTGCAGGCTGCGGTAACACTCAAAAGGATGATGGCCCAGACTATGCGGATGATGAGGCGATGTCCATAATCGCGAAAGGGTATCAGAAGCGTTCAGATGTCATCGCTCAATATGAGCAGAAGAAAGATACCGATTCCGTCAAACATGTCAAAGATGCTGTTCAGGCTGAAATCGATAACGATAAGCCTTTGAAAGAACGGCAGTTCAAGGATTCGAAGTTACAGGAGAAAGTCATTGCTTATATCAACCTGCTTGAGGATTCACAAAAAGTGAACGAGGATTATTCCTATCTCAGCTCGGATTACCGCACCGAATGGACCAAGGTATACGATAAGCGTTCGGCATTGCTCAAGGATTTTGTCGATAATTACAAGCTCACGGTAGACGGTAAATATCAAGATTCATTGAATGATATCGTTGCCAACGGTTCGTCCGTCAAGAAAAAGACGGAAACGGAAGACGCGCTGAATAATCTGATTGCCTCTGCGACTTTCGAGAAAACTGATGACGGATATGGCTACTACACATACTCAGCCGTCATCGAAAACACCAGCGGAATCGATTTCGGTACCGTCAACTTGATATTGGCTCTATACGATGCCGATGGCGTGAAGGCTGCCGAAGTATACGCCAGTACTAATGCTTGGCCTGCAGGAGAAAAGGTAAAATTCGAAACCGGCAGTGATGTCGATGCGGCGCAGGTGAAGGCGTCTGTCGACCACTATGAAGTAGACGATTAAGCGTATCCATACACAACAGATAGTGATGGCCCATAGGGAATCTTCCTGTGGGCCATCACTATTAAACGTCAATATCAGTCAACTTACGCCGAGAACTGTTTGCCGAATTCCGAGAAGAGCTGACGGCGGGCGAAGACGAGCAGGCCGAGCAGCACCAGCAGGGAGACCAGCCCGCTGACCATCACCAGCACATCCCACGGAGCCCAGCCGAGCGGAATGAACGTCAGAGGCAACAGACCAGCGACGATGTCGAACGCCAGATACTTGGCGTACTCGTCAATGGCCTTGGCCCGCAGCACGATAAGCAGCACCACGTCAAAGACCAGCGAAACCAGACACGTGATCGGTATGACGAACATGGTGACGACATGATTCATCGTCGCCACAAACCAGACCAGCGCAATCGCCAGCATGATATAGAAATATCGAAACATGAGGCGAAGCGGCCGCGGCACGTGCAGAATCGCACTATTGATGAACAGCACGCTGATGATCAGCGCGGCCGCCGATGCACTGGCAATCGGTATCGGCCACGAAAACAGATAGCTGAAGAAGCCATGCAGCAGCAAAATCGCGCCGGTTACAAACGTGATGATTTCCACCGCCAAACGCCTCGGACGCAGATAGATCTGCTGCGCGGGGAATGCGGCGGGGGAGGCCTCGCCGCGCAATTCGTTCTGGCAGAGCGGGCAACGGGCCATATCGCCGGTGAAATCGACGTTGCAGGCATCGCAATGCTTCATGCCGACGCTCCTTTCTCCACATGCACGCCAGCGATGTTCATACGGCCGCTGATGCCCTGCGCGGCGAGAATCCGACACAGGTTCTTGATGACGTTCAGATCATGGTAGATGGTGGAGATGCCGATGCTCAGGTCGTCGCCGAACGAGCAGACCGTGAAATTCAGGCTGGCCGGTGTGGTGAGGAAGCTCACCGAACGTACATGGCGCGCGAGTCGTTCGTCCAAGGTGACTCGGCCAAGGTTCGAGACGGTGGTCGTGGTCTCGCGGTCGGCGATGAACCGGGCCAGCTCCAGCACCCAGTCCTTGGCAGGGGAGGGCGCGAGACGCAGCACCGGATTCTTTTCCAGCGCAATCATGCGGTTCATATGCGATTCGACGCGCTCGCGACTGGTGGCATGGCCGAGCTGCTCCTGCACATGGCGGGCGATGTCGGCCAACGGCTCATCGGTCAGCAATCCACCCATACCGTTGCCGTGCGCGGTGCGGGCGGCGGACTGCTGGCCGTCGCCGGCTGCGTCTGGGCTTGTTGCGGAAGTTTTCGCGGAGTCCTCATCGGCTTCGATTTCGGCCGGCGTGTACGCCACGTAAGTCATGCCGTAGAAGTTGCGCACGGTCTCCGACCTGAAGAAGGCGCGCAAGTCGACCGGAATATCCACGCGAATCGCGCGATTGCGGGCGCGCGAGGGCATGATGTCGCGAATCGCGCACAGTATCGCGGCGATGAGGTAGGAGGTGAGACTCACTCCGCACTGATGCGCTGCACCAAGCACCTTGCTGGCGCTGACGTGGTATTCCATGAACGTAGGCGCGGCCCGGTCGATGGGGCCGGCCAGCCGGTAGATTTTCGTGCCTGGCGCAGCGCCGGCCTTGTCTTTCTCGTAGTATTTGTCGAAGCTGTTTTCGGCTTTGTCACTATCCGAACCGTCGTAATCCGAAGGCACGCCCGGCACGTCGTACCGCTCGGCGATGTAGGCGTGCAGCAGCGACTTGAACAGGTTGATGGCGCCGCGACCGTCCGAAATGATGTGCGAGACCTCGAGATTGACACGATTGCGGAAATAGCTCACGCGGAACAGCATGCTTTTGGGTCCGTAATGCAGTCGCGAGCATATCGGCAGATGTTCCGGCTCCACCAGCGGCCGGCCGTCTGACTGTTCGAGGTAATGCCAGAACATGCCGTTGAGCAGGTGCACGTTGAAGCTCGGGAACTGAGCGATGGCATGGTCGAGCGCGTGCTGCAGGATGTCCGGATCGATGTCGTCCGCCAGATCGGCCGAATAGCGGAACACGGTCTGCGAGGAGCGGCCAGCTTGGGAGGAGTAGAACTTGCCGATGTTGTCTAGTCGGTACCAAGTACGTCTTGCCACGCGTCGCCTCCCTCCGGTGCGTTGGCGGTGGTGCCGGTGCCGGGAGCTGGTTCCAGCGGTGTGCCGTCGAGGAAATGCTCGATGATTCGGTAGGTGGTGGCCACCAGTCCCACGGCCGACGTATTGAGCAGGTAGCCGTGGATGCCATCGTGAATTCGGTAACAGGAGACGTTGTCGTTCACCAATTGCAGGCGACGGGCGTACGCTTCGTCCTCGTCTCTGAGCGGGCAGTATTCGGCGGACAACACCAGCGTGCGCGGCTGATTGCTCAGGTCGTGCGCGGTCAGCGGCGCGAAATACGGATTGGTCAGGTCGGCCACGGACGAACGGTACATGTCGATGTAGTCGGCCATGTCCTGTGCGGTGAGGATGTAGTCGGTGCCGTTGGTCCGCACCGATTCGAACGGGCTGGCCTCGGGATTGTAGTCGTTGCCGACTACCGGGTAAAGCAGCATCTGCGTGCGCGGCATGAACTCGCCGCGGTCGCGGGCCATGAGCGAGACGGCGGCCGCAAGATTGCCGCCCGCGCTGTCGCCAAACAGCACGATGCTGTCGGGATCCGGTGCTGGGATTGTCGCAGATATATCGCCCCCGCCGGCGGGGGCTGTCGGCGCAGCCGACTGGGGGTGATCAACATCAACAGAACCACCCACCCCAGAAATCGGCAATTCCCCAGCAAACAGCTGCCGGGCTACCTCATAGCAATCCTCAACAGCAGTAGGGAAGCGGTATTCAGGAGCCAGCCGGTACTCGACTGAGATCACACGGCGTTGCAGACGTACGGCCATATGCGCGCAAGCCTGCGTGTACAGGTTGATGCCGCCTGTGGTCCAACCGCCACCGTGGAAAAACAGGATCGTGCCACGCGGCGTGATTGAGGGAAGTTCCGTGTTGGCATTGCCGGGAATACCGTCAGCGTTGCCGCTCGACGTGCTTTCCTTGATGAGTATTTTGGGCAGGACTTTGGGTAACACGGCGGGCAGAATCGTGGATATTGCCGAGGCCACGGGCGTGCCATTGGCGGAAGACTCCTCCAGGGCTTCGGGCAGGGGCGCTCCATAGGCGACCAGCGGCGTGAACACTCGCAATGGTACGGCATATCCATCCGCCGTAGGCGCGAAGGCGTCCTCGACACGGCATTTCGGATTGTCGGGTGCCTGCTTGGCGATAAGCTCTTCCGCCACGCGCTGCAATTTGTACGACTTGCCCGCGTTGGGCTTGATGTAGCTGGCGGCCTTCATCGCGGCGAACAATGCCTCGTTGATCGGCATGACGACAGGTCCTTTCAGCGGCGGATTCGGTAGTGCGAACACCCCAACCTTAGCCCATGACCGGCATGAACAAAAAAGGGAAGGAACCCGAGAGTTCCTTCCCTGTGTGCCGTATCAGACGCGATACGCGCCGATTATCAGGCGGCGAAGTATTCCACGCCGGCCTCGAAGATCGGCTGGTACTTGTTGCCGGGCACGTTGACGTACAGGCCGTTGCCGGAACGTTCCGAGTGACCCATCTTGCCGAACACGCGGCCGTCCGGGCTGGTGATGCCCTCGATGGCGAGCAGCGAGCCGTTCGGGTTCACATCCAGGTCCATGCCGGGGGTGCCGGTCTCGTCCACGTACTGCGTGGCGATCTGACCGTTGGCCCTGAGCTGGGCGAGCACCTCGTCGGAGGCCACGAAGCGGCCCTCGCCGTGGGAGATGGCCACGGTGTGAATGTCGCCGACCGAAGTCTTGGACAGCCACGGGGAGAGGTCGGAGGCCACGCGCGTGCGGACCAGTCGGCTCTGGTGGCGGCCGATGGTGTTGAAGGTCAGCGTCGGGCAGGCGTCGGTCATCGGCACGATGTCGCCGTACGGCACCAGACCCAGCTTGACGAGCGCCTGGAAGCCGTTGCAGATGCCGAGCATCAGACCATCGCGGTTCTTCAGCAGGTCACGCACGGCCTCGGTGACGGCCGGCGCACGGAAGAACGCGGTGATGAACTTGGCGGAACCGTCCGGCTCGTCGCCGCCGGAGAAGCCGCCTGGGATCATCACGATCTGGCTCTTGTTGATCTCGTCGACCAACGCCTGCGTGGATTCGGCGACGGCGGCCGGCGTCAGGTTGTTGACGATCAGTGTGGTCACATCGGCGCCGGCACGCTCGAAGGCGGCGGCGGAATCGTACTCGCAGTTGTTGCCCGGGAACACCGGGATCACCACATGCGGCTTGGCCACGGAAGAGCCGACGTACACGGTCTTCTTCGGCGCGTGGAAGTCGATGGTCTCGACGGTCGCGCCCTTGTCCTCGCCCTTGGAACGGTACGGGAACACGGATTCGATGCCGGACTCCCAAGCTTCCTGCACAGCGTCCAGGTCCAGCGTCTCGCCGGCGGCCTTGAACACGTACTCGGAGGTGGTGGTGCCGATTTCGCCGATCTCGACCAAATTGGAGACGGCCGGAAGCTTGGCATCGTCCGCCAGCTCGACGATGAACGAACCGTATGCCGGGGTGAACAGGTCGTCCACGGCGATGCTGTTGTTCAGGGTCACGCCGATGCGGTTGCCGAGCGTCATCTTGAACAGGGCTTCGGCGGTGGCGCCATAGCCCGGCGTAGAGACGGCCAGGGCATCGTGGAAGTCGGTGAGCTCCTCGATCACGGAGAACACCTCAAGCAGCGCATCCTTGTCCGGGGTCAGACCGTCGGCCAGGTAGCGCGGCGCGATGCGTACGATACGGTGATCGGCGTCCTTGAATTCAGGGGAGGTGGCGCGCTTCATGTTGCCCACGGCCACGGCGAAGGAGATCAGCGTCGGCGGCACGTCGAGATCCTCGAACGAACCGGACATGGAGTCCTTGCCGCCGATGGCGCCGGCGCCCAGGTCCACCTGGGCCATCAGCGCGCCGAGTACGGCGGCCGCCGGCTTGCCCCAGCGTTCCGGCTCGTCGCGCAGCTTCTCGAAGTACTCCTGGAAGCTCAGGTAGGCCTTCTCATGCTCGAAGCCGGCCGCGACCAGCTTGGCCAGCGACTCGACCACGGACAGGTAGGCGCCGGTGAACTGGTTCTTGGACATGATGTACGGGTTGAAGCCCCACGCCATCGCCGAAGCGGTGGTGGTCTCGCCGAACACCGGCAGCTTGGCGACCATGGCCATGTTCGGGGTGAGCTGACGCTTGCCGCCGAACGGCATGAGCACGGTGCCCGCGCCGATGGTGGAGTCGAAGCGCTCCGAAAGGCCCTTGTTGGAGGCCACGTTGATGTCGGTGACCAGCTTGTTCATGCGTTCGGCCAGCGTGCCCTCGCCCCACGGGGTCTCGTAGGACTGCTGTTCCTCGACATGCACGGTCTGGTGCTTGGAAGCGCCGTTGGAGGCCAGGAACTCACGGGACAGATTCACGATCTTGTCGCCGTTCCAGGTCATCACCATGCGCGGGTCCTCGGTCACGGTGGCAATCACCGTGGCTTCGAGGTTCTCTTCGCGGGCGTAGGCCAGGAACTCGTCCACGTCCTCGGCGGCCACGTCCACGGCCATGCGCTCCTGGGATTCGGAGATGGCCAGCTCGGTGCCGTCCAGGCCCTCGTATTTCTTGGGCACGGTGTTGAGGTCCACGAACAGGCCGTCGGCCAACTCGCCGACCGCCACGGACACGCCACCCGCGCCGAAGTCGTTGCAGCGCTTGATCAGACGGCAGGCATCGCCGCGGCGGAACAGACGCTGCAGCTTGCGCTCCACCGGAGCGTTACCCTTCTGCACTTCGGCGCCGTCGAGTTCGAGCGATTCCACGTTATGCGCCTTGGACGAACCGGTGGCACCGCCGATGCCGTCACGGCCGGTGCGGCCGCCCAGCAAGATGATTTTGTCGCCAGGGGCCGGGGTTTCGCGGCGCACATGGTCGGCCGGGGTGGCGGCCACGACCGCACCCACCTCCATGCGCTTGGCCACGTAGCCGGGGTGGTAGATCTCGTCGACCTGACCGGTGGCCAGACCGATCTGGTTGCCGTAGGAGCTGTAGCCGGCGGCGGCGGTGGTCACGAGCTTGCGCTGGGGGAGCTTGCCTTCCAGCGTCTCGGAGACCGGCACGGTCGGGTCCGCGGCGCCGGTGACGCGCATCGCCTGATACACGTAGGAGCGGCCGGACAGAGGATCGCGGATGCAGCCGCCGATGCAGGTGGCCGCGCCACCGAACGGTTCGATTTCGGTGGGGTGGTTGTGGGTCTCGTTCTTGAACAGGAACAGCCAGTCCTCGTCGTGGCCGTTCACGTCAACCTTGACCTTGACGGTGCAGGCGTTGATTTCCTCGGACTCGTCAAGGCCGGTCAGGACACCGTTCTTCTTGAGCCACTTGGCGCCGATGGTGCCCATGTCCATGAGGCAGACGGGCTTGGCGTCACGGCCGAGCTCGTGGCGCATCGCCAGGTAACGCTCGAAGGCGGCCTTGACGGTGGCGTCATCGATGGTCACTTCGTCCAGCTCGGTGCCGAACGTGGTGTGACGGCAGTGGTCGGACCAGTAGGTGTCGATCACCTTGATTTCGGTGATGGTGGGCTCGCGGCTCTCCTCGCTGAAGTACTTCTGGCAGAATTCGAGGTCGGCCAGATCCATGGCCAGACCGCGCTCGTCGATGAACTTCTGGCCGGCTTCGGCGTCCATCTCGTTGAAACCGGCGATGGTCTCGACCTTGCCGGGCACCGGCACCTGGGTCTTCAGGGTTTCCTTGGTCTCCAGGCTGGCCTCGCGGGCCTCGACCGGGTTGATCACGTAATGCTTGATGGTGTCCACGTCGGCGTCGGTCAGGTCGCCTTCCAGCGCGTACAGCTTGGCGGAGCGGACGGTCGGGCGCTCGCCCTGGGAGATGAGCTGGATGCATTCGGCGGCGGAGTCGGCGCGCTGGTCGAACTGGCCGGGCAGGAACTCGGTGGCGAAGACCTTGGCGCCGGCGAAGTCGGGCAGGTCGTAGGCCACATTGTCCACCTGAGGCTCGCTGAACACGGTGGGCACGGTCTGGTCGAACAGCTCCTGGGAGATGCCTTCGACGTCATAGCGGTTCACGATGCGCAGGGCCTTGAGGCCGGTCAGTCCGAGGATCGTGCGCAGTTCGCCCGCAAGCTGCTGGGCTTCGACATCAAAGCCGGGCTTCTTTTCCACGTACACGCGAAAAACCATGGAAATCCTTTCTTGAAATTAAAGACAATTGGCTCCCCTCGAGAGGGGAGCCAGATAATGCATTACTCGGCGACTTCGATGCCTTCGGACTTGGCGAGTTCGGCGAGGCGCTCCTCGATCTCTTCGTAGGCCGGGATGATGCTGCCGAGACCACGGCGGAACAGGTCCTTGTCAAGGTGCTCGACCTTGCCGGAGTGGTCCTTCTGGTCCCACAGACGGCAGGAATCCGGGGTGATCTCGTCGGCCAACAGCAGCGTGCCGTCGGTGGCGCGGCCCATTTCGATCTTGAAGTCGACCAGCTTGACGTCGATCTTGGCGAAGATCTCGATCAGGGCCTCGTTAATCTTGCGGGCCAGCGGGGCGATCTCGGCGAGATCCTCGCGAGTGCATACGCCGAGGGCCACCAGGTCATCGTCGTTGACGAACGGATCGTGCAGATCATCGTTCTTCAGGAAGTACTCAAGTACCGGCTCCTTGAGCGGCAGGCCTTCCTCCACGCCCAGACGGGAGCAGAAGTGGCCGGCGGCCACGTTGCGCAGCACGATCTCCAACGGGAACATGTTCACCTTGCGCACCAGCTGGCCGGTGTCGTCCACTCGCTTGATAAGGTGGCTGTCGATGCCGCGCTTCTTGAGCAGGTCGAAGATGATGGTGGTGATGAGGTTGTTCAGACGGCCCTTGCCGGTGAAGTCTTCCTTCTTTTCACCATCGCCAGCGGTGGCGGTGTTCTTGTATTCGACCCACAGAACCTCGGGATCGTCGGTTGCGTACAGTTGCTTGGCCTTGCCCTCGTAGAGCTTTTCCAGCTTCTCCATGACTCACCTTTCAGGAGTGGAATTTCTGGGTGAACTAACGGTAAAAGGGTACCAATCGAGGGCTACAACAACACTCAGCATGACGCTACGATGCGGCCGGCGCATCATACGTCGCTGCATCGAACGGCCATACGCTGTTGGGATGGCGGAGGCGGCCGTCATTGGCCAGTACGATCAGCTCGTCTCCGGTCGTGTAGCCTTCCGGCATGAAGGTATCTGCAGAAGCGCGTGTGAATACTCAGATGTTCGTCAATAGACGAAACATGACTCTTCGGCCATATACACACGATAATGGGAGTGACGAAATGGTACAAGGAGGTTCGTCATGATCGTTCATCCACGACCCGGACGGCAATAATATTGAGGCCATGCTGAGCTGATCAGGCCGTGGACTACTCCACGGTAATCGTCAACGCATCGGCCACGAGGCCGGCCTTGGCACGGGCGTCGGCTTCGGACTCGCCGACGGCCAGTGCCACGGCCATGCGGCGGTGGCCATGCACTTCGGGCTTGGCAAAAATGCGCAGGTCCGTGCCGGGTTCGGCCAGAGCAGCGGCCACATCGGTGAACTCGACCTCACCGTCGCCGGCCACCACAATCGCATGGCTTGCCGCCACCGAGCCGGCCGGAATCGTGAGCGACACATGCTCGGGGGTGATCGGCAGGCCGAGAATCGCGCGGGCGTGCAGCGCGAACTCGCTCAGACGCTGGGAGGCCATTGTCACCATACCGGTATCGTGCGGACGGGGGGAGACCTCGTTGAACAGAATCGAGCCGTCGGTGAGCACGAACAGTTCCACGCCGAATACGCCCCAACCGGTTTCGCCGGCCGCCTGAGCCTTGGCCACCAAGCCTTCAACGGCGGTACGTGCGATGTCGCGCGCCCGCTCGGCCTCACCATCGGGTTCGGTAGCCGGCTGCCAGGACTCGCGGTAATCGCCGGACTCCTGACGTTGGCCGATCGGCGCGCACGTCACAATGCCGGCGGACGAAGAAACAGTCAGTACCGTCAGCTCACGCTCCAGCGGAGCAAGCGCCTCAACGATCACGCGCGACACATCGCCCTCATCGGCGGCGCGGCGGCCCTCCTGCGCTTCGGTCCAAGCGGCATCGATGGCGTCGGCGGAACGCACCACCGACTGGCCGTGACCAGACGAGCTCATCACCGGCTTGACCACGCACGGATAGCCGACTTCCGAAGCTCCGGCGCGCAGCTCTTCCAGCGAGCCGGCAAAACGATACGGTGTAGTCGGCAAGCCCAATTCTTCGTGGGCCAGTACGCGCAGGCGCTCGCGGTCCATGCAAATCGCGGCGATTTCGGCGCTCGGCACCACCTGGGCGCCCGCGGCCGCAGTACCGGCCAGCACATCAGTGGCGATGGCCTCTACCTCGGGCACGATGATGTCCGGCTTGATTTCATCGAACAATGCCTGCAATTCGGCGGCATTCGCCATATCCAACGCGCGATATTCATGCGCCACCTGCTGGGCCGGAGCGCCGGCATACGAGTCAGCGGCGCACACCCACACGCCCAGTCGCATGAGCTCGATGGCCACTTCCTTGCCCAGCTCACCAGCGCCCAAAAACAGCACGCGGGTGGGGTGCTTGCCCAGCGGTGTGCCCAGCGGGCGGTTGGCTGCGCGAGTTGCGGGGGAGACGGCGGAAGTCTCGGCGGGAATTGCGGGAGAGGAGGTGGAAGTCACGGCAGTATTTACGGCGTTCTCAGTCATACCCACATTCTGCCATGCCGCGATGATTTCGCCTATGCGGGGCTCGGATTCGGCGACGTGCGCTGCGGAGCGCGTGATTCAATATTGGGCAAAATGCGGCAGCCCATACCATTTCATACGCGTTCAGGCAGCGCGGCCGACGCCATTGCAGCGCGGTGGTTTAGGATGAGGCAATGCGCGAAAACGGGATTGAAGAGAGCATTGATCGTCCGCTGACTATCGCTCTTGTGGTCGATACGGTGGGCAATCAGGGCAACGGCACCTCCAATTCGGCCTTGCAATGGGCTGCAGAATTGGAGCGGCAAGGCCATCATGTGAGGCTTGTCGGTATAGGGGCGCCCGAATATCCGGCGCGCGTGAATAGGGTGCCGCTCGTCTCGTGGGTGGCCGCCAAGCAGCTCATGCAATTCGCCGAACCCAGCGACACGTTGTTCCGCACCGCCTTTCAAGGCGTGGATGTGGTGCATATCTATATGCCGTTCAAATTCGGCCGTCGTGCCGCTAAAGTCGCCCACCAAATGGGCATTCCCGTGACTGCCGGATTCCACCTGCAGCCGGAGAACGTGCTGTATTCGGCCGGCCCTCTACGTCGCATTCCCGGTATTTCCAGCTTCCTGTACTGGCTGTTCAAGCACTGGCTGTACAAGCACATTGACCACATCCATGTGCCCACCGAAATGACCGCGAGCCTGTTGCGCGCGCACGGGTATAAAGCCAAGTTGCACGTGATTTCCAATGGTTATTCACCGGTGTATTCGCCGAAGAAGCCGGCCGATCCGGATGCCTCGGCTCCCGTGCCGTTCCGCGTCATCGCTTCCGGCCGACTGGCTAGCGAGAAAGATCAGATTACGCTGATCAAGGCGGTGTCGATGTCCCGGCACGCCGGCGATATTCAGCTGGTGATCGCCGGTACTGGGCCGCTCAAGCAGTATCTCAAGTTCCGCGCCGGGCGTTTGCTGGCGCGCAAGGCCGATATCGGATTCCACAAGCACGCCGATATGCCCGATTTGTTGCGTTCGGGCGATTTGTTCGTGCATTGTTCGATTGCCGACATCGAATCGGTGAGCGTGATCGAGGCGATGGCGTGCGGATTGGTGCCGGTGATCGCCGCGTCCGAACTGTCGGCGGCCAGCCAGTTCGCGCTGATCGACGAGTCGTTGTTCCCCGTGCGGGACGCGGCCCTGCTGGCCCGACGCATCGATTGGTGGATTGCACATCAGGCCGAGCGCGCCGAATGGGGCGAAAAATACGCCGAATACACCAAGGCGCATTATTCCGTGGAAGCCTCGGTCCACAAGTTCGTGGATATGGAACGCAAGGCGATAGGGGAGTAGGAGCCTTCTCGTTTGCGGAGAGGTCTTTCCCTCAGTCCGCCTGCGGCGGCCAGCTCCCTCATCAGAGGGAGCTACGAAAAAACCTCCCTCTGATGAGGGAGGTGGCATCGCGAAGCGATGACGGAGGGAGAGATTAGCGAAGGGTTTTACAACAACTCAATAAGCTGATCGACCTCTTCATGCGTGGTGGCCCAGCTGGTGCAGATGCGCATCACGGTATGCGTGTCGTCGGCCTTCTCGGTAAAGCCGAGCTTGACCTCGCGCTCCAGACGGTCGATAGTCGGCTGATCCATCGTCACGAAAATCTGGTTGGTGGGCGCTTCGAAAGTGAGCGTGTAGCCCTTGGCGCGCAGGGCCTCGCGAATACGATCGGCCGCCTCATTGGCGTTGCGGGCGATCTTGAAATACAGGTTGTCAGTGAACAAAGCGTCAAACTGCGCGCCCAGCACAAAGCCCTTGGCCAGCAAGGCACCGTGCTGCTTGATGAGGGTCAAGAAGTGCTTCGGCGTGTTGTGCTTGGTAAACACCACGGCCTCGCCGAACAGGGCACCCACCTTGGTGCCGCCGATGTAGAACACGTCGGCGATGGTCGCCAGATCCGCGAGCGTCATGTCTGAACCGGTGGCGGTCAGCGCGTAGCCGAGTCGCGCGCCATCCACGAACAGCGGCATGTCGTACTTGTGCGCCACATCGGCGATGGCCTGCAACTCGGCCTTGGAGTAGATGGTGCCATATTCGGTGCTTTGCGAGACGTACACGGAGCCCGGGAACACCATGTGCTCGTAGTTGCCGTCCGCATAGAAGGTCTTGCAGAACTCGTCCAGTTCGGTCGGGTCCATTTTGCCGTTGTGCTGGGGAATCGTGAGCACCTTGTGCCCGGAGAACTCGATGGCGCCGGCCTCGTGCACGTTCGGATGGCCGGAGGCGACCGCGACCACGCCTGCATACGCCGGGGTGATGGTGTCGATGACGACCTGGTTGGTCTGCGTGCCGCCGACGAGGAACCACACATCCGCGTCCGGCTGGCCGCAGGCCTCGCGGATCTTGGCCTTGGCCTGATCGCTCAGTTCGTCGGACCCGTAGCCCGAATACAGATGGTTGTTGGCTTCAGCCACGGCTTCAAGCACCGCGGGATGGGCGGCGCGGGAGTAATCGTTCTCAAAAGACAGCATGACGGACCTTTTGTCCTTATGTTCGGTGAATTGGATATGCCCTGAGTGTACAACGCGGTGGTTCCCGGCATGCCTATTTGGCCTATAACCCAGGAGCGGGGAATTCAGGGAGAAAAAACAAAACCCTTCCGCGAACGGAAGGGTTTTACTGGGGTGGCCAACGCGGCTCGAACGCGCGACCTTCTGAACCACAATCAGATGCTCTACCAACTGAGCTATAGCCACCATGTTCTCACTTCATGTAGAAGCGCAACAGATGAAAACTATACACGATTTTCCAGCTATGTCTACATCGGCGTGTTGCGTGTGCCTGTCGTCGGCTTGCGCTGTGGACTGTTCATTATGTGAACGGCATATTACGCAAGGCCGAAACTCATGCCTACTTTGTAGTCGCTGCATGCGTAAGGGTGTGCTGTAATGACGGTGTGGGCCGACTCGGAGTGTTTTCGGCGTATGCGGATCATCAGCCGAAAAGCTGTGAAGTGTGAAGGAAGAGAGATTCATGCAGAAGGTCAAAGCGTTTGGTGATTGGCTCACCAAGTGGTTCACCGCGATTGTGATTGTGTGGGCCGTGTTCAACTATTTCGTGCCGCAGGCAAGCTTGTGGGGCAAATCCTATACCGGTTATTTCCTAGGTATCGTGCTGTTCGGCATGGGTCTTACCTTGACTCTTGACGATTTCAAGCGCATTCTCACCCAGCCTCTGATGGTCATCGTCGGTACCGTGGCCCACTTCGTCATCATGCCGTTGGTGGCTGTGCTGGATTTTCCGTCTTGATGGTGCGCTCGCCGTCGGTGTGATTCTGGTCGGCTGCTGCCCGTCCGGAACCTCGTCCAACGTGATGAGTTATCTGAGCCGTGGCGATGTGGCGCTGGACGTGTCCATCGGCATTTTGTCCACGCTGTGCGCGCCGTTCATGATTCCGCTGTTGATGCAGTGGCTGGCCTCCCAGTATGTGTCGGTTCCGGTGGAATCCCTGTTCCTCAATGCGGTCAAGGTGGTGCTGTTCCCGATCGCTCTTGGCGTGATCTGCCATGCTATTTTCGGCGAGAAGATCGAGAAGATTACGGTCGCTCTGCCGATCGTGTCCCAAGTCGCCATCCTGCTTATCATCGGCGTGGTCGTCGCAGCTAACGGTCCGAAGCTGTTCGTGACTTCCTCGCTGCTTGCCATCCCGGTGGTCATTTTGCACAACCTGTGCGGATATGCGCTGGGCTTCGGCTTCTCCAAACTTATGTACAAGGTGTATCCGAAGGGCTTCCGTTATGCGCAGCAGAAAGCCATCACCTTCGAGGTCGGCATGCAGGATTCCGCGTTGGGGGCGACTTTGGCGCTGACGTCGTTCGCTTCCAATCCGTTGGCCGCGGTGCCGTCCACGTTCTTCAGCGTCTGGCACAACATTTCCGGCTCCGTGCTGTCCAGCTGGTGGCGTGAGCATGATGACAGGCATCAGATCCATCCTGATTCCGACAATGGAGAGAAGGGCTCGGCTGCGAAGGCCCGCGAAGACGCCGTCGAAACAGCTAACAGCTGACATTCGTCAGTAGATTTCGTCGGTATATCGCGCATTCCCTGAATCTTTCAAAATGATTCAGGGAATGTTTTGTTTTGAGTGGTGCAAACGTGTCATTGTGATGTTTTGTTGCTTTGCGTTGATGTAGACAAAATGATTGAAATTATTGGGATTTAAGGGTGTTTTCACCCGTGTTTTTTGTTCGTTTTGGGGTATACTGTAGTTGAAGGCCGGAGTTGTGGATCAGTCGAGAATTCGTCAGGTCGCAACGAAGCGTCTATGGCCGCAAGGTCCATGCGCAACGCCTTTAAGATATAATTGAACAATAGCGATTCGAGACGGCGGCGATGGGGTAGTACGGCGCAGGCGCCGGGCCGCAAATGCAAAACAGACAACGAGACTGAAAAGTGCGCGTAAGGTAGCGCGTAGCAAAGAAGTGGGAATCTCCTTCCCGAGTGGGTGGCCCCGGATTCAAAAGGATTCGGGGCCACTCCTTTTGCGATTTGCGACACGGCATGTTGGAATGTCTTGGGAATCCGTATACTAGTAACTCGTGTGTGCCAACGGCATGCCTTATGTGACAGGCGTGCGGGTTGGGATATCCCGGAACTCGATTGCATCACGCGCAGCAATGCGGCGGTGAGAGAGGGATGGGCCATCGGGCCGGTGGACTGTGGCTATCTTCATGATTCAGATGCGTGGAGTGTGGGTGCAGTGCGGCGGTCACACAAAAGCAAGAGAAACCACTGAATCGGAGAATTCAAGTTGCCTACTATTGAACAGCTCGTCCGTAAGGGACGTCAGGCAAAGCCGAAGAAGTCCAAGACTTTGGCACTGAAGGGAAGCCCGCTGCGCCGCGGCGTGTGCACCCGTGTTTACACCACCACCCCGAAGAAGCCGAACTCGGCACTGCGTAAGGTCGCCCGTGTGCGCCTGAGCTCCGGTGTGGAAGTCACCGCATACATCCCGGGCGAAGGCCACAACCTGCAGGAGCACTCCATCGTGCTCGTTCGCGGCGGCCGTGTCAAGGATCTGCCGGGTGTTCGTTACCACATCGTTCGTGGCGCCCTCGATACCCAGGGTGTGAAGGATCGCAAGCAGGGTCGTTCCCTGTACGGAGCAAAGAAGGCGAAGTAAGAGATATGTCACGTAAAGGACCTTCCAAGAAGCATCAGCTGCTGCCGGATCCGATCTACGGTTCCACCGTTGTGGCACAGCTCATCAACAAGATTCTGCTTGACGGCAAGAAGTCGATCGCCGAGGACATCGTCTACAGCGCTCTCGACATGGTCAAGGAGAAGACCGACCAGGAGCCGGTCGCCGTTCTCAAGCGCGCTCTGGACAACATCCGTCCGTCCCTCGAGGTTCGCTCCCGCCGTGTCGGTGGCGCTACCTACCAGGTCCCGGTCGAAGTGAAGCCGGGCCGCGCCAACACGCTGTCCCTGCGCTGGCTCACCGACTTCTCCCGCGCCCGTCGCGAGAAGACCATGGCTGAGCGTCTGGCCAACGAAATCCTCGATGCCTCCAACGGCCTCGGTGCTTCTGTCAAGCGCCGCGAGGATACTCATAAGATGGCAGAGGCCAACAAGGCCTTCGCTCATTACCGCTGGTAATTAGTCGAGAACGAGAGTTAAGGAACAATCATGGCACTAGACGTGCTCAATGATCTCAACCAGATCCGTAACATCGGCATCATGGCTCACATCGATGCCGGTAAGACCACTACCACCGAGCGTATTCTGTTCTACACCGGTAAGAACTACAAGATCGGCGAGACCCACGATGGCGCCTCGACGATGGACTTCATGGCTCAGGAGCAGGAGCGCGGCATCACCATTCAGTCCGCCGCAACCACCTGCTTCTGGAACCGTCAGACCCATGACGAGAAGCAGAAGTTCCAGATCAACATCATCGATACCCCTGGCCACGTGGACTTCACGGCCGAGGTGGAGCGCTCCCTGCGTGTGCTCGATGGTGCTGTCGCCGTGTTCGATGGCAAGGAAGGCGTGGAGCCGCAGTCCGAGACCGTGTGGCGTCAGGCTGACAAGTACGGCGTTCCGCGTATCTGCTTCATCAACAAGATGGACAAGCTGGGCGCGAACTTCTACTACTCCGTCGACACCATCAAGGAGAAGCTGGGCGCTACTCCGATCGTGATGCAGTTGCCGATCGGTTCCGAGAACGACTTCACTGGCGTTGTCGACCTGGTTGAGATGCAGGCTTACGTGTGGAACGGCACCGAGGAGCTCGGCGCCAAGTACGACACCACTGAGATCCCGGACGACCTCAAGGACAAGGCTCAGGAGTACCACGAGAAGCTCGTGGAAGCCGCTGCCGAAGCCGACGACGACCTCATGAACAAGTTCTTCGAGGACGGCGACCTGTCCAAGGAAGACATCCGCGCTGGCGTGCGTAAGCTCACCATCGCCAAGGAAGCCTTCCCGATCTTCTGCGGTTCCGCCTTCAAGGACAAGGGCGTTCAGCCGATGCTGGACGGCGTTGTCGATTACCTGCCGTCTCCTGAAGACGTGCCGGCCATCAAGGGCTACAAGCCTGGCGATGAGTCCGTCGAGATCGACCGTCACCCGGTCAAGTCCGATCCGTTCGCGGCTCTGGTCTTCAAGATCTCCACCCACCCGTTCTACGGCAAGCTCGTGTTCGTGCGCGTGTACTCCGGTTCCGTCAAGCCGGGCGACACCGTCCTCGACTCCACCAAGGAGAAGAAGGAACGCGTCGGCAAGATCTTCCAGATGCACGCCGACAAGGAGAACCCGGTGGATGCCGCCGAAGCCGGCAACATCTACACCTTCGTGGGTCTGAAGAACGTCACCACCGGTGATACCCTGTGCGACGAGAAGTCCCCGATCTCCCTTGAATCCATGACCTTCCCGGATCCTGTGATCGAGGTGGCCGTGGAGCCGAAGACCAAGGCCGACCAGGAGAAGATGAGCATCGCTCTGGCGAAGCTGTCCGACGAGGATCCAACCTTCCAGGTGAAGACCGACGAAGAGTCCGGCCAGACCCTGATCTCCGGCATGGGCGAGCTGCAGCTCGACATCATCGTCGACCGTATGCGTCGTGAATTCAAGGTGGAGTGCAACGTCGGTAACCCGCAGGTTGCATACCGCGAGACGATCCGCAAGGCCGTCATGAACCAGGAATACACGCACAAGAAGCAGACCGGTGGTTCCGGCCAGTTCGCAAAGGTCCTGATGAACTTCGAGCCGCTCGACACCGAGAACGGCGAGACCTACGAGTTCGTCAACGAAGTCACCGGCGGCCACATCACCAAGGAATTCATTCCTTCCATCGATGCTGGCGTGCAGGAAGCCATGGAATCCGGCATCCTCGCCGGCTTCCCGGTGGTTGGCGTCAAGGCTACCGTCACCGACGGCCAGGTCCACGACGTCGATTCCTCCGAAATGGCCTTCAAGATCGCAGGTTCCATGTGCTTCAAGGAAGCTGCCCCGAAGGCCAAGCCGGTCATCCTCGAGCCGATCATGGCCGTGGAAGTGCGTACTCCGGAAGAGTACATGGGCGATGTGATGGGCGACATCAACGCACGTCGTGGTTCCATCCAGTCCATGACCGACTCCACCGGTGTCAAGGTCATCGACGCCAAGGTCCCGCTGTCCGAGATGTTCGGCTACATCGGCGACCTGCGTTCCAAGACCCAGGGCCGCGCCATGTTCACCATGGAGATGGACTCCTACGACGAGGTGCCGAAGAGCGTCTCCGAGGAGATCATCAAGGCCCAGCGCGGCGAGTGACACGCGCCACTGCATGAAGTAGCCAGTGTCTTCAGTCAGCGGTAATATCGTATACCGCTGACTGGGTTCTGGCTCTTCAAAGTGGCACATAACCCAGAAACCCAGTAGAATAAGCGAGTTCCTGTGCGAAAGGGTGCAGGAAACTCACGAGACGTCCAGGAGGACAAAAGTAATGGCAAAGGAAAAGTACGAGCGTACTAAGCCGCACGTTAACATCGGTACCATCGGCCACGTCGACCACGGTAAGACTACCCTGACTGCCGCCATCTCCAAGGTGCTGCACGAGGAGTTCCCGGATGTCAACCCGGAGTACGACTTCAACCAGATCGATTCCGCTCCGGAAGAGGCCGCCCGCGGTATCACCATCAACATCGCCCACATCGAGTACCAGACCGAGAAGCGTCACTACGCTCACGTCGACTGCCCGGGCCACGCCGACTTCGTGAAGAACATGATCACCGGCGCTGCCCAGATGGATGGCGCTATCCTCGTTGTGGCCGCCACCGACGGCCCGATGGCTCAGACCCGCGAGCACGTGCTGCTCGCTCGTCAGGTGGGCGTCCCGAAGATCCTCGTCGCTCTGAACAAGTGCGATATGGTCGACGACGACGAGCTCATCGAGCTCGTTGAAGAAGAGGTCCGTGACCTCCTCGACGAAAACGGCTTCGATCGCGATTGCCCGGTCATCCACGTGTCCGCTTACGGCGCACTGCACGATGACGCTCCGGACCACGAGAAGTGGGTTGAGCAGATCAAGAAGCTCATGGACGCCGTCGATGACTACATCCCGACCCCGGTCCACGATCTGGACAAGCCGTTCCTGATGCCGATCGAAGATGTCTTCACCATCTCCGGCCGTGGCACCGTGGTGACCGGCCGTGTCGAGCGTGGTAAGCTCCCGGTCAACTCCAACGTCGAGATCGTTGGCATCCGTCCGACCCAGACCACCACCGTCACCTCCATCGAGACCTTCCACAAGCAGATGGACGAGTGCGAGGCTGGCGACAACACCGGTCTGCTGCTCCGCGGCATCAACCGTGACCAGGTCGAGCGTGGCCAGGTTCTGGCTGCTCCGGGCTCCGTGACCCCGCACACCAAGTTCGAGGGCGAAGTCTACGTGCTGACCAAGGACGAAGGCGGCCGTCACTCGCCGTTCTTCTCCAACTACCGTCCGCAGTTCTACTTCCGCACCACCGACGTCACCGGCGTCATCGAGCTGCCGGAAGGCGTCGAGATGGTTCAGCCGGGCGACCACGCTACCTTCACCGTTGAGCTGATTCAGCCCATCGCTATGGAGGAAGGCCTGACCTTCGCTGTGCGTGAAGGTGGCCACACCGTCGGCTCCGGTCGTGTGACCAAGATCCTCGCCTGATTTTCATCAGACAAGAATCTTCGCTTGAACTAGCGTTATAGGAAATCCCCTTCGAGGAAACTCGGAGGGGATTTTCTATAACCGCAGCAGGATATGGATATGTACCACGACTTCCGGCCTGGATGCGCTAGTGTTGCTTTTCAATAGATAAACGGACTGCTGCACTGCGAGGATATGACACTGATGGCAGGCCGGGAAAGAAGGTCGATGATGACTGGTGCACAGGCCGCTCACTGTGGTTCTGTATCCGCAATTTCGCTGGGACTGCCCGTTTCCACGGCGATTCCCGAAGCCAAAGGCACACTGCCGAAAGCCTTGTTCGTAGGCAAAGCGCCGATTTCCGGCAAACTCAAGCAGCGATTGGTGAACGAGATCGAATCCATCACCATGCTGGCGTTGGCCCGGTCGGCCGACACGGGGCTTGCGGACGGCAAACTGATCTCGGAAGTGCTGGTCATCGGACTGAAGCTTACGGCCAAAGCCACCGGCATACCGAACGAAGTCATCGACCTGATCGCCGGACAGCGCAAATCGGGCATCGTGTTCGTGTGCGTACGCGACGTGCCGTTCGAGGGCAGCACGCGTGAGGAATGCGCGTTCGCCGTGCGCCGCGCCATACCGGGGCGTGCCGGGCACACGCCGATCTATCAGGTATATGCCGGCGACTGGCAGCCGGCGGGGGAGGCCCAGCTGGAGCTGGCCGGCTCTACTATTGATGAGCTGTGGGCATCGCTGTGCTCACAGACCATTTTGGGTACGCCGGAGGTCGAGAATCTGGATGCGCGCATCATTCGCCATACTGAAATTGCTCGGCTCGAATCCGAAGTGGACAAGCTCACTCGTGACCATCAGCGCGTCAAGAACCCGGCCCAGCGCAACGAGATCTATGCCAAACTCCACAAGGCCAAGGCGCAGCTCGCAAAACTGCGCGAGGCATAGTGATGTGAAAGCCATTGGGCTTCCGCTGGCGGGAGCTGGCTCGCGAAGCGAGACTGAGGGTGGTCCAGGTCCGTGGCCTAGGGCTACGCCCAAGCTAATTGAAATATTCGTGCATCATACAGCGTACAGTTAAACCATGTTCCCTCTGCTCGAAACCCTGGTCGCCGTATACGAGGTGGGTCAGTTCACGCTGGCCGCCGATGAGCTGAAGGTATCGCAGTCGACGGTGTCGTCGCGTATCGCCCAATTGGAGCAGATGGTCGGCGCGCCGCTGTTCGTGCGCAATGCGAAAAGTGACGTGACGCCCACACAGGCCGGGCGGATGCTGTACCAGACTGCCATCGGCATCGACGGATTATGGCGGGATACGCGTGAGCAGATCGCCCGCGTGCAGGAGGCGCGTGAGCCGCTGGCCGTGTCGTTCTCGCACACGACCGCGGCGATTCTGCTGCCGAAGGCGTTGCCGGTGATGGCTCGGGACATGGACGGTTTCGACTTCGCTGTACACGTGATGAACTCGGATGCGATTCTCGAACAGGCCAGCATGAAGGCCGTGCAGCTCGGCGTGGTGGAAAAGCCGATCGTGAACGATTCGGTGGACCGCGTCACCCTGTGCGAGGACCGGCTGGTGTTGGCGGGGGAGCCTGACGGCGTGTGGATGGTGCGCGAACACGGTTCCGGCGTGCGGTATTACACGGATCTGTATTTCAAGACCGCTCAGGTTGTGCCTGCACGCACGATGGAAGTGTCCAGTAATGCGGCGATTGTGGCGGCGCTGTCCGCCGGGTTCGGGCAGTCGTTGATTTCGGAAGCCGCCGTGCCGGCGGGCGTGCCGGTGCAGCGGGAGCTTGGCGATGAGTTTGTGCGGCGGTTCTATGCGCTGGTGCCGAGATCCGGTCTGACGCACGATCAGCGGGAGTTGGCGGAGACGATTATTGCTGCGCTGCGCGGGTAGTCAGATAGTCGACTGAGGGGAGGTTGCGAACGTTGTTTCTCTCCCTCCGTCCGCCTGCGGCGGCCACCTCTCTCATCAGAGGGAGATCAATTAGGTATCGACAAAATCGATGATATGTATTGGTTGCAATGATTTGACCGATGTAAACGCTTGAGCTTCAATAGACATCATGAGAGAGTTCTGTACAAAATGGTGGAAGCGCATTGCCACCGTTGACATGCTGTTCATTGGTGTTCTGACTCTGCTGGCCTCGCTGTTCGCCTCCTGGCTCAAGCAGTTCCCCGGATTCAGCCTGTTCGGCGCGCTCATCATCGCGCTGCTCATCGGTATGATCATCCAGTTCCCGATCCGCAGTGCCTACGTCGGTTCCAATGATGGCCGCAAGGCAGGCGTCAAGGACGCCGCTGGCCTGATTTCCAACAAGCTGCTGCGCCTCGGCATCATCCTGCTCGGTTTCAAGCTCAACCTCGCCGTGCTGTTCACGCAGGGCATCAAGTGTCTGCCGATCGCCGCTGTGGTCGTTACGCTGACCATCATCGTGTGCTATGCCATCGCCCGCAAACTCGGTGTCGACCCGATGCTCGCCATCCTGACCGCCGGTGGCACCGGCATCTGCGGTGCGGCCGCCGTCATGGGCCTAGCCGGTTCCATCAAGGTGCCTGAGGACAAGCAGGACGAGAAGGACAACGACGTGACCATGGCCGTGGCCATCGTAGCCATTATGGGTACTGTGTTCGCGTTGCTGGAGATCGCGCTCGGCCCGCTGCTTGGCCTGACCAAGACCCAGCTCGGCGTCACCGCCGGTGCTTCCCTGCACGAAATCGCCCACGCGGTCGCCGCCGGCGACGCTTTCGGCGCGGTGGACATCGCCACCATCATGAAGCTTTCCCGCGTGCTCATGCTCGTGTTCGCGGCCATCATCATCGCCATCTGGTGGGAGAAGAAGCACTCCGAGGTGGAGAACACCGGCAAGAAGACCGTGGCCTTCCCGTGGTTCATGCTCGGCTTCATCGGCGCTTCGATCATCGGCACCTTCGTGCCGCTCATCGCCTCCATCACCCCGCAGCTTGTGGACTTTGCGTACATCGTGCTCGGCATGGCCATGGCCGCGCTCGGCATCAACGTGAACTTCAAGGCCATCGCTTCCAAGGGCAAGAAGCCGATGCTCGCCAGCTTCCTGACATCGATTCTGCTCATGTGCTTCGCCGCAGGTGTCGCGATGCTGTTCTTCTGATAAGCGCTCCAAATACAAATAGGCGAAGGCGAACGACAGTGAGCAATTGGAATGTGTCACCTAAAAATCACGTACTTGCACAACGGATAACCCCAGCCGAACTGGCAGGCCATCGCAATGAACTTCACCACATATGGACTCAGCCCGGTCGCACCCGGCATCCAGCCGATCAGCAGCGTGCTGAACGTGAAGTTCCAGATCCACAGCAGCGCGAACAGCGCCACGGAACGGGTGAAGTTGCTGGACGATTTGAATGTCACGTTGCGGTTCATCACGAAGTTGTAGGTCGCCGAACACACCACGGCGATGCCGTTGGCGATCTGTGAGGGTACGCCGATCAAGTGCAGAATGGCGAACGTCGCATACTCCACAATGGTCTGCGTGGCGGAAACACCCACATACTTGCCCAACACGGCGAGTCCATTTTGCTTCGGGGTTGCCGGGCCCACGGTATTTTCCGCAGTATTCGTTGTGGTTGAGGTATTTGTGGCGCCCACACCTTGATTCGGCTTCACATCCGCTCCATTGTTCGCCATGCCCATATACCTCCCGGATGTACCTGTGACGTTCGACCTCGCAATGATACCGCTGACCGCGTCGGGAATCGGCGTGGCGGTCAGACGAGAAAACCGCAGGCCGCAGCAACGACCGGCACACCCAGCGACAGCACCAGATAGGCCGCTGCGGTGGGGTAGCGGTGTTTGCGGAAGAGCGTCACCATTTCGTTGATTGCGGTCGAGAACGTGGAGAAGCCGCCGAGGAAACCAGTGGCCAGTACCAGACGCCATGGTTCATCAAGTGTCCCGCCGAGTGCCAGCGCCGCGACCAAACCGGCTAGGAATCCGGCGATGAGATTGATGGTGAACGTGGAAAGTGGGAATGCGCGCTGCCAGTACGTTTTGATGGTCACGTCAAGCAGATAGCGGCAGGAGGCGCCTACGCCGCCGCACAGGCAGACCAAGATTGGTAGGAATACGGTCATCACGCCTTACCTCCCTTGCTGGTCGTAGCGGCATTCGTATCAGCGGACGCTTCGGCGGATACGTTCGAGGAGCCGGCCAGATGCGTTCCTGCCCACACGCCGGCAGACGCACAAACCAGACCCAGCGCGAACGTCACCAGTAGATAGGCAATGCCGGCCGCCACCTGACCGTCGCGGATTGCGGTAAAACCTTCCAGCGCGAGTGTCGACATCGTAGACAAACCACCGCATACGCCCATGCCGAGTCCGCGACTGGCAAGTTCTTTGGAACGTGCGCCGAACCGGGAAGCGCCGGCCAAGTAAGCGGTCAACCCTGCATAGCAGAAGCAAGCCAGCATGTTGGCCACAAACGTGCCGGTATGGAAGCTGCCAGCCGCGGGAATCTGTGCGAACGCATAGCGGATAGCGGTGCCGATCGCACCGCCGCAGAAGACGACCAACACAATATCAAGATGAATATCGGGGAGCTTGCGCGCCGGGGGAGTGGTCGTGTGCGTAATCGGCCGGGCACCTGCGGATGGGGATTGCGAATCCATAATAGCCTTTCCTGAAACCGCTGAATCCTGCTGAAGACACAACGATTCCATGCAATATCAAATCGTGTGTAGGAACTATCAGCAGTGTGCGGTTCGAAACGAGTTCAGGCGGGTTCCATCGCCGGTTCCTTAGCCTACTCGTGGCGGCGACAACAAACGGCAGCAGTATCTCGGATATTGGCCTATCGCGGTGGATTTCGGCAAGAGACTTCTGCAATGCCGATGAACTTGGTTGCCGTGAGGCGATAAAGCACGTAGATGAATTGCTTGGTTGCTTCCATACCTCGTGGGTATGGCTCAACATGGTTTATGGCTATTGGCTAATACAGATCGATTGTCGTTTAATGGAACATGAGGATAACGGGCCCTAATCGCTCGGTGCCGGAAACAAGGAGTTGTGAATATGTCTGAAACCATGAAAGCCGCGATTTTCGTTGAGCCTGGCAAGATGACCGTGGAAGAAGTGCCAAAGGCGGCACTTCAGCAGGATGATGACATCGTGATTCGCATGGTGCGCACCTGTGTATGCGGCTCTGATTTGTGGTTCTTCCGTGGGCTGAGCGGACAGGCCGCACACAGTCAGGTGGGCCACGAAGCCATTGGCGTGGTCGAGGAGACTGGCGCGGCGGTCGAATCCGTTAAGCCAGGTGATTTCGTGGTCGTGCCATTCCCGTACAGCTGCGGCAAGTGCCCGGTATGCAAGGCCGGCTTCGAATCCGTGTGCCCGCACGGGGGCTACTTCTCCGCTTGTCAGGCCGAATACCTGCGTGTGCCCGAGGCGGACGGCACCGTGGTCAAGGTGCCCGGTTCACCGGAAGATTATTCCGATGAACAGCTCGCATCGCTGCTGACCATTTCCGATGTGATGTCCACCGGTTATCACGCGGCGGTTTCTGCCGAGGTCAAGCCCGGTGACACAGCCGTGGTCATGGGCGATGGTGCAGTCGGCCTGTGCGGTGTGATTGCCGCCAAGATGCGTGGTGCCACGCGCATTATTGCCATGAGCCGTCACGAGGATCGCGCGGCGCTCGCCCGCGAATTCGGTGCGACTGATATCGTGCCCGAGCGTGGCCAAGAGGCTATTGACAAGGTGCTGGAGATGACCGGTGGCTATGGTGCGGACGCGGTGCTCGAATGCGTGGGCTCCAAGCAGTCCTTCGACACGGCGATTGGCCTGATTCGCCGCGGTGGCGTGATTGGTCGTGTGGGTCTGCCGCACGACGTGGAGATCAGCGCCGAAGGCACGTTCTACGGCAACATCGGCATCAAGGGCGGCCCGGCTCCCGTGCGCCACTACGATATTGACGGTGGTCTGCTGGATGCGGTGCTTAAAGGCGAGATTAACCCTGGCCGCGTGTTCACCGCCGAATATGACCTCGACCATATTCAGGACGCTTATGAGGCCATGGACCAGCGCAAAGTTATTAAGGCGTTGATCCGGTTCTAATCGCGTGGTGTGACGGGGTTTACCGCAGTGGTATTTAACGTCCGTATGTATGCGTCCCCTTTGTAGGGCCGCATACATACGGACGTTGTGATGTGTCTGACGCGGTTTACGCTGAACGATTGTGGTGACGCAAACCGGTCACCTGTTACTCGGCGAGCAGTGCCTTGTACTGTGCAGCGGACTGGGCGAGGGCCTCGTCGGTGATGCCGAAAGCGCCGCACGTGGCGAACGGCTTGAGTCAGGTCGCGCCGATGTATAAGCCGTGCCCTCGATCGGAATAAGCAGCTGCTCGATGGGGTAGTGGCCGGGGTGCCGGTCTGGTAGGCCGATTCCGGCGAACCGGTGGACACTGCGCATCGCGTCGGGAACCGTGGCCAAGGCGTACACCAAACTCGCCGACTGCGGCATCATCGACACCGGTGCCGGCCGCGCGGCGCGTGTAAAACGGGTCAAGCCGATTCCCGAACCGCTGGTGCGCGCGGCCAAGACCTATGCCAACGAGGCCCGCCGGCTTGGCGCGAGCCTCGATGACGCCTTCAACGCCCTGTGCGCGCAGTGGTAAAGCGCGCACCGATGCGAAGCCTACACGGGGTGCACCGTCAGCGAAAAGTCGCCGATGGTGCTGACGGTCGAGGGTGAGGCCAGATTGCAGACATCTCGCAAGCAGTACGTGGCATACAGCGGAAGATAGGTTGTTCCGCCGTCCTGCGCAATATTGGAGCGGGACAGCACCACGCCCTGCGAGATGCGATATTCGGCATTGGCCAATACGGCGTCGATGGCGGCGTGCGTGCGGTAGCTGCGCCCCGACTTGACCTCGAACGGCATCACAGAATCGGCGTTCGTGTCAGCGATGAAATCGACTTCACCATGTTTCTTTGCCATGTAGTAATACAGCGGAATGCCTTGCGCCGTCAGCTCCTGAGCAATCACGTTCTCGTAGATGGCACCCAGATTCGGTGAGGAATCATCAAGGTATGCGGCTTGCGCGGTCGGTTGCGGGTATCGTGCCATGAGCATACCGGTATCAGACTGGTACAGTTTGAACTTCGGTGATTGCGCCGTGCGTTTCAATGGTGTTTTCGGCTCGGTGACGCAGTTGGTTTTCAATGCCACACCCGCATCGACAAGCCAAAGAAAATCCTTCTGATTGCGGTCGTACCGAGCACCGGGGCTGATGGAGGAGACGGCGAATCTGCCGTTACCGTCAATCAGCTGAGTGGGGAGCTGGTCGAAGATCTCCTGCACCTGCAATGCGCGATTGCCTGCGTACTGCGAAATATCGTGGCGATATTGCCGGTTCAACTCGTTCTGCACCGCGCGCACAGCCGCCAAATCACCCTTGGTGTCCAGAAAACGTTGCACGACTTCCGGCATGCCGCCGACTACCAGATAGGTGCGGAAGTTCGTCATCATTGCATCGTGAATGTACCGGTCGATTGGCGTGACCGACCGGCAGGATTCTCGGATGTTTTCAAGTGTCGACTTCTGTACGCCGATGGCCCAACAGAATTCCTCAAAATCCATGGGACGCATGGTTTTTTCGATGACCGAGCCAACGGGGTAGGAGCGTACGCCCTTGAACTCAGTGCCGAGCATGGAACCGGAGAACACATAATCGAAACGGCCATCGGCCACCAGAAACTTGACCATGGTCATCACATCCGGTGCCTCTTGCACCTCGTCGATGAAAATCAACGTATCACCGGGAATGAGCGTTGAAGGTGAGAACAAGGTAAGGCGGCTGATGAACTCCTGCACGTCGTTCGCCGATGCGAGCGCTCGGGCCGCCTGCTTGTTCTCGTACAGGTTGATTTCAAGGTAATGGGCGTATTCGTGCTTGGCGAACTCGCGTACCGCGTAGCTCTTGCCGATCTGGCGAGCGCCGGTCAGCAGCAGTGCTTTGCCGGTACCGCTCCGCTTCCATTCCAGCAGATCGTCCGAGATTTTGCGCTCAAGCATGGCAGCTCCTTTCCGAATCCCTTATGAGGGTAGCATTTTCTGCCTTGTATGTGCAAAATGCCGCATTTCAAAATGGGGCTTTGGTGCAAAATGCCGCATTTTAAAGTAGGGTTTTGGTGCAAAATGCCGTGTAAATGGTGAATTGGACGTGCTTGTAAGGGGAGCTGGATGATCGTGCGGCTGGATGACCTTGTAACTAAATGATTGAACGATTGCGCGGCCGTCGTTTGCGTGGCCGCAAAGTTGTGTGGGCTGTTCGCGAATTATGCGCGGTCGGCCGTCATGTGCCTGCGCTTGGGGTGCTCGATAAGTAGCGCTCGCTTCTTGGCGTCCTCGGCGGTCGAAGCCGGTACGCCGTCGGAGGAGGCGTCGATGATGCGCTGCAGGTAGCCGTATAGGGTGTGCAGCTCGTCGTCATTCAGACAGTCCAGCATAGAGGGGCCTGATCAAAACCAGTTCACGAGGTCCTTTTTGCTTTAATCCCCGCTGAGAGCGCGTAGCGCCGGAGGATGATCGGATGCCGCGACGCCGAATCAAGATTCAGCCGCTCGCCGACCAGCCCGACCAGCAAGGAACCGGATTCGCGCATCGGCGGCATGCGCGCTGCTATTCGCGCTGAAACAGCATGGCATGGGTGCGCTGACACCGCGCCGGCGCAAAGGCCATCAGTGAAACTGGGGAATCGGATTGCAGGTGGCGGACGGTGCCCAAGACGAAAGATTCTCGTCCGGCGTTCAGCCGCTGTCGTTGGCCGTGATGATACTGGAGACCATGAAACTCAGGCGGCGGCAGCCAAGGGCGAAGTCGAGAAAGAGGTGACGGCGTGACACTTGAACAGAGGTCAGATAGCGCGGCGGCAGGCCACGAGGCATGTGACCAGCCGATCAGGAGCCTGGAAATCCTCAACCAATGCGTTCCGCTGTTCGAGACGCTGAAGGATCCGAACCGGCAGCAGTTGCTGGTGCAATTGGTGTGCCATGGGCCGCAGACGGTGGGGGAGCTGGCCGAATCGTCGGCACTGTCCCGCACGGCCGTGTCCCATCACATCAAACTGCTGGAACAAGCCGGATTCATCGAAATCAGCAAAGACGCCACCCGCCGCATTTGCTCGGTGCGTGCGGATCGATGGCTGCCGCTGCTCGATGAACTGTCTTCCGCCCTGAAAGCCGACCTTGCGGCGGCGGAGCAGTGCCGAGCATGAGCGACGATCAACGGCCGCAGGCGATTGAGGTGCGCGGTGCGCGCGTGCATAACCTCAAGAACATCGACATCGACATTCCGCTGGGCGAACTGGTGGGCGTGGCCGGCGTCTCCGGTTCGGGCAAAAGCTCTCTGGCGCTCGGCGTGCTGTATGCGGAAGGTTCGCGGCGCTACTTGGAAGCGCTGTCCACGTACACGCGCCGTCGACTGACTCAAGCCAGCCGCGCCCAGGTGGACGAAGTGCTGCATGTGCCGGCCGCGCTGGCCCTGCACCAGCGGCCCACTGTGCCCGGCATCCGTTCGACGTTCGGCACGATGACCGAATTGCTCAACAGCCTGCGACTCCTGTTTTCCCGCGTCGCCTCGCACGTGTGCCCGCATTGCGGGGCGCGCAATGAACCGACGCTGAACGTGGCGGCCGGCCTGCCTATCACCTGTGCTGGCTGCGGCAAGGAATTCCACGCGCCCGGCGCCGAATTGCTCGCCTTCAACTCGGCCGGCGCCTGCCCGACCTGCTCCGGCACCGGCATCGTGCGCGAAGTAAACCGCGCGGCCTTGGTCCCGGACGAGTCGAAAAGCATCGACGACGGCGCGGTGCTGCCATGGGGTTCGCTCATGTGGGACCTCATGAAACAGGTGTGCGGCGCGATGGGCGTGCGCACCAACGTGCCGTTCAACGAACTCACACCCGAAGAACGCGACATCGTATTCAACGGGCCGGCCGTCAAAAAGCATATTCTTTACAAGCCGAAGAAAGGCGACGATTTCGCCGAACTCGACTTCACCTACTTCAACGCCGTGTACACGGTGGAGAACGCGCTCGCCAAAGCCAAGGACGAGAAGGGCCTGAAGCGTGTGGTCCGGTTCCTCAAGGAAGGCCCATGCGCCGACTGCGGCGGCACACGACTGAGCGTCGCCGCCCGGGCCCCGCATGTGCGCGGGCTGAACTTGGCCGAAGCCGGCGCGATGACCTTGGACGCGGCGGCGGATTGGGTGCGCGGAGTGCCGGAATCCCTGCCCGCCGACATGCGGCCGATGGCCGCCAACATCTGCGAATCGTTCTTGGATGTGGCCCGACGGCTGCTCGATCTGGGCCTCGGCTATCTGGCGCTTGACCGCGCCGGCGCCACGCTTTCGACCGGCGAACGCCAGCGTGTGCAGCTCGCCCGGGCCGTGCGCAACCGCACCATCGGCGTGCTGTATGTGCTCGACGAGCCATCCATCGGTCTTCATCCCTCGAACGTGGACGGGCTGCTCGGCGTGATGCACGACTTGGTGGCGGACGGCAATTCCGTGGTGGTCGTGGACCATGATGTGCGTGTACTCAAAGCGTGTGACCATCTTATCGAAATGGGGCCGGTTGCCGGTGCCGAAGGCGGGCATGTGATCGCGCAAGGCACGGTCGGCGAGGTGGCGGCGAACCCCAGTAGTCGCATTGCGCCGTTCCTATCCGACCAGGTGAGTGCGCGTATACGTGAACGTGTGGCCGAATCGCAAGTGTTCAGCCTTGGCCACATCCGCATGACAACCAGTCAGCTGCATACGGTCAAACCGTTGGACGTTGATATCCCGCGCGGCCGGCTCGTGGCGGTGACCGGCGTCTCCGGCTCCGGCAAAACCACGATGGTACTCGAATCGCTGATTCCCGCACTCAAAGCGCAGGCGGCGGGGGAGCTGTTGCCGGAACACGTGCACGAGCTTGAGACCGAGGGCATCCGTCGTGCGAATCTCATCGATGCCACGCCGATCGGCGCGAACGTGCGTTCTACCGTGGCCACTTATGCCGATATTCACGACGAATTGCGGCGCGCCTTTGCCCGATGTGAGGCGGCTAAGACGGGCGGCTGGAAGGCCGGCGATTTCTCATACAATACCGGCCGACTGCGTTGCCCTACGTGCGACGGCACCGGTTCGATCTCGCTCGACGTGCAGTTCCTGCCGGATGTGACCATCGAATGCCCGGATTGCTGCGGCTCCCGGTACGCGCCCGAAGCTGATGCGATTCGGCGTGCGGTTAAGGGAGAATCTCGCCTTTCGTTGAGTTTGCCCCAACTCATGGCAATGAGTGTGGACCAGGCTCTGGCCGTGACCAGCGACCTCAAGAAGGTTCACGCACGTCTGACCATCCTGCACGATCTGGGTCTCGGCTACCTGACGCTCGGCGAACCGACCCCGGCGCTTTCGGGCGGCGAAGCCCAGCGGCTGAAACTCGCCAGCGAAATGGGCAAGGCCCAGTTGAACGCGGTATTCGTGTTCGACGAGCCGACCATCGGCCTCCATCCGCTCGACGTTCGCGTGCTGCTGGGCGTGTTCGACCGGCTCGTGGTGAGCGGCGCGACCGTCGTGGTCATCGAACATGACCTCGACGTGATCGCCAATGCGGATTGGATTATCGATATGGGTCCGGGCGGCGGCGAAAGCGGCGGACGCATCGTCGCCACCGGAACGCCGGAACAGGTCGCGGCCAATCCGAACAGCATCACCGGGCGGTATCTGCGCTGACTTGTATGGCGGTCACGCGCCTTTGCATAGGACCCTGCGCGAGTAGGATAGCCGTCCATGGTGCAGATTCATGGCATTAGACGCGCAAGCGCGGACGCGAAATATCGGCAGATGACCGGGCAGCCGGTCAAGCCGCTGATTCTCAAACTGTGTTTGCCGGCCGTCATCTCCAACTTGGTGACCACCGCCTACAATCTCACGGACACGTTCTTTATTGGTCAGCTCGGCACCGCGCAGTCCGGTGCTATCGGCATCGCGTTCTCCATCATGACCGTGATGCAGGCGCTCGGCTTCTTCTTTGGCAACGGCGCGGGCAACTCGATGAGCCGCGAACTCGGCAAGCAGAACAATGAGCGCGCCTCCCGACTACTGGCCGTGGGCTTTGCGGGCGCGGTGATCTCCGGTTTGGTGATTGCCACAATCGGATTGCTGACCCTGCGGCCGCTGGTCGTCATGCTGGGATCGACCTCGACGATTGCCCCATACGCCGTGCAATATCTGACGCCGTTGCTGGTCG
>OCPS01000300.1_pt1 | contig 56773 bp, 45 predicted proteins | sample 1538651 | NCBI WGS metagenome assembly OCPS01 (sample SAMN04571715, study PRJEB22368) | human gut metagenome | biome: human gut; material: stool | host: Homo sapiens | place: Luxembourg | collected 2012-09-21 | reverse complement strand
CGAGCCGTAGCCGATCCCCTCGTCCTGCATCACCTTGACGATCTTGAGGATCGCCACGGGATTCTTCCGGGCCTCGCCGTCGAGTTCGACGTAGGTGATGTGCCCGCCGCGCGTGATGGCGTGGAACGGCGCTTCGAGGCGGATTTTCTCGACGATGGAAACCGGCTCGCGCACGTCGACGTGGAACGAGTTGACGTAGTAGTCGCGGTCGGTGACGCCCGGAATCTCCCCGTAACGCTTGCGGTCCATGCGCGTGAAGCGTCCGCTCAACCCCTCGGCCGGGGTCGCCAGCACCGAATAGTTCAGCCCGTATTTGGCCTTGTACTCCTCGACCACGCGGTTCATCACCGTCACGGCGTCGTAGAGCGTCTGCCACGCCTCCTTCGAGGTCGCATGGCCTTCGCCGTAAATCGCCACCATCGCGTTGTGTCCGCCGATGAAGCCGATGCCCAGCGTGCCGTGCTTGAGCACGTCGCCCACCTCGTCATTGGGCTGCAACCGGCCGCCGCCCTTCCAGACATCGTTCGACATCATAAACGGGAACTGCCGCGCAAGGGCCGTGCGCTGGAAGCAGTAGCGTTCGTAGAGCTGCTCGGCCATCATCGTGGCGGTCTTGCGCACCGATTCGAGGAAAATTTCGCGCGCCTCCTTGCGGATCGCGTGTTTGTTGCCGTCGGGAATCATGTCCCCGGCCTCGCGCATCGCCTCGATGGCCAGCCGCGGCAGGTTCATCGACGTGAAGGAGAGGTTGCCGCGCCCCCACGACGACTTTTCGCCGTGCAGATTCTCGAAGACGCGCGTACGGCACCCCATCGTCGCCACCTCGTAGCGGAAGCGGTCGGGGTCGTCGATGCGCCACTTCTCGTGGCGGTTGAACGGTGCGTCGAGAAACATGAAGTTGGGGAACAGCGCCACCGACGTGGTGCGGCACGCCTCGATCAGCAGGTCGAAGTTCGGAGTTTTGAACTTGATCTCCCCAGCCAGTGCCTTGTCGAAGTCCTTCACCGCTGCGGCATAGTCCTCTTCGGACCACGAAACGCCCTCCTTGACCTTGAAAATCTGGATCGGGAAGACCGGCACTTCGCCGTGCCCCAGCCCCTCGATCGTGGCGGAAAGCAGTTCGCGGATGACCATGCGGCCCTCGGGCGAAAAGTCCGTGCCGTAGTTCACCGAGCTGAACACCACCTGGTTGCCGCCGCGCGAGTGCATCGTATTGAGGTTATGGATGAATCCCTCCATCGCCTGATGGGTCTCGCGGCGCGTCGTGTCGTATGCCTGCCGCCAGATGCGTCGGATGTCCTCGTCGGCGACCTCCACGCCCGACTGGCGCAGGGCGGCGAACAGACGCCCCACCGCCGTCTCGCAGGGTTCGATCGTCGGCACGTGTTCGGCGACCAGGGCCTTCAGCTCGGCGCGCTCCAGCGTCACGCCGCCCCGCACGCCGCACAGGAACAGCGTCATGTCGGTCAGGTGACGGCGGAAGGTTTTCAGCACGCCCGGAGCCATGAAATGGTCGAACGCCGGGATCGACTGCCCGCCGTGCTGCTCGTTCTGGTTGGTCTGGAAGACGATCGTGGCCAGCGTGGCGTAGCTCTGGATCGACTGCGGCGTGCGCACCGAGCCGTTCTTCGTCGAGAATCCCCGTTCGTAGATGTCACCCAGATCGTACTGAATGCACGTCGTGGTCTTGGTGGGATAGTAGTCCAGGTCGTGAATGTGGATGTCCCCGTCGCGGTGGGCGCGGCCGTGGCGCACGCCCACCAGATATTTCAGGGCGTAGTCCTTGGTGATCTCCGAGGCGAAGGTCATCATCTGCCCCGCGGGCGTGTGCGACGACATGTTGGCGTTCGAAAGGTTGATGTCGTTCTTCTCGACGGTCACGATGCCGTCCATGACGCTCTTGATCGACGAGCGGCGGTCGCGTTCGACGTTGCGCCACTCGCGGTAGATGATATAACGTTTGGCGATCGAGGGGTTGCGTTTCATCAGCCGCTCCTCGACCATGTCCTGAATCTCCTCGACCGAAATCTCGGCCTTCGTAATTGCCGCCGCCACGTCGGATGCGATCTGCTCGACGGCCTGCCCCTCGTCCGTTATGCCGCCCGCGCGAAAGGCCTTCGTGATGGCGCGGACGATTTTATCCAGAGAAAAAGGCTCGGTTTTACCATCACGTTTGATGATGGAAATCTGCGTGTAATCCATTGTAATATGAGTATATACGTTTCACAACAGGCCCCGTTTCCCCGCAGGGCCGACATTGCATGCGCAAAGGCAGGTCTTCTGACTCGCACCGACCCGCAGGCGGCCTTCCCGTCCCCCGCGGGACAGTGGCTCGACGATTCGCCTGCGGCATTGAAGTGCATACAGCAGCGGGAACTGTCCGGGATTCGCACCCGATTCCCTCTTATCCTCCGCCCCGGCGGGACGAAGGATACCTTTGCGGGTCACAAAAGTCTCCATTATTCCCCGACTTTCAAAATTCCGGAGCAGGAAGTTTTCAACATTTTGTGAAAGGCTCCGAATTTCGTATCTTCGCCCCCGCAAACCGGAAAATCGTAACTCCATGACACAGAAAATAACACACGTCTGCCAGGGAACCTGCTCCCGGCAAATCGACGTCGAACTCGAAAACGGCGTCGTTCGAAGCGTCTCCTTCACGGGCGGCTGCCACGGCAACCAGCAGGGAATCGCGGCGCTCGTGCGCGGGATGACGGCAGCGGAAGCCGTCGCCCGGCTCGAAGGCATCGACTGCCGGGGCCGCGGCACGTCGTGTCCCGATCAGCTGGCAAAAGCGCTGAAAAAGGCTTTATAAAACGCCCCGGCCCGGCCGGGTACGGATTTTGCACTCCGAAAAGCGTTCCAAAATGCAAGACTATGTATTTTCTATGGTATCTGCTGATCGGACTGGCCGCCGGATGGATCGCCAACCTGATCGTCAAGGGAGGAGGTTCGGGACTCTTCGTCAACCTGATCGTCGGGCTCATCGGCGGCATACTGGGCGGCTGGCTCTTTTCGCTCTTCGGATGGGTTCCCGTCGGCACGCTGGGCAGTCTGGCGACGGCCGTCATCGGCTCGGTCATCCTGCTGTGGATCGCCGCGCTCATCTCACACCGCAAGATCCGCTAAACGAACGTATGCACGAAAAAGGCGGTCGCATGACCGCCTTTTCGTGTTGAGCTGCCGGGATTCGAACCCAGAACGACAGAACCAAAATCTGCTGTGTTACCATTACACCACAGCTCAAACATTCGCTCGAAAGCGACTGCAAAGATAAACAAAAAATCGCAAAAACCAACCCCCGGATGCAAAATTGGCAGAGACAAAACCGGACCTCTGCCGGATTTTTCGTATCTTTGCTTCAGTTACCCTGTAAATAAACGCAAACGATATGATTCCGACAATGATTCTGCTCTTCGTGGTGGGCTATCTGTTCATCGCGCTGGAGCACAAAACCAGGATCGACAAATCGGCCGTCGCCCTGCTGATGGCCGGAGCGATCTGGACCGTGTTCAGCCTCCTGGGCAACGACCCGCACATTCAGCACGAGCTGGTGGATCAGCTGGGCGACACGTGCGAAATCCTGGTCTTCCTGATCGGGGCCATGACCATCGTGGACCTGATCGACAGCTACGGCGGCTTCAACGTCATCACCGACCACATCACCACGCGCAACAAGCGCAAACTGATGTGGCTGCTGGCGATCATCACCTTCTTCATGTCGGCCGCACTGGACAACATGACCACCACGATCATCATGGTCATGCTGCTGCGGCGGTTGATCGCCAACAAGAAGGAACGGTGGATTTTCGCCAGCGTGATCGTCATCGCCGCGAACAGCGGCGGCGCCTGGTCGCCCATCGGCGACGTGACGACCATCATGCTGTGGATGCGCGGCAACGTAACGGCCGCCAACCTGATCGCCAACCTCTTCCTGCCGTGCCTCGTGTCGGTCGTGATCCCTGCGGCCATCGCCAGCCGCTACGTCGCCGACCGCCCCGCCGCCGCGGTCAGCGCCAAGGCCCTCGCATCGGGATGCCCCGAATGCATCGGTCCGCGCCTGCGGCTCTTCATCCTTACCGTGGGCGTCGTAAGTCTGCTGTTCGTGCCGGTGTTCAAGAGCCTCACCGGACTGCCGCCCTACATGGGCATGATGGTGTCGCTGGGATTCATGTGGATTCTGACCGAAATCATCTACGACCGCAAACGCAGCATCCGCAACATGGAGGAGTCGATCCAGCCGCGCGTGTCCAAAGTCCTCAAGCACATCGACATGCCGACGATTCTCTTTTTCCTCGGCATCCTGATGGCCGTGGGTGCGTTGCAGACCGGCGGCGTGCTGACCGACATGGCCGACTGGCTGGACAAGAATGTCCACGAAGTGTTCACCATCGCGGGCGCCATCGGCATCCTCTCGTCGGTGGTGGACAACGTGCCGCTGGTGGCGGCCTGCATGGGCATGTACCCGGTGGCCGACGTCGCAACGGCTGCGGCGAGCGCCGACCCGGCTTTCGCACAGAGTTTCGTGGCGGACGGGCTGTTCTGGCACCTGCTGACCTACTGCGCCGGTGTGGGCGGCAGCCTGCTCATCATCGGCTCGGCGGCCGGCGTCGTGGCGATGGGACTCGAAAAGATCAATTTCGGCTGGTACCTCAAACGCATCTCGCTGCTGGCCCTGTCCGGCTATCTGGCGGGCATCGCGGTGATCTGGCTCGAACACGTCCTGATCGGGCTTTGACAAAAAAAGCTCCCCGGCTGCGGGGAGCTTTTCCGTTACTTTACCTTGGCCATGAATTTTTCCCGGTCGACGATGTAGCGGACATGGATGCCCTCGCCGATCAGCCCCTCGGCGTCGCGGGCCCCGACGTTGAAGGTCAGTTTGCGCCCCTCGACTTCGGCAAGCACGGCCGTGGCGGTGATTTCGGCGCCAAGTCCCGACGGCTTGATGTGCGTGACGTTCATCTCGGAGCCGACGGTGGTCGCGCCTTCGGGAAGTTCGCCGGCAACGGCCGTCATGGCGGCGTTCTCCATCAGCGCCACCATCGCGGGGGTGGCGAAAACCGCAAGGTCGCCCGAACCCATCGCGGCGGCCGTGTTGCCGGCGGCGACGGTTGCGGCGCTGCGGGCGGAAAGTCCTTTTTCAAGCATAATATTCGCTGTTCGTAATTCGTTTATTGCGGTGAATCGTTATCTTTGCCGAAGACACCCCGGCAAACCGGATGCAAAACCGCACGGGTTTTCATCCGGACTCCGCCGCAAAGGTACAAAAAATTCGCCGCCGTTGAAAAAGTGGATACTCCTCATCGCCCTGCTCGCCGCCGCGCTTTCCCAAGCGCAGGCGCAGGGAGGCCGTGGCTTCTGGCATCAGGAGTGGACGGTCGAGAAGGGCGATTCGATCCCGCTGGTCCACGTCCTGCCGGTCTACGTCTTCAGCCGCCCGGTCGACCTGCGCCGCTACCGCCGGCTGGTGGACGCCGTGAAAAAGGTCTACCCCATCGCGCAGATCGCCAAGGCCAAGATGGCGACGATGGAGGAGGAGTTGTGCCGCCTGCCGACCAAAAAGGCCCAGAAGGAGTATATCAAACAAATCTACCACGAGATCAAGGACGAATACACCCCCGTGCTGAAACACATGACCCGCACGCAGGGCCGCGTGCTGCTGAAACTCATCGACCGCGAAACCGAATACACCGCCTACGAGGTGTTGAAGGAGTTCCGCGGCGGTTTCGTGGCGGGATTCTGGCAGGGCGTCTCGAAAATCTTCGGCCAGAACCTCAAGTCGGAATACGACAGGGAGGGCGAGGACCGGATGATCGAGCAGATCGTGATTTATTACGAAGCCGGACTGCTCCGGTAGCGACGGAGGGACCGGATAACGGAGGGACCGGGTGACGGAGGGACCGTTCCGGAATCCCGCTCCTAAAAGTTGAACGACAGCCCCGCGCCCAGCCCCATATAGGAGCGCGAAGGCCGAAACTCCCCGGCCCGGAAATTATCGGGCGGGCGGCTTCTTGTGCCCGCCGGGATAGACGAGCGTCTGGGCCGCGGCGGTCCCGGTCGTGACGGCAAGCAACAGGAAAAGATATTTCTTCATTGCATGACGGTTAAGTTCAGTTGTAAACATAACTATTTTTCACGGCATAACAAAATTTCCACGGCGGATTGTGCTTTGTGAATTATTGATTATCTTTGCGCTCGGATAATTTCAGAAGTCATGTTTGAAAATTTAACAGATAAACTCGAACGGTCGTTCAAAATTCTCAAAGGCGAGGGGCGCATCACCGAGATCAACGTCGCGGAGACGCTCAAGGAGATCCGCCGCGCGCTGATCGACGCCGACGTCAACTACAAGGTCGCCAAGACCTTTACCGACGAAGTGAAGCAGAAAGCCCTGGGCCAGGACGTGCTCAAAGCCGTCAAGCCGGGACAGATGATGACCAAGATCGTCCGCGACGAGCTGGCCGAACTGATGGGCGGCACGGCCACGGACATCCGGCTGGAGGGCACGCCTGCGGTGATTCTGATCGCGGGTCTGCAAGGTTCGGGTAAGACGACCTTCTCGGGCAAGCTGGCTTCGCTGCTCAAGTCGAAGAAGGGCCGCCAGGTGCTGCTGGTGGCAGGCGACGTTTACCGTCCCGCGGCCATCGACCAGCTGAAAGTGCTCGGCGGACAGATCGGCGTGGAGGTCTACACCGAGGAGGGTAACAGGAATCCTGTCGAGATCGCCGAGAACGGTATCAAGTACGCCCGGCAGAAGAATTACAACGTGGTGATCGTCGACACCGCGGGCCGTCTGGCCGTGGACGAGGCGATGATGCAGGAGATCACGGCCATCAAGGCCGCCGTGAAACCTTCGGAGACGCTGTTCGTCGTCGACGCCATGACGGGTCAGGACGCCGTGAACACCGCCCGGGAGTTCAACGAACGGCTGGACTTCGACGGCGTGGTCCTCACCAAGCTCGACGGCGACACCCGCGGCGGTGCGGCCATTTCGATCCGTTCGGTGGTCAACAAGCCCCTCAAGTTCATTTCGAGCGGCGAGAAGATGGACGCCTTGCAGGTGTTCCACCCCGAGCGCATGGCCGACCGAATCCTGGGCATGGGCGACGTGGTGTCGCTCGTGGAACGCGCACAGGAGCAGTTCGACGAGGAGGAGGCCCGCAAGCTCAAAAAGAAACTGGTCAAGAACCAGTTCAACTTCAACGACTTCATCTCGCAGATTCAGCAGATCAAGAAGATGGGCAACCTCAAGGACCTCGCTTCGATGCTCCCCGGCATGGGCAAGATGCTCAAGAACGTGGACATTCCGGACGATGTGTTCAAGCAGACCGAGGCGATCATCTCGTCGATGACCCCCGCCGAGCGCGAGCATCCCGAGATCATCAACGCCCGCCGGCGCGAACGCATCGCCAAAGGTTCGGGTACGACGATGGCCGACGTCAACCGCCTGATGAAACAGTTCGACGACACGCGCAAGATGATGAAGGCCGTGGCCGGCGGCGGCATGAAGATGCCCAAGATGCCGGGCGGAATGATGCGGCGATAGGCTACATTTTACAAGACTTCATTGCAAAAAGGCTCTCGGAAACGAGAGCCTTTTTGCAGTCATGTGAAACCCGGTGAGGAATGCTACTTTTCGGAGAACGTCCTGCCGTTATCGTCGGTTTCATAGGATTTTCCGCTCCGGCCTTCATAATATTTTTCGCCGAACAATCCCGATTTTTCGGTCACCTCATCGCCATTGTCGAGCGAAAACCGCTTCTTTTTCGAACCTCCTCCGTCGAACAAGGCAATGATCGTCATCACGACACTCAACAGGAACAAAGCGATCGAAATGGCAATGGACAGCAAAACAAGAGCTATAAGCAGCGGGAAAATAGACGGTCCCAGAATAGCAAGCATCACACAAGTGAACAGTCCATATCCGATTTTCTGACCGGTCGTCGAGAACAAATACAAATGCCGTTTCAAATAATAGATCCAGTAGGCGACACAACACAGAAAAGGAATCACTACAAGAAAAGACATCGCCATGCGTATGCCAACTGTCGAATCAGGAGAAAGATTTCCGAGCAACATGCTCATAACTACACCCCTCAGCAGTGAGGTAATAAATGTCGCTCCGATAGATATGCCCGTCACGATCAGGATATGCTTACTCAAATCGGATGTGTAATCGGGATGGTTCTTCCGGGTGAATTTTTCTTCCAGCGTATTTATGCCCCGGTAAACATACACAAGCAAATTAAAGCGTTTCATCATTCAAGGAGTTAGAGTTTTACATCGAGCAAATGTCAAAACACAAAAAACGCGGACAAACTCTGTTCATCCACATTCAAGGCCTTGGACTGCCTGCACAGAAAGATGAAAGGAATGCCCGCGCCGTAAAACAGCGCGAGCATCAACTTTAATTCCTCTCTGTGATTCAAAAGTGTCCAAGTTCTGAATGTAAGAAGAAAAGCCGATGCGCTTTTATATGTCGTGTGCCGCCGTAGCGGCATTAAGAATCAAAAGTTCTCATTTTTTCATAGGCAGTGCGATTTTAGCATATTGTAAAACAAATATAGGATAAATTCGAATAAATCCCTACCTTTGTCTGCGAATAAAGCAAAAAAAATGCACCGTTCCGGCTTCGTAAATATCATCGGCAATCCCAACGTGGGCAAATCGACGCTGATGAACGCCCTCGTGGGCGAAAAACTCTCGATCATCACCTCCAAGGCGCAGACCACACGCCACCGCATCATGGGCGTCGTCTCGGGCGAGGATTTCCAGATCGTCTACTCCGACACGCCCGGCATCCTGAAGCCCTCGTACAAGTTGCAGGAGTCGATGATGAAGTTCGTGACGGGCGCCCTGACCGACGCCGATGTGATCCTCTACGTCACGGACACCGTGGAGCAGAGCGAACGCTCGGCCGAAATCGTCGACAGCATCCGCCGGAGCGGCATTCCGACCGTCGTGGTCATCAACAAGATCGACCTCTCGACGCCCGAAGCGCTCGAAGCGCTGGTCGACAAATGGCAGGCCGAAATCCCCGGGGCGCAGGTCGTCCCCACGTCGGCCAAGGAGAATTTCAACATCGAAGGGCTGTTCCGGACCATCCTCTCGCTGCTGCCCGAAAGCCCGGCGTTCTACCCCAAGGATACGCTCACGGACAAGACGCTGCGCTTCTTCGCCTCGGAGATCATCCGCGAGAAGATCCTCAAATTCTACGACAAGGAGATCCCCTACTGCTGCGAAATCGAGATCGAAAGTTACAAGGAGGAGCCGACGATCGACCGCATCGCGGCGACGATCTACGTGGCCCGCGACTCGCAGAAGGGCATCCTGATCGGCCACAAGGGCGAGAAGCTGAAGAGGGTCGGACAGACGGCGCGCGAAGACATGGAACAGTTCCTCGGCAAGAAGGTTTTCCTCCAGTTGTTCGTCAAGGTCAGCGACGACTGGCGCAACAACGAACGGCAATTACGCAGGTTCGGATACGAACAGGAATAATAAATCGCTCGGAAAGACCGTTTAAAGAGCAAAATCAGTCAGCATGCGGAAACTCATCGCCGGAATCATATTGGGAACCGCCCTGCTGTGCGGCACGAAAGCCCACGCACAGTACAACCGGGAATATTTTTTCTGGGTCGGACGTTCGTGCATGATGAACAACGATTACCAGGAGGCCATCCGCACGCTGAACACCCTGCTGCGCTTCGACGAGGACGCTTTCGAAGGCTACTTCCTGCGCGGCATCGCCAAATACAACCTCGACGACCTGCTGGGCGCCGAGGACGATTTCTCGACGGCCATCCGGCTCAATCCCGTCTACACGCAGGCCTACACCTACCGCGCCATCACGCGCTCGCGCCTGGGCAACTACGATGACGCTTTGCAGGACTTCCGCGAGGCGATCGAGCTGCGCCCCGACCTGCCGGGTCCCTATTACAGCCGCGGCGTGACGCGCCTGCTGAACCAGCAGTTCAAGGAGGCCATCGACGATTTCGACAAGTTCATCCGCCAGGAGAACAAGGTGGCCGACGCCTTCATCTGCCGGGGATTGAGCTACCTCCACCTGAAAGACACCACGCGCGCCTACGAGAATTTCAACACCGCGATACGCACCAACCGCGAGAATCCCAACGGCTACAACCGCCGCGGCGGGCTGCACCTCCAGCAGGAACAGTACAAGGAGGCCGAGGCCGATTTCAACAAGGCCATCGAGTGCGATTCGGCCTACCTGCTCTCCTACTTCAACCGCGCGCTGGTCTACAACGCCACCAACCGCCCGATGCAGGCGCTGGCCGATTTCGACAAGGTGATCCAGCTCGATTCGACCAACTCGCTGACCTATTTCAACCGCGCGATGCTGCGCACGCAGATCGGCGACTACAACCACGCGCTGGAGGATTACGACAAAGTGGCGCTCTACTCGCCCAACAACGTGCTGGTCTACTACAACCGCGCAGGCGTCTACGCCCAGCTGGGCGAGATCGAGCGCGCCGTGGAGGACTACACCTCGGCCATCAAGCTATACCCCGACTTCGCCAACGCCTACATCTACCGCGGCCGGCTGCGCGAACTGCTCCGCGACCCGCAGGGCGCCAAAGAGGACCGCTCGATCGCCCAGCGGAAAATCGCCGAATACCGTTCGCGCCTGAACGACAGCACCTATTCGATCTACGCCGACACCACGCAGCGCTTCGACCGCCTGCTGTCGTTCGACAGCAAGTTCGCCGGAGGCAGCTTCGACCGCATCACGGGCCACAACGGCGGACACGAGGAGATGCGCCTGCTGCCGCTGTTCAAGTTCACGCTCATGCGCCCCGACTCGGTTCCCGCAGCCAAACCCTATCACCTGCAACGCGTCGACGATTTCAAGAAGCGCATCGGCAACGAATACCTCACCCTCTCGTGCCGCGAGAGCAACATCGCGCCCGACACGCTGGTGATGCTCGACAAGCAGTATGTGCAGGAGCTTAACGCAAGCAACCCCGCATGGACCGTGCTCTTCGAACGCGCCGTCACGCAGTCGCTCATCAAGCAGTACACCAATTCGGTGAGCACCTATTCGTCGGCCATCGAGTTGAACCCGTCGAACCCGTTCCTCTACCTGAACCGCTCGACGACGCGCGCCGAGATGATCGACTTCATCTCGTCGATCGACAACTCCTACCAGCGGATCACGATCGACTCGGACCCCGCCAACCGACTGAACAACAATTCGAAACGCACGTACAGCTACGACGAGGCAGTGGCCGACCTGAACAAGGCCGTGAAGCTCTTCCCCGACTTCGCCTACGCCTACTACAACCGCGCCAACCTGCTGGCCCTCTCGGGCAGCCTGCCCGAGGCGTTCGAGGACTACACCAAAGCCATCTCACTCAACCCCGCATTCGCCGAGGCCTACTACAACCGCGGCATCATCCAGCTGTTTATGAAAGACACCCGCAAGGGCTGCCTCGACCTCTCGAAAGCCGGCGAACTGGGAATCACCGAAGCCTACGAGGTGCTGAAACGCTACGCATCACTGGATAACTAACTCAACACAAAAAAATATGGCAGAAACTATCCAACGTAAACTCAACGACTCACCCGCAGCCCGATGGACGGCGTTGTTGCTCATCGCGTCCACGATGTTTTTCGGTTACATGTTCGTCGACCTGATGTCGCCGCTGCAAAGCATGATCGAGGCACAGCGCGGATGGACCCCCGACGTATTCGGCATGTACGGCAGTTCGGAGTTCATACTCAACGTCTTCGGATTTCTGATCCTCGCAGGCATCATCCTCGACAAGATGGGCGTGCGGTTCACCGGCCAACTGTCGGCTTCGCTGATGTTCATCGGCGCCTGTCTGAAATACTACGCCGTGAGCGACTCGTTCGCGGGTTCGGGCATCGAAACGTGGCTCGGTTCGTGGTGGACCTCGTTCCCCGCCTCGGCCAAACTGGCGTCGCTGGGCTTTATGATTTTCGGCTGCGGCATGGAGATGGCCGGCATCACCGTATCAAAAGCCATAGCCAAGTGGTTCGAAGGCAAGGAGATGGCTCTGGCCATGGGGCTTGAGATGGCCATTGCCCGTGTCGGCGTTTTCGCCATCTTCTCCATTTCGCCGTGGCTCGCCGACATGGCTCCCGCAACGGTCGTACGACCGGTGGCATTCTGCACCGTGCTGCTGCTGATCGGCCTGCTGACGTTCGTGATCTTCTCCTTCATGGACCGCAAACTGGACAAACAACTGGGTCTCGACAGCCGGGGCGGAGGCGGCAGCGAGGAGGAGTTCAAGGTCAGCGACCTGAAGTACATCTTGAGCAGCAAGGTGTTCTGGATCATCGCGTTCCTCTGCGTGCTCTACTATTCGGCCATCTTCCCCTTCCAGCGCTTCGCCACCAACATGCTGGAGAGCAACCTCGGCGTATCGGCCCAGACCGCAGCCGACATTTTCCGTTGGTTCCCGATGGGCGCGGCGGCCATCACCCCCTTCCTGGGCCGATACCTCGACCACAAGGGCAAGGGCGCCACGATGCTCATTTTAGGCGCCATTCTGATGATCGTCTGCCACCTGACCTTCGCCTTCGTGCTCCCGGAGTTCCCGAGCAAGCCCGTCGCCTACGGCTCGATCGTCCTGCTCGGCATCTCGTTCTCGCTGGTTCCGGCCGCACTCTGGCCCTCGGTCCCCAAGATCGTGGAGACGCGCTATCTGGGTTCCGCCTATTCGCTGATATTCTGGATTCAGAACATCGGACTGTGCCTTTTCCCGATGCTCTTCGGCTTCGCACTCAAATATTTCAACGCCGGACGGACCGAGGGAATGCCCTACGACTACACCCGTCCGATGCTGATTTTCGTCGCGTGCGGCGTGCTGGCGATGCTGCTGGGACTGTGGCTCAAGGCGGAAGACCGCAAAAAGAAATACGGGCTGGAACTGCCCAATATCAAGAAGTAGCCCAAGCTACACCCGAATAAATGAAGAAAGGCCCGGTTGTGCGACGCACTGCCGGGCCTTGTTTTTCAGGTTTTCGCCGCCTTATTTCGGAGCCACCAGGCCGTAGAGTTCCGTGACGCGGCTGCACATCTCCTCCCACGAGAAACGCCGGCGCTCCTCGACGCAGTTCTCCCGGAAACGTTTCAGCGCATCGCCCTCGTACATGCGGTCCATCGCCGCGGCAACCCCCTCGGCCGTCGGAGGACAGACGTAGCCCACGCGCCCGTCGGGCACGATCTCGGGCAGTCCGCCGACCGCCGTCACGACCATCGGCACGCAGAACTGATAGGCGATCTGCGTCACGCCGCTCTGCGTGGCGGTCTTGTAGGGCTGGACGACGAAGTCCGCCGCCGAGAAATAATATTTCACGTCGTCGTCGGGGATGAAACGGTCGTGGAGCAGCACCTCGTCCTGCAATCCGTTGTCGGCGATCCGGTTCAGATACGGCTCCCCCGCCACGATCAGCCGGCGGCCCTCGGTGCGGCCCGCGCGCCGGAGCTGCGCCCAGGCGTCGAGCAGCAGGTCAAGCCCCTTGTAATCGCGGATCAGCCCGAAGAAAAGCACGTAGCGGTTCGCAGGGTCCAGCCCCAGACGCACGCACGCCTCGGAGCGTTCGACCCGCTCGCCGAAGTTCTCGAACAGCGGGTGCGGCGAAAACAGGGCCGGAGCGTCGCTGTACGCGCGAAGCTCGCTGTGCACCTGCTCGGACATGTAGACGAAGCCGTCCACCGAATGCAGGTAGTAGCGGTTGAAGGGTTTGTCGGTCAGGTGACGTTCGTGCGGCTCGACGTTGTCGATCTGGCACAGCACCTTCGTATGGCCGTTGCCGCGGGCGATGCGGGCAATGGTCCCGAAACAGGGGGCCATGAAGGGCGTCCAGTACTTCATCAGCACGAAATCGGGACGCTCGCGGCGTATCCGGCGGCCGACGCGCACCCAGTTCAGCGGATTCATCGTATTGACGCAGCGGCAGATGCGGAGGTCCGCAGGCGGAGGCGTCGCAACCGTCTGGCTCTCGCCGGGAAACAGCAGCGAGGGATATTGCAGCGTGAAGGTCTTGATGTCGACCTCGTCGCCCCGCCGCTGGAACGTGCGGGCCATGATCTCCATGATCGAGGCCAGCCCCCCGCGGTAGGGATGGGCAGGTCCTAAAATCGTTATTTTCATCGTATCAGAGCATTCCGGCGATTTCATGCCGTTCATCCGATCCGGCAACCCGACGCCTGCGGCCTCCGGCCGCATCGGCAGACCCGCCCCGCCCCGAATCCCTCCCCCGGGAGGAACTCATGCGCCGGCCGGGGTTTGCACAGGTGCCCGCGAATGATTCAGGTACAAAGATAACCGAAAAAACGGGACCCCGGCAAAAGGATTCCGTTTTTTGCGTCAGAAGTGCTTTCCGCCGCGCGAACCGCTATTCGCCGCCGCCGGAATGGTTGAAACTCTTCGACGTATGCTTGCTGCCGGCGGCCGATTGCAGCGCGAGGTACTCCTCGCCGTAGTCGATCAGGTTCTGCAACTCGGTGCGGAAGGTGTCGAGATGCTGCTCCTCCTCGACGATGATGTCCTGAAACATCTTGTGCGTTACGGCGTCCTTGTTCTCCGAGGCGATGCGCGAGGCTTCGTTGTAGCTGTCGATCGTACTCTGCTCCAGCTGCATGGCCATGCGCAGCATCTCCTTCACGTCGGTGACCTGCCGGGTGCGGAACGAGGCGTTCATGTCCACGTCGCCCTGCAGGAACAGGATGCGGTCGGAGAACTCCTCGATGTGGCGCATCTCGGCGATCGAAATCTCGCGCATGATCTTCGAGAGATACTGGTAGCGGTCGTCCTCGAAATGAGTGTGGAAATACATGTACTGCAACGAAGTGGCGATCTCCTTGCCCACGGCATCGTTCAGCAGGTCGATGCTTACCTGATACTTGTTTTTCGCTTGTGTTTTGGTTGCGCTCTCCATAATGAAAAAAGGTTTTGCAGCCGTAACTGCAAAACCCGTTCCACAAACGCCCTGCGAAGCGTTCCCCGCAGGCCTATTTCCATTCGATAGAGGCACGCACGGCAGCCGCAGCGCCGTCGGCCGAAATTTCGAACAGCGCCGAACGCCCGCGCAACTCGCACCCCACCGTCAGCGTCTGCCCGAAACGGCACTCTTTCAGGAAATGAATGTCCAGCCGCACCGGAGCCTCCTGCGTCAGCATGTCGACGGGCAGCATGTCGAGCATCATTTCGATATAGCGCATCGTGTTGACGTGGCGGTTGAAGTCGATGTCACTGTAAACCACGCGGTGTTCGGCCGTCGCGGTAGGGCTTACCGCACGGATCTTGCGCGGCTTGTCCGTCGGGGGCGCGGCATCGACGATGGCGTCGGCATGCGCATCGCCCACCCACGAGAGGTCGATCGCCGAACGGCTCTGCAGGTCGATCATCGCCCACTGCGTCACGGCGCGGCCGAATTCGCGGCCTGCGGCATCGGTCAGCGTGAAGTTTCGCGTCGAGAGCACCCGGCCGTAATCGCTGATCCACGTGGCCACGGTATAGTCGGTGTACTGCGTGGGCTGGCAGTCGAATTCGACGGCCATGCGCGAAAGCACCCACGAATGGTTGTCGGCATTCAGCGCATCGACTCCGAACCCCTTGCCGTGGGCGTCGATGCCCGCGGTGTTGAGTATCGAGCCGCCCAGCGAAGGGATTGTCGCCCGCAGCGTGAAATCCACGTCCTGCGGTTCAACCCGGTAATTATAGCGAGATTTTTCAGCCATTGCATTGAATTTTACGGTTATGCAGGCAAAGATACGATTTTTTTTGTATTTTTGTTTTTGATGTTAACCCTTAAACCTGTTAGTTATGGAAGTGAAAAAACTCGATTTCGGAGAAACCCTCAAGGATTCCGTCGCCATCGGCGTAAAGAACGCACCTTCGGTGATCGCAGCAGTGGCCTTATGGCTCATTACGATCTGGATACCTTATCTCAATGTGGGTACCACAATCGCCATCACCTTACTGCCCACACAGTTGGCCAAGGGTGAGATTGTCAATCCCCTGGGCATTTTCGACAGCAAATACCGCCGCTACATGGGCGAGTTCTTCATCACGATGGGCCTGATGGTTTTCCCGATTTTCATCGGCGTGCTCTTCATGGTCATCCCGGGCATCGTGCTCTCGATCGCATGGACGCTCTCCTACTATTTCCTCATCGAAAAGGGCAAAAATCCGATACAGGCCATCAAGGCTTCGAACGACGCCACCTACGGCAGCAAATGGACCATGTTCTTCGTGTCGCTGGTCGTCGGCGTGCTGTTCGGCATCGTATTCGGCATTTTCCAGGCCATCTGCAACGCGATCGGCATCGGCTTCATCACGTTCGTCGTCATGTTCATCCTCTACGTGCTGGCCATCTCGATCTCGATGTCCATCAGCGCTTCATTCTGGAAACAGCTGAAAGACAACGTGGAGTAAACGCTCCGGAGACGATCCGAAGGACGGCACAGGCGGCCGTCCTTTTTTGTCCGCCGCGAAAAATTTTATCGAAAAACGATAAATATTATTTGTTTTTCGAAAATTAATTCTATCTTTGCAACTGTAAAACCAAAATAGTCACACATGCAGAACAAAAAATCGCTCCTGCAACGCCTGCTGGTCATTTACATTACGTTTTTCATCGTACTCGTGGCAAGCATCGCCCACGGAATCCTGCCCAATTTCTCGCGGGGCGCGGCGGAAGGCGCGGAACTCGGTAACGACATCGCCGAAAAGTGGAAATCCGGCGTGCCGCGCATGATCTACATGCTGGGCGACATCCGGGTGACGGGACAGCCCGAAACGGCCGTCGAAATCGCCGCAGCGCCGGGCGTGGAAATCAAAGCCAACGTCCGCAAACTCGCCCTGGTCGTCGAGCAGAACGCCCCGGGCACATCCCCGCTGGGGCTGGCATTCCGTTCGATCGGCGGCAGCGCATGGCTCTATGCGCTGGTCATGCTCTGCCCGCTTCTCTACCTGGCCATCATCGTACTGATGTTCGTGATCATCCACTCGCTGCGCCGCTCGATCCGCGAAGAGCGCACGCTCGACAAACGCAACGTCTGGTATCTGCGCGCAATCGGCATGCTGACGATCGTCACCGAACTGATCAGCGACACCGTGGACTGGGTGATGAACAGCCGCGCCGCCGAACTGCTCGCCGGAAGCGGATACACCGTCGACGCGGGTTTCCACGTCTCCTACGCAATGATCATCATGGGTATTCTGATCCTTTTCGCCGCCGAGGTCTTCGCCATCGGCCAGAATTTGAGCGAGGAGCAGAAACTGACCATCTAAAACAGACGACATGAGAGAAATGCAAACGATAAAAGGGGGGGGGAGGACGACTTTATGGCGATAATCATAAACATAGACGTAATGATGGCCAAACGCAAGATGTCGCTCGGCGAACTGGCCGAACGGGTCGACATCACGCCCGCCAACCTCTCGATCCTCAAGAACGGGAAGGCCAAGGCCATCCGGTTTTCCACGCTCGAAGCGATCTGCCGCGAGCTGGACTGCCAGCCGGGCGATATCATCGAATACCGCCCCGAAGAGACACAGAAACAATAAACCTTATACCAAATGCCCATGAAAAAACTATTGATGCTGGCCGTCGCGGCGTTCGCCGCCGGCAGCGCCGCAGCACAGATGAACCAGCCGATCCCGGTCGATCCGGAGGTCCGCACCGGGAAACTGGAAAACGGAATGACCTACTACATCCGCCACAACGAAAAGCCGAAAGGCCAGGCTGATTTCTACATCCTCCACGACGTGGGAGCCATCCAGGAGAACGATTCGCAGCAGGGCCTCGCCCACTTCCTGGAACACATGGCCTTCAACGGAACCAAGAACCTCCCGGGCAAACAGCTCACGGAGTATCTGGAGACCGTGGGCGTGAAATTCGGCGCCAACCTCAATGCCGGCACGAGCTGGGATTACACGTGCTACAACATGAAGGACGTGCCGACCTCGCGCGAAGGAATCATCGACTCGGCGCTGCTGATCCTGCACGACTGGTCGCACTTCATCGCGCTGGAGCCGTCGGAAATCGACTCGGAGCGCGGCGTGATCATGGAGGAGCTGCGCACGCGCGACGGCGCGTCGTGGCGTTCGACGATGAAGCTGTTGCAGGCGCTGGGCAAAGGCACGAAATACGAGCGCCGCAACCTGATCGGCTACCTCGACGGACTGAAGAACTTCCGGCACAAGGAGCTGGAGGATTTCTACAAACAATGGTACCGTCCGGACTACCAGGCCGTAATCGTGGTCGGCGACATCGACGTGGATACCATCGAATCGAAGATCAAGACGCTGATGGCCGACATTCCGGCTCCCGCCGCCGGCGCATCGCAGAAGGAGACCATCGTGGTTCCCGACAACGAGGAGCCGATCGTCAGCATCTACACCGATCCCGAAATGCAGGGTACGAAGGTGCAGCTCTTCATCAAGCGCCCGGCGCTTCCCGAACAGCTCGCCAACACGGTGCTGGCCGAGGCCAACAACGTGATCGAAGCCTACATGTCCACGATGGAGAACGCCCGCCTGCAGGAGATCGCCATGCAGCCCGACGCGCCGTTCCTCGGCGCCGGCATGGGCACGGGCGACGTGATCGGCATCATCCCGACGCTCGACGCCACGGTATTCGTGGCCATGACCGAGGACGGCAAGCTGGCCCGCGGCTTCGAGACCCTCTATACCGAAATGGAGAAGGTGCGCCGCTACGGATTCACGCAGGGCGAGTTCGAACGCGCCCAGGAGAACCTGATGCGTCAGGCCGAACGCTCGTACGCCAACCGCAACGACCGCCGCAACAACGAATTCGTGCAGACCTATCTGAACAACTACCAGAAAAACCAGCCGATGCCCGATGCCGAGACCGAATGGCAGCTCGACAGCATGCTGATCAAGATGCTCAACGTGGATGCCGTCAACGCCTTCGCGAAGCAGACCATTCTCCCGACGAATCAGGTGATCGTGATCAACGCTCCCGAGAAGGAGGGCGTCGCAACGCCCACCGCCGAGGAGATTCTCGCCATCCGCGACAAGGTGGCCGCATCGGAGGTCACGGCCTATGAGGACAACGTGGTCAAGGAGCCGCTGATCGCAGAAGGGACCGTGCTCAAAGGCTCGCCCGTGAAGAAGACGGTCGAGGACAAACAGCTCGGAACGACGGAATGGACGCTGGCCAACGGCGCGAAGGTCGTCGTGAAACCCACGACCTTCAAGGCCGACGAAGTGCGCCTGGGCGTAGTCGGCAAGGGCGGCCTGTCGCTGCTCTCGGACGAGGAGTACTACATGGGCGAAATGATGCCCGCCGTGAACTCGATGTCGGGCGTCGGCAAATTCTCGGCCACGGAACTCAAGAAACAGCTTTCGGGCAAAACGGCCTCGGTGCAGCCCTCGGTGGAGAACTACACCAGCGCCATGGGCGGCGTCTGCTCGCCCAAGGACATCGAGACGATGCTCCAGCTGCTCTACCTCAATTTCACGCAGCCCCGGTTCAACAAGGACGACGTGGACAATCTCACGAAGATGCTCCTCGCCCAGCTCGCCAATGCCAAGTCGAATCCCGACTTCCTGATGCAGGAGAAGGTGGCCGACGTGACCTACGGCCACAATCCCCGCCGTCAGATGATCTCGACGGAGATCGTCAACAAGTTCGACTTCGAACAGCTGCCCGGCATTTACGCCAAGCTCTACCCCGGAGCCAACGGATTCGTCTTCACGTTCGTGGGCAACATCGACCCCGAAACGCTGAAACCCCTCGTGGAGAAATACATCGGTTCGATCCCCGCCGCCCGCAAACCGATCAATTACGTCGACGACAAGGCCTATCCGGTGAAAGGCGAGGTTACGGAGGAGTTCACGGCTCCGATGCAGCAGCCGAAGGTCTCGGTCAACTACCATTTCTCGGGTGAGATGCCCTACACGCTCAAGAACAAAATGGCCCTGACGTTCCTGACGCAGGCGCTCAATTCGCGCTATCTCGTTTCGATCCGCGAGGAGAAGGGCGGAACCTACGGCGTGCGCGTCCAGGGTTCGACGAAGTACATCCCCCGCGAGACTTACAGCATGACCATTTCGTTCGACACCAACGAGGAGATGGCCGACGAACTGCGCGAGATCGTAATGAAGGAGATCGAGGAGATCGCAGCCAACGGTCCCAAGAGCGAGGACATCGAGAAAAACCGCGAATTCATGCTCAAGAGCTGGAAAAACAGCCTCGAACAGAACGGCGCATGGATGAGCTACATCCAGATCAAATACGGCTCGGGCCTGAACTACATCGCCGACCACGAACAGGCGATCCGCGACCTGACCAACGCCGACGTGCAGGCGCTCGCCAAGAAGATCCTTGCGGACGGAAACCTCGTGAAGGTCGTCATGCGCCCGTCGAAGTAAGCGACAAAACGATCAATTTTTCAAACCGACAGAACAAGGCAGTCACCCAGTTGACTGCCTTTTCTTTTTCCGAACGGGCTGAAAATGGTTAACTTTGTACCGTTAATTACCAAATTCATCATGCAAAAAAGTATTCGGCTGGTCTCCGGCCTCTATCTCAAACTGTCGCTGCTGACCGTCGCCGTCGGCCTCGTGCTGCGCGTCGTACTGCTTTTCAACGAGCAGACCACCTCACTCGCCTTCTCATTCGGCGAATGGTGCGAAGTCTTCCTGCTGGGCGCCGTGAACGATTTCTGCGCCGCGACGGCGGGATTCATTTTCCTCTGGCTCTTCATGTTGAGCATTTCGCGCACCAAGTACAAAAAGCCGTGGGGTTACATCCTCCTCGCCCTGCTCGTGGCGGCGTTCTGCTACGTGGCGTTCTTCAACACGATCTTCGACGAATACGGAAGCGTCGCGCCGCGAATCGCCCTCTATGTGCTGGGCTACTGGGCCGGCAGCTTCGCACTGCGGCTCTTCCTGCCCGGATTCCGCAGCCACTGGACCACGGTGTGGTTCGCCCTCTTCATCGTCGTCTACGTGGGCGCCATCATCTTCAACGGCATCAGCGAATATTTCTTCTGGAGCGAATTCGGCGTCCGCTACAACTTCATCGCCGTCGATTACCTGGTCTACACCAACGAGGTGGTGGGCAACATCATGGAGTCCTACCCCGTCGTTCCGATGACGCTGGGCATCGTCGTCGTGACGCTGCTCGTGACGTGGTACTTCTTCCGCAGCGAACTCGTGCAGACCGAATGCCTGAAAGGCTGGAGGTGGAAAGCCGTAATCGGACCGGCCTACGTCGCGGCGCTGTTCGCCGCGATCGGGCTGCTGAACTTCAACACCCGCTTCCAGGACAGCGACAACGTCTACGTCAACGAATTGCAGGCCAACGGACTCTACAAGTTCTACGACGCCTTCGTCAAGAACACGCTCGACTACGAACAGTTCTACCTCACGCGTCCCGAAGCCGAGGCCGAAGCCTTCGTGCACGGGGTCTACCAAAGCACGGGCGACAACCTGCACGCCGTGCGCGCCGAAGGGGAGGAGATCCGCCGCAACATCGTGCTGATCACCATGGAGAGCATGAGCGCCTCGTACATGGAGCGGTTCGGCAACACGGAACGGATCACGCCCGTACTCGACTCGCTCTACAAACTGGGACTGGCGTTCGACCGCGTATACGCCACGGGCAACCGCACGGTGCGCGGCCTGGAGGCCGTGACGCTCTCGCTGCCGCCCTGCCCGGGCCAGAGCATCATCAAGCGTCCGAACAACGCCGGAATGCACTCCGCGGGAGCCTTGCTGCGCGACAAGGGATACAACGTGACCTATTTCTACGGCGGCAACAGCTATTTCGACAACATGGAGACCTTCTTCTCGGGCAACGGATACGACATCGTCGACCAGAAAAGCTACAAACCCGAAGAGATCACCTTCGCCAACATCTGGGGCGTCTGCGACGAAGACGCCTACCGGAAGGTCATCCGCACGCTCAACGAGGAGACCCGCAGCGGCAAGCCGTTCTTCGCCCACGTGATGACCGTCAGCAACCACCGCCCCTTCACCTACCCCGCCGGACGAATCCGCATTCCCAACGACTCGAAGAGCCGCGCCGGAGGCGTGCTTTACAGCGACTATTCGCTGGGACGGTTCTTCGCCGAAGCGGCCAGGCAGCCGTGGTTCGAAAACACGATCTTCCTCGTCACGGCCGATCACTGCGCTTCGAGCGCCGGCCGCACCGAGATTCCGTTGCAGAAATACCACATCCCGGCGCTGATCCTCGCCCCCGGGCTTATCGAACCCGGAGTGGTCGACGGCGTCGTCTCGCAGATCGACCTGATGCCCACCCTGCTGTCGCTGCTCAACATGAGCTACGACTCGCATTTCTACGGCCGCAGCATCTTCGACCCGGCATATGTCAACCGCGCGTTCATCGCCACCTATCAGGACCTCGGCTACCTCGAAGGCGACACCTTCACGATTCTGTCGCCCGTGCGCCGCTTCGAGCAGTACCGCGTGGTTCCCACCGAGGAGAATCCCCACCACCTCGAAACGATGGAGCGGAAGGACGCCGTGCAGGTCGACCGCGCGATCGGCTACTACCAGACCTCCTGCAAATGGAACAAGCGGTAGCGCTGCCGCCGCGGCACAAAAAAACTGCGACCCAAAAGGGTCGCAGTTTTTTATTGCTCAAACGCGGGATCAGTCACCCTCGTAATCGTCGCCGCCGTTCTTCACGGGAGGCGTCAGCGACGAGGCGGGCGTATTGGCCCTGATCCACTCCTCGGAAAGCAGCGACTCGGGCGGGAAGCCGAGGTCCTCGATACGGCTCACTGAAATCTGGTACTGCGCCCAGTCCTCCGAACCTCCTGTGAAATCGCTCTTCTTCGCATAGATGCCGTAGATGCCCAGCACCGTACCCTCCGTGCCGTCCTTCGGGATGGGCTTCATGGCGAACTGGCTGTAACCGCTCGTACGGATGCCGTAAACGCCCGGGTCCGAAGTGTACTCCGCCGCATCGTTGTAGCTCATCAGCACCGAACCGTAGAGACGGATATTCTGCTCGCTGTTGTTGTAGGCCCAGCGATACCACGCGCCGAAGATGGGCGTTCCCCAGTCGGTCACGATCCAGCTCGGATAGGGATTCGCATTTCCGCCGTTTTTGAGGTTCGGAGGCGTCACGCCGTCCTGATTCTTCACACCCGCATAGCGGATCTTGATCTTGTTGAAACGCACCAGCCGGCCCAGATCGGCCTCGCCGAGCGACGTGTAGTTCGAACCGTCGACCTCCTTGATGTCCGAGTCGTCGAGCGTCGTGTATTCGCCGCGGAAGACGTTCAGGGCGGCGACCTTCGGGTTGTCGAGGTTCGAGTTGGCGTAGAACTTGTGGTTGCCGGCCGTGTTGATACCGTCCGAGGGAGCGCCTCCGATCGAAAGCATCATGCGGTAGTTACCCAGATAGAGACCGTCGAGACGCACGTAGACCCACTGGCTCTTGATCGGCTTCGAAGCCAGGTCGAGCAGGAAGTCGAGATAAAGGCCGTTGTAGAGCTTCAGCTCGATACCGGCCGTGCCGTCGTAGATATAGAGCGACTTGTAGATGTTGCCCTGACGGTCGCTGCTGATCACCTTGCCCTTGATGTAGTATTTCGAAGCCTCGGGCCACTCCATGAAGCCGTCGAACTTGGCCTCCTCGGACGTGCGGGTTCCGAACTTGAGGGTCTTGGTCGTGGAGAAATTGTCGTTGGTTCCCGTATTGGAGATCGGGCCGAACTTCTCCTTCACCTCCTTGATGGAGATCGGAGTAAGCCCCATTGCGGCCATATCGTCGACCGTATAGAGCTTCTGCGGAGCCGGAGTGTCGAAATCGTTGTAGCAGCTCACGGCCACCAGACCGACGAGAGCCGCCAATGCTATTTTAAGACTTTTCATAAATTATGCTTTGCGCGATTAGAAACGGAAATAGACATTCAGGTAATAGGTCGTACCGAACAGGTAGAAATACTTCGAGGGGAAGCGGCCGTAAATCTGCTCGCCGCCCTCGCCGCGGACCTTGCTCATACGCATCTGCTCGTAACCGCCCGTGCGGATGTCCTGGTCGTTGAGGATGTTCTTCACCTCGAGGCTGAAGCCCAGCATGTAGACCCGGTGGATATACCAGTTCTTGCCGATATTGGCGCTCAACGTATATGCGCTGTCAAACTTCTCCTGCTTGCGGAGGGTCTTGATCGACGAGAGGGCCGATGCCTTCTGCGCATTGGTGGCCGTATTGGAAGTCAGCACATTCGTATAATACTTAATGGCGGTAGCCGTACGGTACATCGGGTTCATCGAAAGATAGATGTTGTCGTAGTAGTTGAAGTTCACACCGGCGAACCAGTTGCGCGGTCCGCGGTAGTCGAGACCGATGTTGAAAGCCAGCTGCGGCGAGCTTTCCACACGATAACCGTCCCAGTTGACCTTATCTTTCAGTACGATCTTGTCCACGTTGTCAACCGTCTGCACGAAGTTGGGGTTCGACGTATAGGTATAGTCGCCCCAGCTCAAGGCACCCACGACCGAGAGGCCGTTCCATACGGGAACCGAAAGACCCAGTTCGACGCCGTAATGGCGCTTGTCGATGCCGCTCATGGCGAAGTTGGTGAACGAACTGCGGGTATCGTCGTAGAACGAGATGACCTTCGACTGGTCCTCGATCGTCGTATAGTATCCCGAAAGACGCGCCTTGATGTAGGGCAGATTGAGGTTGTAGGTAAGATCGGCTGCGAAAATCTTCTCGGCCTTCAGCCCCGGCGTGGTCGTGTTGCGCGTACGGGGCGACACGAATGCCGTCGCGAACTTGGGCGCCTGCTGCATGTAAGCCACATTGGCCTCGATCGAATGCGCTCCCGAGAACTTGTAGCCCAGCGAAAGTTTCGCATCGTAGGTCAGGTAGTCGAGTTTCTTCGAATCGCCTTTCGAATCGTTGGGGAACAGACCCTTGCGCCACATGCCCTCGCGGTACATGTTCGAGTAGCCGACCGATCCGGAGACGCCCAGCGAGAAACCGCCGATGCCCCACGTGTAGTTGGCCCAGGCATTGGTTTCGAGCAGGTGCGCCCGGTAGTAGTAACCGTACTTGTCGCCGGCACGGGCAATGCGGGCGTGCCCCGTAGCCCAGTAGTAATCCAGGTCGTTCTGGTAAGCCTCGGCGCTGGCCATGTCGCGCTCGGCGAACTTGTCGATGTCATACCAATAGTCGCCGCCCAGCAGGTCCTTGACCTCCGAGTAGTAATTCGTGCGGTTGACGCGCAGGTTGGCGCCGCCGACGATGCGCATGTTGTGGCGCATGTTATGCTGCACGTTGACCGCCAGGTTGTAGTCCAGCTGGTCGGTGTGACGCTCCTCGATCATGTAGTTCGAACGACTGTTATTGCCCATCAGTTTGGACAGCACCGGATCGGTGTCGATATTCCGCATATTCGTCTGGAAGAATTTGTCGTAGTCGAGCATACCATCCCACACGCCTTTCGCCATGGCGCCATCCATCGCGTAAAAATAGATCGTCTCGTCGGTGGTTATGCCCGGCACGATCTGCGTCTTATCCGAATTCGGCATATAGCGGTAGTAGTCGCCGCGGGGGTCCGCTCCGGCGTTCCACGTCAGGGCCGAATAGCCGTTCCTGCCGAAACGCAGCGACGTGGCGGCGTTCAGGCGCGTGTTCTCCGACATGTCCCACGTATAGTTCAACATCACGATCGGCTCGTGGGTGTTGCGCACGCGCGAGTTGCGGAGCTTGCCGGTTTGGTAACCCACATTGGGGTTGTAATAGTTGTTGCCGAACAGGGCGTAAGCCTCGTCGGTCGAAGCCTGCTGCGCGCCGCGCTCCGAAGGCGAAGCCAGCAGCGTCAACGCAAGGCGGTGGTTCTGTCCGAAAAGCTTCTCGGCCGAAGCGAAATAAGAATAGGAGTTGTAGTAAACGCCGTCCACATAGCCGTTGCCGCCCTGGCGGGTTCCCACCGAGAAGGCGTACGACCAGCCGTTGTCCAACTGTCCCGAGCCGTAGGAAACCATCGCACGGAAACGGTACATCTGGTTGCCGTTCGACACGCTCACGCGGAATCCCTTGCGCATCTGCGAGGCGCGGGCGTTGACGTTGGTCATGCCGCCGATGCCGCCGATGCCGAAATCCGACGCTTCGAGGCCCGTGTAGTTCTCCTGGTTACGCGTCGCGTCGTTCAGTCCGCTCCACAGCGACCAGGGACCGTAGCCCGTCATGGCGTCGTTGAAGCGGATGCCGTTCAGGTAGATGTCCGAGTACTGCGAATCGTAGCCGCGGACGTTGAAACGCATTTCGCTGAAACGGTACGATGCGATGTTGTTGAAGAGGTCCTTCGACGAAGAGAGCGACGAAGGCAGCGCCTGCGTGTCTGACGACGAGGAGTCGCTGTCGAATTCGGCGAAAACGGCGTCGTCCAGAACCGCACTCTGCCCCGACGGCACGATGATCACCGACTTGAGGTCCTGCACATGCTCATTGCCCACGCGGACCATCAGGTTGAGGTCCTCGAAGTCGGGCGTAGAGAAGAGCACCGTGTAGCTGCCCGCAGGAAGATTCTCGAAGATGAAGTTACCGTCCTTGTCGGTCATGGCCGTCAGACCCAGCGATTCGATCTTCACCTGTACATTGCTCAAGGCCACGCGACCGTTGCGCGAAACCACCTTACCGCGGATGCCTCCGTCCTGCGCATAGGACGTGAAGGTCACGGCGGCGAGCATCAGAATAAGTAGAACTTTGAGTTTCATACAAATATTTTAGAGTGTTTATTTGGCGATGTAGATATATACGGGGAAGTGGTCGCTGAAACCGCCCTGGAAATCGTTGCCCACGAACGTACGCAGCGGATAGCCCTTGTACTGGCCCTCCTTCTGGATCATGTAGGGACGGCGGAAGATGCCGCCGTAAAACTTCGAGTTGCCGGCGGGCTGGATTTTCAGACTGCCCGTGGAACCGGTGGCGAGGTTCTCCGAAACGATGATGTTGTCGAACAGGTTCCACTCGTCGCGGTAAGCCAGCGTGCCGTAACCCGCTTTCAGCAGGCCGATGAAGGGATTGAACATGTCGCCCTTGCCGACCTCCTTGATCTTGCCCTTGGCGCGCAACCCCTCGACGATGCTGTCATCCGTGGCATCGTCGTTCAGGTCGCCCATAACGACCACCTTCGTGGCTGGGTTGGCGGCGGTCACCGAGTCGACGATGTGCTTCACCTGCTTGGCGGCAGCCAGACGCTTGGGGGCCGAAGCCTCCTTGCCGCCCAGACGCGAAGGCCAGTGGCTCACGAGGAAGAAGAACGGCTCGCTGTCGATCGTGCCCCACATCGTGACGAAATCACGCGTCCTGAAGTTGGGCAGTTCCGGCATCTTGAACGGAATGGCGGCGCTTCCCTCCAGCTTGAAAACGTCGGGACGGTAGTAGAACGCCACGTCGACGCCGCGTGCGTCGGGCGAATCGTAATGCACGATGCGGTAGTTGCCGGGCGCGAGTTTCGGCTGCGCGATCACATCCTCCATCACCGAGCGGTTCTCGATCTCCGAAACGCCGATCACCACGGGATAATCCTTATCCTCGGCGGCGATGTCGAACAACACCCGTTCGAGGTTCCCGATTTTCCTGGTGTACTTGGCCGAGTTCCACTTCTTGGGTCCTTCGGGCGTGAACTCCTCATCGAGGACGCCGGGATCGTGAATGGTGTCGAACAGGTTCTCGAAGTTGTAGAAGACCACTTTGTAGGGCTTCTGCGCGAAGCATGCCACCGCGATCAGCGAGGCAAACAGTCCTGTCAAAAAGATTCTCTTCATAAACGATTTTTGTTGTTAAGGTTCAATTCATTGTATCATAATCCCTACCAGTCGGCGAGGTTCTTCTGGCTTTTCACCGCATCAGCCACGGCCGGGTCGAGGTTTCGGAAGAACTTGAAGCCCGTCAGCTCCTCGATCTCCTTCACCGAACGGACAGCCGATTCGATCGACGTGGCGGCTCCGGCGTCATCGTTGGTGAACACGAAGCCGATGGCTTTCAGTTCATCCGCCTTGAATTGAGAGATCTGCCGGTTCTGGTTGCCCCGCTGGCGCAGCAGCACTTTCCAGCAATGCGACGGCACGGCGATCGGTCCGTTGGCATTGTCGATGGTCTTCGTGCTCTTGAAAGCGGCTCCCGTCACCACATAGAGCGTATCGTAGGTCTGCAAGCCTCCCCAGCCACGGACTTTGCCCTCCAGCGAGGCCCAGATATTCTGATTCAGCGTGCTGTTCTGGGGCATCATGTTGGTGCCGTAGTAAGTCATCCGGTTCGGCTCGTAATTGTTGTAACGCGAAGCCTGCGGAAGCATGTGCCCGCGGTCGTAACCCCTTGCACCGTAACCGCGGCCGTTGCCGCCTGTCCCGATGTATTGCTGGTCGCGGGTGGGAATCACGGGCAGCTGGTCATTGGGATCGTAATTGAAATCGTTGACCCGGCTCAAAACGGGCGTTTCGTAGACCTTCTTGAAGATCGGATAAGCCACCCAATGCGAAATATGCCGGTCGACATCGTAGCATACCGAATAGTTGCGCAGTTTTCCGCCCGGAAAGAACTGATTGCTCACAAACGTCGCATAATAGGTCTTATAGATATAAGCGTCGTCGGAACGATATTCGGGCTGTTCGCCCCACGAACGGTCGTAGTCGATGAAGCCCGCGGCCCTCTGCGTCAGCGCCAGGGAGGTGGAATAACCGTTGGTATAGGTTACGTCGATCCGCGCCGTGCGGTCGTCGTCGGAATTGTTTTTGTCCAAATAGAGGTAGGCCGGGTCCCCGACGTTTCCGCCGGCGGAGGATACCTGCTTATTCAAATCGAACGAACACCACTCCGCATCCCCGCCCTGCGAGACGATCGTCGCCTCGAAGGTGATGCCCGACGGGCCTTGGGTCGAAATCTTGTTCGTTGTGGTTGAACTGCTCACGGTCTCTGCAACGAGCGTCGCGAGGGACTCCTTGTCGCCCCCGTCGTCCTTGTCGCCGCATCCCGCAAACAGGACAAGCATCGCCGACATCGTCACGAGCAGCATGCCTATCTGTTTAATTTTCAACATCATTCAGAATAAAGTATAACATTTGGTCCGCAGACCCATTTAGAAACCAAACTCTTGACGGGGAGTTATCCCCGCCAAGAGTGGTTGGTTTTACAAGTCGGTTTCCTCGACTGTTGTTATTTTGCCAGGAAGAATACAACACCGGCAACACCAGACGTATTCGTCGTCACATACGACCGAATATATTTCGACGCAGCTCCAGTCGATGTCATCATAATAGACGCAAATGCTTTTGCGGTTGCCTTAACACCATCAGTGTCATCAGTAAACGTCCAATAGTTATCGCCCGCAGAATCAGCCAATACAAGTTGATTCTTACCGGCAGCACCAACTGTCAGATATTTTTCACCATACTTAATATAATAAGCATTAGAAACACCGCTTACAGCTACAAGTGAAATCTCTGCACCTGCGGCATCATCAGCAACAAATGCACCCGTTGCCTCGGTATATGAATAAGGAACTGTCTCACACTGCTTATTGGTAAGTACTCCTGTCCAAGTCTGATATTTACCATTAACAAGGCCTGCCAGATAGCCCGTTCCTTCTTTCAGATCGGCAATCTTTTCAATCTTCGCATAGCCAGAACCGCTCGTAGGCGCAGCCTGCTTCAGAGCAACCGTTGCAACCGTCGCACCGGCAACTTTGGCAACCAGATTGGCCGTATAGGCTGTCTTATCCGTGTTGTCGCCTTTCGCGCTTACGACGATAGTGTTATCAGTCTTGGCGCCGAGCGAGAACTTGTCGGCATTCGTACCCTCGATTGCGAACGTTACAGCCGAAGCCGTCGTGTTGGTAACCGTATAGTTGAGCGTTTGAGCCACGGGAGAGGTTGCAGCGAACTGCTGGGGAGCGGAGATTTCAACAATCGGCGTCGAAGAATCGACCGTCACCGACGTAGCCATCGTCTGGAGATAGTTGGCCGTACCGCCCAGCAGCCAGCCTTCGACAGTCACCGGTTTGCCATTAAACGACGCCCACTCCGGTTTGCCATAGGCAACAGAGCCTTTCGTGGTCGTACCGGCGATAACGACATTGTAATAGTTGCCGCTGACAGTAAACTCACCGTTGTATTTCACATACTTGTACACAGCCTTATTTTCCAAGGCCGTTGCGATATAGGCCGTGACAGCCGTGCCGTCCATCACCTCGGGAGCAGGCGTGTTATAGCTGCCCGTACCGGTCTTGGCGACCGAAAGACCCTCCTTGCCGAACTGAATGACGCCATTCCGCAATTCGGTCGTTCCCTTAACGGTAACGGCATCGTTAACAGCTACCGCAGGAGCCTCGCCAAGGAACGCCAGCATGACACCCGACGCATCGCCGATCAGGATACCCTGCGTGTGCATGGCTACGACCGTAGCGGCGACCTCGTAGTTCTTGCCGGCTCCGGCTGCGATAGCCTCGGCAACCGTACCCTTCGTATAATCCACCGAAGGAACAACCAGTTCCGAACCGTTGCCGCCTTCATAAAGTTTGAAGTCGTCGATACGCAGACCGTGGTTTTCAAGTCCTGCATAGCCGTCGAAACGAACCCAGATCTTGTCGGTCGAAACACCGGCAGGCAGTTTGAATTCGGCGGTGCAGAGATACCAGTAGCCGGAAGCGACTTTTTTGACTTTCAGAGCAACGGGAGCATAGCTCGAACCATCGGTAGACACCGAGAACCGAATCGTTTCATCCGTCATGTCGCCCAGCACTACGCCATTGGAATAGTTAATCTGTTGAGCGGCAGTAAACGTGAAGGTGAAATTGGTGTTCGATGCGATATTGATGTCATTGATGTTGAAAACCGAAGTCGATTTGTTCATCGAAACATAGGGAGGACCCGAAACTACCGTCGTTTCATCCTCGGCAGGATCGAAAACCTTGCCGCTGTTGGCTACCGAAGCGCTGTTGCCGGTATAAGTAACGGCCTTCTGATCGAGCGAACCGCCGCGGGTCCAACCTTCGAACTTGTCCACATAAGGCCAGTAGCCATCGACTTTCTCGACCTTCGTGCCGCAGTTCTCGCTGTAAAGAGCGTTACCCGTCGGAACATCGCTGTCGCTCTGTACGACCGTGATCGTAGCCTCGTCCGTAAGCGGGAAGCCCTCGACCGTGGAGCTGGCGGTCAGAACAAGGATTGCGCTGCGCTCTGCCGAAGCCTGACCCAGCGTGAAGGTAAGCTGCGTCGTACCGGTCTTGCCCGACATCGCGCTGGGAGTAACCCACTGCGAATCCCCGGGGTTCTTGAATGTCAGGGTCCAGTCGCCTTTCGAAACGACCTCGACCGTCTGTTCGAGCTTGCCGCCCTCGAGTTTCCCGGCGACAGTCACCGACTCGCCGCCGTTCACGGTAATTTCGGGCATGCCCGAATAACCGCCCTCTTCGTCATCGTCCGAACATGCGCTAAAAGCCGTCACGGCCAGCGCTGCACAGAACAATGTCTTCCAAAAATTTACTACTTTCATAGAGTTGAGTGTTAGTTAAAAAATGTATTGTTTGTAGCCAAAATTCTTTAAATTCATTACATAATGACAATATTGTGCCTCAAAGTTAAAATTATTTTCCGGACCTGCAAAGGTTTGTAACATTCTTTTAATAATCAGATCGGTCCGAACTGCAACCCTTTTCCGTCCGAACAGCAGTTCGCCGACGGGGACAGAAGACCCGGAACATGCGCTCGGGCATACTCCGGGTCAGCAGTATCCGCTCGATCAGCGTATTCTGTCGGCTGCGCGCACCAGCAGTTCGTCGCGGAAAATCGCACGGGCCGCCAAATAGGCAAACAGCAGGCAGACCAGAGGCAGCACAATGGCGGGCTTGAAGCCCTGCGTATGGAACGTCAGGTCGGAGAAGACCCGCCAGCTCAAAAAGTAATAGACGCCTTCCATCACCAGCGAGCCTAACAGCAACACCATTTCCACCACACAGAGGCGTATTTGCAGCAAACGGCGACGGAACAGGAAAATCGTCACCAGCGGCAGCGCGCAGGCCAGCGCCAGCAGGATGCCCATATAGACGGTGGACTGGACAAGCTCCCCTTCGGCGGTTTTCAACCCGAAGGCGTAAAGCCCGAACTCGCCGGCGTCACCCGCAAACCACGCCAGCCCCGAAAAGAGCGTCACGGCCATAAGCGCCGCAATGATCAGCAAATAAAGCGTTTGGATTCGTTGTATCATCATTTACAAAGTTTTGTCGATCAGGTATTTGTTCCGCTCGGAAGACCCTCTGTTGATCAGCTCGCCCAAAAATCCGGCCAAAAACAGCTGAACACCGAGAATTACGGCCAAAATCGCCAGATAAAACAGCGGCTGGTCCGTAACCGCCCGCAGGGGCAGGGCGTGGCTCTGCTTCCAAAGCTTCTCGGCGATGATCCACACCGTCGTGCCGCCGCCCATGAGGAACATCAGCGTTCCGAGGCTGCCGAAGAAGTACATCGGCGAACGCCCGAAATGCGTCATAAACAGCACCGTGATCAGGTCCAGATACCCTTTCACCGTGCGTTCGAGGCCGAATTTCGAACTGCCGTACTTGCGGGCGCGATGGTCGACGACCTTCTCGCCGATGCGGCCGAACCCGGCCTGCTTGGCCAGGAACGGAATGAAGCGGTGCATCTCGCCGTAGACCTCGATGGCCTTCACCACCTTGCGGCGGTAGGCTTTCAGCCCGCAGTTGAAATCGTGGAGCCGGATGCCCGACGCGGCCCGGGCCGTCCAGTTGAAGAATTTGCTGGGCCAGCGTTTGCCGATCGGGTCGTGGCGTTTCTTTTTCCACCCCGAGACCAGATCGTAGCCCTCTTCGAGGATCATGCGGCGCAACTCGGGGATTTCGTCGGGCGAATCCTGCAAGTCGGCGTCCATCGTAATGACGACCTCGCCTTCCGCAGCCGCGAATCCGCAGTAGAGAGCCGCGGACTTGCCGTAGTTGCGCGCGAAACCGATGCCCCGGATGGCCGGATACTGCGTCTTGAGCCGTTCGACCTCCTCCCACGAGCCGTCCGACGAACCGTCGTCGATCAGAATAAGCTCGTACGAAAACCCGTTTTCGCGCATCACGCGGTCGATCCATGCCGCCAGTTCGGGCAGGGACTCCGCCTCGTTGTAGAGCGGCACGACGACCGATATATTCAGTTTATCCATCCTTATTGGTTAGTGCCTTCCGAGAAAACGTCGGGATCACGCTTGGTGAAGGCAGCAATAAACAGACCGAAAAAGCCGCCCTTGATAGCCGAGGCGAGCATTCCGCTGAAGAGCTGCACCAGCGGCGAACGCATCAGTTTCATCATCATCTCGATCTGGTCGCCCGTGTAGAACCCGGTGTTCTCCAGCATGGCGATCGACGGACCGATCATCGCCTCGTATCTGGCCGCAAAGAGCCAGTTGGAGGCGACGCCCATGAAGGCTCCCTCGATAAACCCGGCGCAGAGCATCACGCTGACCATGAAACCCAGGCACTGCCCGTAGCCGTATCCCCTGGCTCCGAAGCGTTCCGCGCGGCGTTTGGTGAGATACCCCAGCAGCAGGACGAAAATGACGAGCGACAGCAGGGACAGCAGCGTGTTCTGCACGTAAAAGCCCAGCACGTCGAAAAGGATCGCGACCAGAGCCATGATCACGCCGTATTTCGCGGCTTCGTTCCAGAAATTCTTCTTCTCCATTTTTCTATTTTGTTTTTAACACTCCGAGGCGCCAGCCTTGCCGCGCGGCGGCATCAGCCCCCTCTTCATTGCAGTTCACCCTTGCCTTCGCGCAGGATCTCCGGCCCGTCGCCCGTCAGGTCCACGACCGTCGTGGGGACGTTGTCCCCGATGCCTCCGTCGATGACCAGCGCGACCTCGCGGCCGTAACGCTCGTGGATCAGCTCGGGATCGGTCGTATACTCCACCACCTGGTCGTCGTCCTTGACCGACGTGGTGATCATCGGACACCCCAGCGCCCCGACCACGGCCCGCGCGACGGGGCTGGCCGGAATGCGGACGCCGATCGTGCGGCGCCGTTCGAGCGCCTTGTCCGGAATGCGCGCCGAAGCCGCCAGCACGAAGGTGAACGGCCCGGGCAGATTGCGCTTCAGAATCCGGAAAACGGCATTGTCCACCCGGCAGTACTCCGCGACCTGGGCGATGTTTTCGAAGACCACGGTGAACTTCTCCTCGCTCTTGCCCCGGATGCGGCGCAGCCGCTCGATGGCCTTCGGCGAGCGCAGCGAACAGCCGAAGGCATAGACGCTGTCGGTGGGATAAATGATGATTTCATCCCGCTCCAGGGCGTCTACGACGCGCTGCAACTCCTTCTCCGAGGGGTTCTGTTCGTATATCTTCGCAAGCATGGGATGACAAAGATACGAAAATTATTTAATCTTACGCCGATTGAGTTCGTCGCTGTACGCCCGGGCGTTCTTATTGTGCTCGCGAAGGGTTTTGGCGAAGTTGTGGTAACCGTCGAATTCGGGCCGTGCGCAGAAGAAGATATAGTCGTGCTTTTCGTAGTTCAGCACGGCGTCGATGGCGTTCTTTCCGGGCATGCAGATCGGCGAGGGCGGCAGCCCCTCGTTCACATACGTATTATAGGGCGAATCGTATTTCAGATGGCGGTAGAGGATGCGGCGCAGGCCGAAATCCTGCATGGCGTACTTCACCGTCGGGTCGGCCTGCAACTTGATGCCCTTCTTCAGGCGGTTGACGTAGACCCCGGCCACGCGGGGCATCTCGTCGCTCTTGCGGGTCTCCTCGTAGACGATCGAAGCCAGCGTCATCACCTCCAGCCGGCTCAATCCGCTGCGCTTGCGTTTTGCATCGCGTTCGGAAGTCCAGAAACGGTCGTACTCGCGCTTCATGCGCTTGACGAACTCCCCGGGCGTCACCGTCCAGTAGAACTCGTAGCTGTCGGGAATGAACATCGAAAAGAGCGTCACGCTGTCGAATCCGACCTCCGCGGCCAGCTCCTCCGAGGTCAGCGCCTGCATGATCGCCGTGGAATCGGCGTCGATCTGCCGTGCGAGTTTCTGCGCCAGCTGGGCCGGGATGCGCACGTTGTTGATCGTCACCCGCACGGGGGTCTGCAACCCCAGCTTGAGCATGCGCGCGATTTCGATGACGCTCATGCCGTGTTTGAGCACGTAATGCCCGGGCTTGAAGGTTTCGGACAGGTTGATCCTCCGGGCATAGGCGTCGAAAGCCCGGCGGTGTTTGATCTGCGGCAGCAGCGAGTCCGCGACCTGCCCGTATTCGGCCCGGGCGCTCACGTAGAGGTCCCGCTCCGTAACGACCGCATTTCCATAGAACTGCTGCCGCAGGACAAGCCCTGCGCCGGCCGTCAGGACGAACGCCGCCAGCAGACCCCAACCTAATATTTTCTTACGCATTTCAGTTTTTTTTTGCAAAGATATAAAATTTTCCTACTTTTGTGCCCGGGTGAGTCTTACACGACCAGCTCCTACAGAATCCCCCAGGCGAGGAATCGAGCAAGGGTATGTGGTCGTAGCGGTGCGATGTAAGTAGCTCACCCTTTTTTTCATAACGGCGTTTTGACCCGGCGGGTCGAAGCGCCGCTTTTTTTTTTGCGCATACCTTCCGGAACATCCGCTCCCGTTTTGGAAAAATAATTGTATCTTAATCCCGCAGAAAACCAGAAAACGATGGAAAACAGAATCACGACCCTTTTCGGCATCCGCTACCCCGTCGTCGCAGGCGGGATGGTTTGGTGCAGCGGCTGGCGGCTGGCCGCCGCCGTCAGCGAGGCCGGCGGGCTGGGGCTGATCGGCTCCGGCTCGATGACCCCCGAACTGCTGCGCGAGCACATCCGCAAATGCCGTGCGGCCACCTCCCGGCCGTTCGGCGTCAACGTGCCGCTGGCCTACCGTTATGCGCCCCAGCTGATGGACGTCATCACGGAAGAGCGCGTTCCGGCCGTCTTCACCTCGGCGGGCAACCCCGCGACCTGGACCGCACGCCTGCACGACGCAGGCTGCCGCGTGGCGCACGTGGTGTCGAGTTCGAAATTCGCGCTCAAGAGCCGCGAAGCGGGTGTGGACGCCGTGGTGGCCGAGGGATTCGAGGCCGGGGGTCACAACGGCCGTGAGGAGACGACGACGATGGCCCTCGTCCCGCAGGTGCGGCAGGCCGTCGACCTGCCGCTCATCGCCGCGGGAGGCATCGCCACGGGGGCCGGCATGCTGGCCGCTTTCGCCCTGGGCGCCGAAGGATGCCAGTTAGGGACGCGCTTTGCGCTGTCGCGGGAGAGTTCGGCCTGCGAGGCGTTCAAACGGCGGTGCGTAGAGGTACAGGAGGGCGGCACGATCCTGACGCTCAAAAAGGTGATCCCGACGCGCCTCGTCCGCAACGGTTTCTGCCGCACGGTCGAGGAGGCCGAATCGCGCGGCGCCGACGCCGAAGAATTGTCGGCCCTGATCGGCCGCGGACGCCCGAAACGGGGGATTTTCGAAGGCGACCTCGACGAAGGGGAACTGGAGATCGGACAGATCGCCGCGCTCATCGAAGACCTGCCGCCGGCCGGCGAGATCCTCCGCCGTCTCGTCGCCGAATACGAAGCCGCCCGCGGGAGCCTCGGCCCGCTCTGATCCCTCCCGAAATACGGAAAGCCCTACCCCACCCGGTTGCGGACGTAGACCCGCTGCTGCTCCGTCTTCATGTCGACGGCATCGGAAAGCGCCCGGACCAGGAGCGAAAGTTTCTTGTAGCCGTAGTTGCGGGGGTCGAAATCCGGCATCTTCTTCGACAGCACGCTGCCCACGTCGCCCAGAGAGGCCCAGCCGCTGTCGTCGGCGGCATCGTCGATCGTGTTCTCCAGCAGCGTGCGGAATTCGTCGTCGAACGGACGGATGATCGTCGAGGCGTGCCCCGCATCCGGCGACGGTTTCTTTTCCCCGGCAGTTTCGGCGGCCGGACCCACAGGCGCTTCGGCCCCGGCGGATCTTTTCGCGTCCGCCTTTTTCTTCGCAGGGGCCGTCTTCTCCGGCGGCGTCTGCCCGAGGATTTCGACGTAGATGAATTTGTCGCAGGACTTGATGAACGGCTTCGGCGTCTTCTTCTCGCCGAACCCCAGCACCTCCCGGCCCGATTCGCGGATACGGCTGGCCAGGCGCGTGTAGTCGCTGTCGCTCGACACGATGCAGAATCCGTCCACGCCCTCCTTGTGCAGAATGTCCATCGCGTCGATGATCAGCGCCGAATCGGTCGCGTTCTTGCCCGTCGTATAGGCGTACTGCTGAATGGGCGTGATGGAGTTCTCCAGCAGCACCTCCTTCCAGGCGGCGAATTTCGGGTTGGTGAAATCCCCGTAAATGCGTTTTATCGTCGGTGTGCCGTAGTTGGCGATCTCATCCAGAATATCCTTTATCTTGCGGTGCGAGATGTTGTCGGCATCGACCAGCACCGCGAATTTCTTGTCGTTCAGTTCCATAATTAATGCGGTTAAAGGCACAAGATACAAAAAATTCCGGCAACTCGCACCCCGCAGCCGCCGGACGGTTCCCTCGCGGACTCCTCCCCGACGCCGCAGAAGCGGGACTTCCGGCGGGATTTCCGGGGAAGTCGACAATTTGTTTCCGCCGACGGCGCACCGTCACCGAAAAATTCGTTATATTTGCAAAACGACAAAACCAAAAAACTGGAAACCAATGATACGTCTCAATGTATTTATCCGCACGACGGAAAGCAACCGCGAAGAACTGGTGCGCACAGCCAAGGAGCTGGCAGCCGCTTCGCTCAAGGACGAGGGATGCGTGGCCTACGACCTGTTCGAAAGCGCCACGCGCAGCGACGTGCTGATGATCTGCGAAACCTGGAGCAATGCAAAGGCCCTCGCGGCCCACGAACAGGCGTCGCACTTCACGACCCTCGTGCCGCGTCTGGAACAGCTGGGCGAACTGAAAATCGAAAAGTTCGTCTTCTGATCCGTTCCCGCGACCCGGGCACAAAAAAACCTCCGCGTTTGCACGCGGAGGTTTTTCGTTTACTCCTCGACAGCCTCGAAGTCGGTCTTGTAGAGTCCGCAGATCGGGCAGGTCCAGTCGTCGGGAATCTCCTCGAAAGGCGTCCCCGGCTCGATGCCCGTCTCGGGATCGCCCTTCGCCGGGTCGTAGACGTAGTCGCAGGCCGTGCACTTGTACCGCTTCGGGATGCAGCGGTCGGCGACCTTTTGCCAGTCGATCAGCTCCCAGAACGCCGCCAGAAAATCGGGACGACGGTTGCGGTAGTCGATGTAATAGGCGTGCTCCCAAACGTCCACGGTCATCACCGGACGCAGTCCGTCGGTCATCGGGTTGCCGGCGTTCGGCTTGGCGACGATCGACAGTTTCCCGGCCTTGTCCATTGCCAGCCACGCCCATCCGGAGCCGAACAGCCCCACGGCGGCCTTGGTGAACTGCTCCTTGAAAGCCTCCACCGAACCGAACGCCTCGGTGAGTTTGGCGGCCAGCTTCGCGGGCATCGGCTGCTGCGCGGGAGTCAGCATCCGGAAAAAGAAGGTATGGTTCCAAGCCTGGGCGGCATTGTTGAAAATGCCCCCGTCGGCCTTGCGAACGATCTCGTCGAGCGGCATCTCCTCGTAAGGCGTCCCCGCGATCAGGTTGTTCAGGTTGTTCACATAAGTCTGCAAATGCTTTCCATAGTGGTAATCGAAGGTCTCTTTGCTCATCTTCGGAGCAAGCGCTTCCGGTGCATAGGGAAGCTCGGGCATTGTATGTTTCATGGTCGTGTGAATTAAATTCGCTCCAATATAGCGAAATTTCCGGTCGGTTCTTCCCGACAGCCGAAAATGATCATCAATTAAACGAATTGTCGTCTTTCGCGAGGGGCAAAAAAACGGGGGCTTTTCGAAAAAGCCCCCGTTCCGGAAAACCGCTCCCGGCGGAAACGGTTTCAGAAATTGGCCTTGACGCCCACCGTGAAATTGGCTCCCAGTTCGGGATACCAGGGGTATTCGTACAGGCGGCGGTTGACGAGGTTGCGGCCCTCGGCGAAGAGCGTCACGCGGCCCGAAACCTTCCAGTCGAAATTCACCCGCAGGTCCACGCCGAAGGGCGCTTCGAAAGACGGACCACAGACCGGTTCCGAAGCGTCGGTCGTAGCCGAAAGGTCGATCACCGTCCAGCGGCGCACGCCCTGCATCAGCGCCTTCACCCCGAACGAGACCTTGCGGCCCTCGTAGGCGACGCCCACGTTCCCGGCGAACGACGGAGCGCCGTTTTTCAGGTCCGTCTCGTCGTTATAGAGGTAGCCGTGCACGCCCAGGTCGAATTTCAGCGCGCTCACGGGCCGGAACTCGATCTCGCCGTTGAACGAAGTGACGGTCTGCCGCGCCATCACAGGGACCAGAACGCCCTGAAAAACCTCCGAAAAAGCAGGATCGTCCGACAAACTCCGGTACGTGGTCCAAAAAAGATGGTTGTCGCGGACCGACACCCCGGCGTAGACACGGTAGTCGAAGCGGCTGCGCCAGAGACTGCCGCCCAGTCCGAGACGGAAATTGTAGTCCACGGAACTTTTGTCGAGCCACGTCGAGGAGGCGACATAGGGATTTTCCAGCGTCAGCGCCCGGAAGTCGTTCGGCGTCACCGCGCCGTCGGCCTCGAAGAAGGGTTTCAGCCCCGGCGTTCCGAGATTGAAATCGAGCCGGGCGAAAGGAATGACATAATTTTCACTCTTCACGAGGTTCGAGGGTTCTCCTTCGAACTCGGTCCGGTCGCGGTAGTAGTCGGCCCCCACGTCGAAGCGCACGACCCCGCCGGCGAAACCGTAGCGCAGGGCGGCGTGGATCAGCTGCTGGCTGCTGCCCTCCAGCGATTTCTGCCCGGACCGCAATTCGTATCCCGCTTCGAGCGAGAACCTGCTGCGGCCGAATCCCCGGGCGATCTTCGCCCTGGCCCCGAGTGCGGTCTGCCGGGCCTTGTCGCCGTAATCCGGCCACTCGGAGTGGTCGAAGAACATCCCCCCGCGCAGGGCTATTTCAAAGTTCGTGCGGCTCAGGTCCTGAAAATTGTCTCCGAAACGCACCGCGACGTTCGCATCGCCGTAGTCGTTCATCCCCCCGATCCCGAGACCCGCGCCGTCTCCGTCGGCCCAGGCCCCGTAACGGTGATACATCCGGTTGTCGTAGTAAATGTCGCCTTCGAGGATGTGCCGGCCGAAATACTTGCCCGCGGCGGCCCCGATGCGGTTGAACATCCGCGTCGAATTGTTCTTCACCCCGAAATCGTTTTTAATATCGGCGTACCGCCCCTCGTGGTTGACGTACCCCACAACGTAGCCCGTCGACGGATTCTGCGACGAGGCGTAGAAGTCCAGCACCGAGTTGAGCGGATACCCCGCCCCGGCCTTCAGGTAGAAGGGCAGCGGTCGGTTGAACTCCCAGTAGGTCACCGTCGCGGGGCGGATCGGACGCGGCGAGAGCGTCGTGCGCAACGACAGCGGCGTAATGGTGTAGTCGATTTCGGGGCGCATGCGCGCCGTGTCGGTCATGTCGGGCTGGACGGCCAGTTTCGAGGCGCTCTCCACCTTCGGGACATAGGCCTTGGTCACTTCGACCTGCTTTTCGACCTGCGCCGCAGCCAACTGCGGCAGCACCGCCGCGAGAGCGGCCACTATCAGCATCTTCTTCATCGTCAGTTGAGTTTTGCGATTCGCGCCTTCGCTTCGTCCACGATGCCGTCGTCGGCAGGCGAATAACCGTCGGCGACACTCTGCCACGTTGCCCGGGCCTGGAAATTATCCCCTTTCTTCACATACACGTCGCCCAGCAGGATAAAGGCCTTGGCCAGCCAGTAAGCCTGCGGCTCCCGTTCGGAGAAGGCGAAGACCTCCTTTTCGGTCTTGTCCATGTCGCCGCTCCCGAACGTGGATTCGATCACGTAATAGGCAGCCTCGGAACCCTCTTTCGTGCGCACGTCCTTCGCCAGTTCGCGGTAGAGCTTCACGGCCTCGTCGCGGCGGCCTTCGGCGCGCAGCTGCCCGGCCCAGGCGTACTTCGCTTCGCGAAGCGCCGCGGCCCCCGCATCGTCATGCCCGCAGACGTCGGCGGCCATCGCGGCGATCTTCGCCCCGTCGCCCCCGGCCACCGTCGCACGCACATAGCCCTTCATGGCCTCCTCGCGGCCCGTTTTGGTCGGCGCGGCGTCGTAAAGCCGGCGGTAGGCCGAGGCGGCCTCGTCCCAGCGTTCGTCGGCATAAGTCATCTCGGAGAGCTTCTCCAGCACGGCGACCGTGTACTGGGTCGTTCCCCGATCGGCGAGCGCCGTGAGCGTCTCGATGGCCTCCCCGCGCTCGCCCGAGCGGAGGTAGCAGTCGCTCAAATAGTAGAGCGCGTCGGTCAGGTAATACCCCTTCGGATAGCTCTGCACATAGCTGCGCAACGACTTCGCGGCAGCCTCCTGCTGTCCGTCGAGGTAGAGTTTCTGTGCCGCGGCGAACGACAGCGAGTCGCGCGAAAGGGCCGTCAGGTCGCTCTCCAGTCCGGCCTTGGCGGCGTAGTCGAAATAGGCGTCGGCGTCGCCCTGCGAAACGTAGATCTCGCGGATCGACTGCATCGCGCCCCTGGCTTCCGAGGAGTGGGGCGACGCCCCGACCACCCGATCGTAATACTTGAGCGACTTTTGCTTGTCGCCCAGATTCAGGTAGGCCAGCCCGAGGTCGGACAGCGCCTGCGTGCAGCGGGGCGACGACGGATAGGCGGCCACGAACTTTTCGAGCTGCGCGGCGCCCTCGGCATACTTCTCCTGCGCGATGTAGCTGCGCCCCAGCTCGTAGGAGGCTTCGTCGGCATAGTCGCCGCCCGAAGCGGCGATCTGCCGCAGGGCCTGCTGCTTCTGGTCCGTGCGGCCCAGGATGCCGAGCGTCACGGCCCGTTTGTAGCGGGCGTACTGCTGTTCGGGCGTCGCCAGGGCGATGGCTTTGTCATACTCCCCCACGGCCTCCTCGAAACGGCGGTCGGAATAGGCCGCGTCGCCCAACCGGTTGTAGGCGTCGGCGCGGTAACGGTCGCGCGGCGACCAGGCGGCGAGGAACTTTCGGAACGAAGCCTGCGCCTGCCCCAGGTCGTTGCGGTCGAAGGCGCAGTAACCGAGATTGTACCACGCCAGCGCATACTCCCGCTCGGTGCGGGGCGCACGCTTCAGGTAGGCGTTGTATTTGGCCGCCGCCACCGGATAGTCGCCCTGTGCGAAGGCGATTTCACCCTGCCAGAAGGCATTCAGCGCGGTGTACTTGGGGCTGACGTTCACCGCGGCAGATTCCGTGAGGTAACGCTGCGCCGCACGCATGTCGCCCGCCTTGTAGGCCTCCAGAGCGCGGAAATAGGTGATCTTCTGCAACGCCGCGCGGATGTCGGCGTCGCCCGAGGGCATCTGTTTGATGGCCCTGTACGCGGCATCGTAGTCGCGGGAGTTGTAGTAAGCGGCGATCAGCAGCGCACGGGCCTCCTCCGCACGCGGCGACGAAGGATAGCGTTCGACATAGCGCGTCAGCACGTTGATCGCGCCGTTGAAGGCGCCGCCGCCCAGTTCGTACTGCAATTTGGCGTAGTTGAACAGCGCGTCCTCGGCCACCGTCGCGTCGAGCGACTCGTCGGAAGCCATCGCGAAAGCCTGCATCGCCGACTCCTTGTCCCCGGCGCGCAGGTAACAGTCGGCCAGGTGGTAGGAGGCGTTCTGCGTCAGCGCGTCTTCGGCGCCGCACGCCTTGCGCAGCCACTCCGCGGCCTCCGCATAGCGGGCCGTGCGGTAGAGCGAGAAGCCCTCCAGGTAGCTGGCGTCGCGGTCCATCTCCCCGCCGGCCTTCCGGAAAGCCGCGAGGTGCTCCAGCGTCCTGTTGAAATCCTCCAGCCGGAACCACGATTCGGCGACCACGCGCTCGGGAACGGCCCGGCGGGCCAGCGTCTCGCCGTTTTCGACCACATAGCGGTAGTTGCCCTCGCGGAACTCGATCTGCATGAGGTAATAGGGAACCACGTCGCGGTAGGCGTCGCTGCGCAGAAGCGCCGTGAAGGCCTGCTTCGCACGGCCGTAACGCCCTTCGGCGTAGTCGATATAGGCCTTGTAGTAACGGGCGTGATCGGCGTATTCGCTGCGGCTGCCGATACGGTCGAAATAGTCGTACGCCTTCCGGTAGTCGCCCCCGGCGAACGCGACGTAGCCCATGCGGATGTCGTACTGCTCGCGGCGCGGCGCGCTCAACGCCTTGTAATCGGTCTGCGCGAAAGCCTCGCGGGCCTTTTCCATGTTCCCCGCGGCGCAGTAGAACGAACCGAGTGCGAAACGCACGTCATTGGCGTAGACCGATTCGGGATAACGCTCCGCGAATTCGCGCAAGGCCCCTTCGGCATCGGGGCTGCCCAGCTCCACGGCGCAGGCGGCCAGGTAAAAATCCGCCTCCTGGGCCAGCAGGCGGTCCGAAGGCGTCAGCGCCGCCCTGACGCGCAGGAATTCCTGCCGGGCGTCGCTCCAGCGGCCGTAATCGAACAGGTCGCGGGCGCGCCCCGCGAGGGTCTCTATTTCAGGCCCGGCAGCCTGCGCGCCGAAGGCGCACGCCGCAAGGGCAAGGGTCAGCAATGAAATCCGGAATTTTCGCATATGCATTGTTTCACTAAATACGGGCAAATATACGAATTTTTGCCCATCCGCACACTACCAAAGGAACGGAATTTGCCCCCGGGTCATTGTTGAACACAAAAACCGAAATCCATGATTGAAAAAGTAACTTTACAGATGTCCGGAAACGGGAAATTCCGGACCGAAAACGGCACCGGATGCGATGCGATGAATCCCAAGACCCTGATGCTCTACGCCGCGGCGCAATGCTCCGCCCAGACGGCGCTGATGATCATGCAGAAAGAGCGCATCACGCCCAAACGCTTCGAAATCAGCTATTCGGGCGATTTATCCGCCGAGACGGTTCAATCCGAAAGCGTATACCGCTCGTTCCATGTGGTTTACAACGTCGAATGCAGCTCCGAAGACGACCAGGCGAAGGTCGGCCGCGCACTGGAACTGACACACGAAAAGTACTGCGGCATGGTGCAGATGCTGCGCAGGATCGCACCCGTGTCGCGCGAAATCGCGGTGGTCAGCACCCAGCCGGCGAAGACGTAGAACGCCCGGCGGCAGGAAAAAACGGCGGAGAGATTCTCCGCCGTTTTTCTATTGCGCCGTGATGCGCTGGTAGTCCGACACCGCCACGGCATAGTTGTAGTGCGCCCGGATGGCGTTCGAATAGAGCTGAATCCAGCTCAGCTGAGCTTGCAGGACGTCGAGGATCGTCGCCAGGCCTTCGCCGTAGGAATAGGTGCTGATGGAGAGGTTCTCGCCCGCGATGCGGAGGCTCTCTTCCGAGGCGTCGACCTGCGCGCGGCTCTGCACGAGGGCCGTCCAGCCGTTCATCTCCTCGCGCACGATGTCGTCGTGCACGAGCGCGGCGTTCCACTCCTGCTGCAACTGCACGGCGCGCGCGGCCCCCACGGCCCGGCGGCGTTCGCCCCAGTGGAAGATCGGCACGGAGAGTTTCACGAAAGCCGATCCGTCGACGTAGGTCGCCCCCGTGCTGTTGGGGTAATAGGGCTGCCACATGCCGCCGACACCCACGCTCAACTGCGGATTGAACGGCGCGCGGACGGCCCGGATTCCCGCCTCGGCCTGCTCCGAGCGCAGCCGTGCGGCGGCATAGTCGGGACGCCGCTCCAGCGCCTCGGCCGCCACGACCCGTCCGGGCATCGGCAGCGAGTCGCGGATGCCCTGCGCGAGCTGTACGCCGAGCGCGGCGTCGGTTCCGCGGAGGATGTTGAAGTTGTGGAGCGCGACCTCGTAACTCTGCTCGGCGCTCACGAGCGAGTATTCGGCCTCGCTCAACCGTGCGTCGATCATCAGCACGTCGCCCTTGGCGATATAGCCCTCCGAAAAGCGGCGGTCGACGACCTCCTTGAGCGAACGGATGATCGCGACATACTGCCGCATCGAGGCGGCATAGAGTTCCACGGCCGAGAGGTTCCAGTAGGCGTAGTCGGCGGCATAGCGCACGTCGAGGCGCGAAAACTCCTCGTCGCACAGCGCAATGCCGTAGCCCAGTTCGGCCTGCCGGGCCGCGGCCCGCACCGCACCGCCGCCGTAGACGGTCTGCACCAGCTGCGGCAGGAGGCTGAACGTCCAGCGTTCCACGCCGTCGAAATGGCGCACGGTCGCCGTGAAACTGCCGTCCATCGCGAGCCGCGGCAAGTAGCCCGTACGGGCCTGCCCCGCCGTCTCGGCCGCCGCATCGCTCTTCGAGGCGGCGATCTTCAGCTGCCAGCTGTAATCGGCGACGGCAGCGCGGTAGTCGGCGAGCGAAGTCTGCCCCAGCGCCGGGACGCAGAGCCAAAGGGCGATTATCGAAACTGTTATCTTCATGGCTTGCGGATATTGTAGAACAGCGCGTAGACCACCGGCAGGACGCAGACCGTCAGCAGCGTGGCGACCAGCAGTCCGCCCATGATCGTGGCGGCCATCGCGCCGAACATCGAGTCGAACAACAGCGGCAGCATGCCCAGAATGGTCGTTCCCGAGGCCATCGCCACCGGGACGATACGGCTGCGCGTCGCAGAGGTCAGGGCCTCGTAGGGGGCTTTGCCCGCGGCCCGCAGCACGCCGATCTGCTCGACGAGCACCACGGCGTTCTTGATGTTCATGCCGACGAGCCCCAGCAACCCCAGCAGGGAGAAAAAGTTGAACACCTTGCCCGTGACGGCCAGTCCCAGCACCACACCGATGAAGATCAGGGGGATCATCAGCAGAATGACGACCGGCTCGCGGTAGTTGCGCAGCAGCAGCAGCAGGACGATGAGGATGAGCACCAGCGTCAGCGGCATGTATTCGGCCAGCGCCTCGTTGGACTCCTGCTGGCTCTCCTGCTCGCCGAAGACCTTCATCGAGTAGCCCTCGGGAAGCACCACGGCGCGGTCCACCGAATCGCGCAGCGCGGCGAACAACTGCATGGTGTTGACCCCGCGGCCCGGGTCGCATTGGGCCTTCATCACCCGCTGGCGGTTGAAACGCTTGATGACGCCCGGCCGGAAATCGAAACGGAATCCGTCGGTCGCCTGCTCGATCGAAAAGACCTTGCCCGAAGGATTGAAGATCGGCAGGGCCTGCAAATTGGTCAGGTTATACGAACCGATGTTCTCGTCTTTCAGAAGGATCGGCATGAACTGGTCGCCCTCGCGGTATTCGCCCAGCGTGTATCCCTGCGTGGCGATGGTGATGCCGCGGGCCATCTGGCTGCGGGTGATGCCGATGCGCTGGCCCTTCATCTGCGAGTAGACCGGCTGCCACATCGGCACGCGGTTGCCCCAGCCGTTGCGGATGTTTACGGCTCCGGGGGTGCGCCACATCACCTCTTCGGCCCGGGCCGCGAGACGGCGCAGCGTGTCGACGTCGTCGCCGATGAAGCCGAATTCGATGGCCGCGTCGGGCACGGGCGAGAGCTTGAAGAGCGACGAGCGCAGCCACACGTCGGGAAAATTCGCGGTGACATAGGCGTTGAAACGCTCCTCGACAGCCTCGGTCTGCCGCTTGTCGTGCAGCTCGACGAGGATGTTGCCGAAATTGGGACGCAACGAAATGCTGCTGCTGGCCAGATAGTAACGCGGCGGCGTCGACCCGAGCGTCATCGAGACGGTCTTCACCTCGGGCTGCGCGCGCAGCCACTCCTCCATGGCGAGCAGATTACGCTCCGTATCGCGGATATTATACCCGTCGGGCAGCAGTACGTCGGCCCGGAAATAGGGTTTGTCGAGCGACGGAAAGAAGTTCTGGGGCATCAGCCCCATGACGGCCAGCGACAGGACGAACAGCCCCGCGACCGTCGCCGCGACGGCCCACCGCCACCGCAGCAGGGCGGCCAGCAGGCGGTCGAAGGCGCGGTAGAAGCGCGTGTCGTAGGGATCGCCGGCGACGGGTTTCACCTTGAGCATGAAATTGCCGAACAGCGGCGTCTGCGTCAGGGCCAGCACCCAGCTCAACAGCAGCGAGAGAGCCAGCACGACGAACAGCGGCTTGACGATCTCGGCCACCGACGAGGGAGCGAGGTACAGCGGCAGAAACGAGAATATGGCGATCAGCGTGGCCCCCAGCAGGCTCCACCGCGGGGCGTTGGCTCCCTCGACAACGGCCATGCGGCGTGCCGCGCCCCGCAGCATGGCCTGTTGTGCATTGTCGGTGACGACGATGGCGTTGTCGACGAGCATGCCCATCGCGATGATGAAACCGGCCAGCGAGGTGCGGTTCAGCCCCTCGCCCAGAAACTGCATCAGGAGCAGCGTGCCGCCGATCGAGAAGAGCAGCGAACTGCCGATCAGCACCCCGGCGCGGAAGCCCATGACGAGCATGATGATCAGAATGACGATCGCAACCGACTCGGCGAGGTTGAGAATGAACGTGGAATTGGCCTCCCGGGCGATGCGGTTCTCGGGATAGAGCACCGTCAGCTCCATGCCCAGCGGCATCTGCCGCGTGAGCGAAGCCAGCAGAGATTCGATCTCCGCACCGGTCTTCACCACGTCGACGCCCTCCTCGGTCGAGACGCCGATGCCCACGGCGCGGCGGCCGTCGACGCGCATCATCGTCTGCGGAGGCTCGGCGTAGCCCCGCTCGACGCGGGCGATGTCGCCCAGGCGGTACTGTTTGCCCGAAGAGGAGATCAGCAGCTGGTCCGAAAGGTCGTCGAGCGTCTTGTAGGTCCCGTCCTCGAGAATCTGTATCTGGAGTTTTCCGGCCTGCTTCTCGCCGCTGTCGACGATGGAATTCTGCTGGCCGATGGTCGCGACGATGGTTTCGGGACGGATGGCGAAATTGGCCAGCGTCGCCATGCTGACATAGACGTTCACCACGGGCGTCTGTTCGCCGTAAAGGGCCACCTTCTGCACGCCGTCGACCGTCACGAGCGCCGTTTTGAGCCGCTGCGCCCAGTCGCGCAGTTCGGACCAGGTGAAGCCTCCGTCGACCGAAAGCCCGTAGTAGATGCCGTACACGTCGCCGAAATCGTCGGCGACGGTCACCGCCGAAGCCCCCGCGGGCAGGCGCGGCTGGACGTTGAGCACCTTGCGGCGCAGTTCGTCCCACAGTTGCGGAATTTCGGCGGCGGGTGTGGCCGGGTCCAGTTCGACCTGTATCTTCGAAAGCCCGTAATAGGATTCCGAAGTGATTTTATGCACGCGGCGCATCGACTGCACCTCGCGTTCGATGGGTTCGGTGACAAGCTCCTCGACCTGCTGCGGCGTGGCCCCCGGATAGGAGCAGACGAGCGACGCCGACTTGATGACGAAGACCGCATCCTCCTTCTTGCCCAGCGTGGCGAAGCCCAGCGCTCCCCCGGCCAGCAGGACGAAGAGGAAGAACCAGATCACCTTGGCGCTGCGCAGCGAATATTCGGGCAGGTTCATGGCGGCGTCAGTTTAAGATGCGGACCCGTTCGCCCTCGCGCAGCTGGTAAACGCCCGCCGTGACGACCCGTTCGCCGGGCGCAACGCCGCTGTCGACGACCACCCGGTCGCGGCCAAACAGCTCCCCGAGCGTCACCTCGCGGCGCATGACGCGGTCGCCCGCGCCGACGATCCAGACGTAGGTCCCGCCCCCGGCCGGGGCGCAGACGGCCGAAACGGGCAGCGACACGGCATCGGGAACGGGATCGGCGCTCAACATGGTGATCGTGCACGACATGCCGGGCGAGATGCGGTAACGGGCCGGATCGGGGTTTTCGAGAGTCAGCGACACGGGGAATCCCGAGGCGTCGGACGAGGTTTCGACATACTCTTTCAGGCGGGCCGGAATGGCCGCGCCCCGGTAGTTGTCGAACGCGACGGTAAAGCGCGTGGAGCTGTCCCGCAACAGCGGCAGCGCGTTTTCGGGCAGCGTGAACTGGACGGTCGAGGTGACGGGATTGACCAGCCGGAGAATCGGCTGTCCGGCCTGCACGCGTTCGAAATTATCGACGTACTTGCGCTCGACGACCCCGGCGAACGGGGCCTTCAGGCGGGTGTCCTTCAGCAGGTCGAGGGTGTTCTCGTAGGTCGAGCGGGCCTGCGCATAGCGCGTCGCGGCCGCTTCGGCCTCCTGCCGCGACACCGCCTCGTGCTCCAGCAGCCGCTGCATGCGCTGCTGCTGCGAGCGGGTCTCCTCGAAGGCCGAGCGGGTCGCCGCGACCTGCAACTCGATGTCCCGGGGGTCGAGTTCGGCGAGCAGCTCCCCCTTCTTCACGCCCGCGCCCTGCGAAACGGGCACGTCGAGGACCTGCCCCGCCACCTTGAAGGCGAGGTTCACAGCGTCGTCGGGAGTAGCCATGCCGGCGAAATCCTTGTCGATAAGTCCCGCGCCGGCAGCCGTCGCCACCTTCACGGGGCGTACCACCGCAGGTGCGGGCGTCTTACGGGAACACGCCCCGGCAAGCAGGGCGATCGCTAAAATGGGGATGATTCGCATACGAAAAAAGTTGACACCGTTTCCGGCGTCAACTTTCATACCAGCGTCCCGCAGGATGCCCCTACGGACGAATATCGCGACAGTTCTTTTTAGAGGTGATGGTTCCGTCGTCCAGCACGACAAGCCCGTTATCGGCGCGGAGCATGGTTTTCATCGTCGAGGCGTCGATGTTGTAGCACCGCACCTCCACCGTGCCGAACTCGTGCCACGTGACGCCGTAAAGCGGATCGGGCGTCAGGCAGACCACGTGCGCACCCTCCTCACGGGCGCGCTCCGCAAGCCGGGCCATGCGCCGTGCGCACGAACGCGGCAGGCGGTCGAAAGCCGTGACGCAGAGCATGTAAACCCGCCCCGGCATCGTCAGCACCTTCTCCGTGGCGTCGCCCTCGGCGTCGCGCAGGGCGAATTCGCTCACAAGAGGTCTCACGGCCGGGACTTCGCTCGTGGTACGGGTGTCGACCCACTCCCACTTTTCGGCATCCTGCCACTCGGTGTCTTCCAGCGAGAACTCGCGCTCGCGGCCCGTCCGCCTGTTGCGGTAGACCAGCACGGTTTCCGACTCGCCCGGCTCGACGACGGGAGCCTGCATCGCCTCGCGGATATTGACCCCGACCTTATAGGGCAGGAAATCCACGAGCGGCAGGTGAATGTAACAGTAATAGCCGAGGTACATCGCCAGAAAGAAGAACGTGCAGGTAAGCACGATCTCCAGCGGTTTGAAGGCGAAAATCTTGTCGGGCCGGTAACGCCACCACACCACGAAGGCCATCGGCAGCAGCACGACGTTCTTGACGAAAGTCTCCCACGGGGTAAGTTTCAGCGCCTCGCCGAAGCACCCGCAGTCCTCGACGGGGATGAGCGTGGCGCTCAACAGCGTCAGCAGCGTGAAGAAAACCATCGACAGCACGGCGAAGATCGAAATCAGCCGGATACGGACCTTGAACAGCAGCATGCAGCCCATCATCAGCTCCGCGCCGCACAGCCAGATCGAAAAGACCATCGCCCCGGGCTGCAGGTAGTCGAGTCCGTAGATCGAAAGATACTCGTTGACCTTCAGCGCCGTGCCCCACGGATCTATCACCTTCGTGAAACCCGAAACGATGAACGTGCAGGCGAGGATCAGCCGGCAGACGTTGGCCGCGATTTTGAAAGTCCGGGTCTTTCTCATCGCGCGTCGAGTATCGGGGCCAGCACGGCCCGTATTTTTTCGAAATTATGTTCGGGCGAACCCATCGCCCCCGACGGATCGCTGCAATCGACCACACGCAGCGAATCGTCCTTCGCCGCGGCGGCGAGGTACACCTCGCGCACGCGCCGTTGCAGGTCGAGAGCGTCTTCGTGAATGTCCCGGCTGCCTTGCAGGTAGTCGCGGTCGTCTCCCTCGCGGACCTCCGTGAGCTTTCGTTCGGTGAAGGCGAACGGCACGTCGAGGAACAGCGACAGATCGGGGCGCGGCAGGTCGTTGTAACCGAATTCCAGGTCCAGAATCCACTGCGCGAGGCGGTCGCGCCGCTCGCCGGCAGATAGTTTCGCACACTGGAAACCCACGTTCGAATAGACGTAACGGTCGAGGACCACGGCTTTGCCTTCGGCGATCCACGCCCGGATCTGCGGGCCGGCCGCCGCCCGGTCGCCCGCGAAGAGCAGGGCCACCAGATAGGGGTCGACTTCGTTCACACCGCCGAATTCGCCGCGCAGGAAGCGGGCGATCAGTTCGCCGTAGACCGGCGCATCGAAACGCGGAAAATGAACGTATTCGCTCTCCACGCCACGTTCTGCGAGCAACTGGCGCAACATCCGGATCTGGGTCGACTTGCCCGCTCCGTCCAAGCCTTCGAGTACGATGAACATAGGTAGTAGTTTTTAATTTTCAGTTGCACAGCATCTTCACGGCCCGTTCGACCCCGGCGGCCAGCGCATCGGCCTCCGCAAGCGTATTGTACAGTGCGAACGAGGCCCGGCACATGCCCGTCGTCCCGTAGTGGTCCATCACCGGCTCGGCGCAGTGCTGGCCCGTGCGGACCGCAATGCCCAGCTTGTCGAGAATCATCCCCATATCGTAGGGATGCACCCCCTCGACATTGAACGAGAGGATGGCGCATTTGCCGGGCGCCGTGCCGTAAATCCGCAGTCCGCCGATCCCCTCCAGCCGCTCCGTGGCGCGGCGCAGCAGCGCCTCCTCGTGGGCTTCGATCTCCGCAGGGTCGAACCGCTGCATGAACTTCACCGCCTCGCCCAGTCCGATGGCGCCCACGAAATTGGCCGTTCCGGCCTCGAATTTCAGCGGCACGGGGGCATAGGTGGTCTTCGCGAACGTCACCGTGTCGACCATGTCGCCGCCGCCCATGAACGGCGGCATCCGTTCCAGCAGTTCGCGCTTGCCGTACAGCACGCCGATTCCCGTCGGCCCGTAGAGTTTGTGGCCCGAGAAGGCGTAGAAGTCGCAGTCCATCGCCCGGACATCGACCCCGCCGTGAACCACGCCCTGACAGCCGTCGACAACGACAACGGCCCCCGCGGCATGCGCCGCTTCGACCACCGTCCGCAGGTCGGGCCGCGTGCCGAGCGTGTTGGACGCCTGCGTGACGGCCACCACGCGCGTACGTTCGTCCACGAGCGACGGCAGGAGGTCAGTGCGCAGCGCTCCCGCCTCGTCGAACGGAAGCACGCGGATTTCGGCCCCCTTGCGTTCGGCCAGCATCTGCCACGGCACAATGTTCGAGTGGTGCTCCATCTCGCTGACGAGGATGTTGTCCCCCGCTCCGACGAAGGCGTCGCCCCAGGCGTAAGCCACCGTGTTGAGCGACGCCGTGGCGCCCGCCGTGAAGACGATCTCCTCCTTTTCGGCCGCCCCGACGAACGCAGCGATCCGCTCCCGGGCGGCTTCATACAACACCGTCGCCTCCTCCGAGAGGAAATGCACCCCGCGGTGAATGTTGGCGTTCAGCTCCCGGTGAAGGCGATCGACCGTCTCGATCACCGTCCGGGGTTTCTGGGCCGTAGCCCCGCTGTCGAGGTAAACCAGCGGCTTGCCGTAGACTTCGCGGTGCAGGATCGGGAACTCCTCCCGTATTTTTTCAACGTCGAACATTTCTCACAGGGTTTCGATTTTCGCCGCGGCCCGTTCCAGGATCGCCCCGCACAACGGCTCGATGCCGCAGCGGGTCACCACGTCGCCGACGAATCCTTCGATCTGCAACCGCCGGGCCTGGGCTTCGCTCAAACCGCGCTGGCGCATGTAAAGTATCGCCTCGGCATCCATCTGCCCCACCGTCGCGCCGTGCGAGCATTTCACGTCGTCGGCGTAGATTTCCAGCTGCGGCTGGGTCGTGATGCGGGCCGTCCGGCTCAACAGGATATTGCGGCTCTGCTGCCGGGCGTCGGTGCGCTGGGCGTCGGGAGCCACGTAGACCATTCCGCAGAACTCGCCCACGGCCTGCCCTCCGGCGACCCCCTTGACGTAGGAGTCGCTGCGGCAGTCGGCGACGTTGTGCGCCGTATGCAGTTTCAGCACGCAATGCTCTTCACCCGCGGCGAGGAACACCCCGCCCAGCTCGTTTTCGGCATCCGCACCGTCGAGGTCGATGCGGTACGAAGCGTTGGCGCTCGACAGCAGCACCGTCGTCAGGCGGCAGCGGCTGCGGGCGGCCTGCCTCACCGAGACCTCGGCGAACGCCTCGGCCGTGAACAGTTCGGTCAGCTCCAGCTGCGCCCCTTCGGCCAGCGTCAGCGTCAGCGACGACACGTCGGGTGCGGTATGCAGCACGACGATCCGCGCCGAAGCGCCCGCCGCGGCCTCCACGCGCAGATGCCGGGGATCGACCGCCGCAAAGGGTTCGGCCTCGGCCCCGGCGATGCGGAGCACTTCGCCGTCCGCCGCGCGGAACCCGCGGATGATGTCGGGAATCGTCTCCATCACTTGTCGTATTCGTTGATCAGCCAGTCGTACCCCTCTTTTTCGAGCTTGAGGGCCAGCGACTTGTCGCCCGAATGGATGATGCGGCCCTTGTAGAGCACATGCACCACATCGGGCACGATGTAATCCAGCAGACGCTGGTAGTGGGTGATGACCACCGTGGCGTTGTCCGCCCGGTGGAGTTTGGTGACGCCCGTGGCGACGATGCGCAGGGCGTCGATGTCGAGCCCCGAGTCGGTCTCGTCCAGGATCGCCAGTTTCGGATCGAGCATCGCCATCTGGAAAATCTCGTTCTTCTTCTTCTCGCCGCCCGAGAAGCCTTCGTTCACGGCCCGCGAGGTGAGTTTCGACGAGAGCTCCACCACGGCGCTCTTCTCGCGCATGAGTTTCAGGAATTCGGCGGCCGAAAGCGGCTCCTCGCCGCGGAACTTGCGCTGCTCGTTGACAGCCAGCTTCATGAAATTGGCCATCGTGACACCCGGGATCTCCACCGGATACTGGAAGCCCAGGAACAGCCCCAGCCGCGCCCGGTCCTCGATGGGCATCGACAGCAGGTCGCGGCCCAGAAACTCGGCCGACCCTTCGGTGACGGTGAATTTCTCATTGCCCGCCAGCACCGACGCCAGCGTCGACTTGCCCGAGCCGTTAGGTCCCATGATGGCATGCACCTCACCGGCCTTCACTTCGAGGTCGATACCCCGGAGAATCTCCTTGCCGTCGACCGAGGCGTGCAGATTTTTTACCTTTAACATATCATCAACTTACTATTATTCTCGTTTCCTTTTTTCGCTCTCGCAGGTCGTTTCCACGGCGTTCCGCCGTGTTTGCAAACCTGACCCCACCCCCAACCCCTCCCTCGGGAGGGGCTTATCGCATGCGACCGGATTGCAGACGCAAACTGCAAACTACCCTACGCTGCCCTCCAGCTGCAAGGCCAGCAGTTTCTGGGCTTCTACCGCAAACTCCATCGGCAGTTTGGCCAGCACCTCGCGGGCATAGCCGTTGACGATCAGCCCCACGGCGTCTTCCGTCGAGAGTCCGCGCTGGTTGCAGTAGAACAGCTGGTCGTCGGAGATTTTCGAGGTCGTGGCCTCGTGCTCCACCACACCCGTCGGGTTGCGCACGTCGATCACCGGGAAGGTATGCGCCCCGCACCGGTCGCCGATCAGCAGCGAATCGCACTGCGAGTAGTTACGGGCGTTCTCCGCCCCCTTCGCCACGCGGACCATGCCGCGGTAGGAGTTCTCGCTCCGGCCCGCCGAAATGCCCTTCGAGACGATGCGGCTGCGGGTGTTGCGGCCGATGTGGATCATCTTCGTCCCCGTGTCGGCCTGCTGGAAATTGTTGGTCATGGCCACCGAGTAGAACTCCCCGACGGCGTTGTCGCCGGCGAGGATGCAGCTCGGGTATTTCCACGTGATCGCCGAACCCGTCTCGACCTGCGTCCACGACAGGCGGGCGTTCTCTCGGCAGATGCCGCGCTTGGTGACGAAGTTATAAATGCCGCCCCGGCCCTGCTTGTCGCCGGGATACCAGTTCTGAACGGTGGAATACTTCACCTCGGCGTCCCGCTCGACCACGATCTCGACCACGGCGGCGTGCAGCTGGTTCTCGTCGCGCTGCGGCGCGGTGCACCCTTCGAGGTAGCTCACGTAGGCGCCCTCGTCGGCCACGATCAGCGTGCGTTCGAACTGCCCCGTGCCGGCGGCGTTGATGCGGAAATAGGTCGACAGCTCCATCGGGCAGCGCACCCCCTTGGGGATGTAGCAGAACGAGCCGTCGGAGAAGACCGCGGCGTTCAGCGCAGCGTAGAAGTTGTCGGTATAGGGCACGACGCTCCCGAGGTATTTTTTCACCAGCTCGGGAAAGTCGCGCAGCGCCTCGGAGATCGAACAGAAGAGGATGCCCTTCTCGGCCAGCACCTCCCTGAAAGTGGTCTTGACCGACACGGAGTCCATCACGGCGTCGACCGCGACGCCCGCAAGGGCCATCTGCTCTTCGAGCGGGATGCCCAGTTTGTCGAACGTGCGCTTCAGCTCGGGGTCGACCTCATCCATCGAACCGAGCTGCTTTTTGGGCTTGGGAGCCGCGTAGTAGATAATGTCCTGAAAGTCGATCGGGGGGATCGTCAGGTGGGCCCAGGTCGGAGGCTCCAGCGTCAGCCAATGGCGGTAGGCAGCCACGCGCCGCTCGGTCATCCACTCCGGCTCGCCCTTTTTGGCGGAGATCAGCCGCACGACCTCCTCCGAAAGACCCTTGCCGATGGTTTCGGTTTCGATGTCCGTCGTGAAGCCGTACTTGTATTCCTGCTCTCCGATATTCTCCAGTATGTTTTTCTCGTTTTCTGCCATTACAAGCGAAATATCATGCAAAGATACAAAATTCCATTTACATTTTTACCATCTCCCCTGCAAATCCGGTTCCGCAACGGTCAAACGGCAAAAAAGAGGCGCGGAATGTTCCGCGCCTCTTTCATGCGAAGCCTTCCGGCTACCTGGTGTATTCGATAACGACCTTGCCGATCTCGATGTTGGTAGAAGTATCGGAAAAGCCGATGCGGAAATCGGAAGCATCGACGCCGGCCGCCGCGAAATCGAAGGTGATCGTGCTCGAATTCGTTCCGGTCGGTTCCGTGGCGGCCAGAACCGTCGCGGAGGTTCCGTAGGTGCATGTCAGCAGTTCGGGCTTGCGGGCCGAATTGGGATTGATCGTGATCTTCCGGATTTTACCCATATCCGATGCCGCCACATGGGTCTCGGCCTTGCCCTTGTTGAAATACCACACGATGTTCTTCGTATCGCTGGTGCTGTAATAGATATTGCCCGTGAAGGTGATCGCGCTGGTCCCGGTATCGTCGGTCGCCGTCCACGTACTGTCGCCGGCAGCCCAGCTGGTCGGCAGGCCCGTGATGTTGGACGAGAGCACACCCGCCGTGGCCGACAGGGTCATCGTATAGTCGGTTCCCGCGTCGCCGCCGCCCGAGCCGCCGTCGGAGACATACTCGATGCTGTAAAAGCGCAGTCCGTTGATCGTGGAATAGACGTAGACTGTGGTTTCGCCCGTCACCGCGATGTCGAATTCACAGGTCGTAGGCTCCCCGCTGCCCGATCCGGCCTCCTTGCTCTGCGCTCCGGCCGCATCGTCGCCGATCTGAACCGTTACGGAACGTCCGTCCGTAGCTGCGCCGCTGCCCGTATTCGACGCCACGACCTTCAGTTTGCCCGAAGCGGAAGCCGTGAACGAGAAACTGCGGACCGAAGCCGTGCCTTTGCCGCCGGTCTGGATATAGCTGACGCCGCTGCTCGTTCCGCCGCGGAAGCTCGATCCGCCCGAAAGGATGCGCAGGCCGTCGATCGTCTCGTCGAGATCGGTCAGAC
>OCPS01000240.1_pt1 | contig 64197 bp, 108 predicted proteins | sample 1538651 | NCBI WGS metagenome assembly OCPS01 (sample SAMN04571715, study PRJEB22368) | human gut metagenome | biome: human gut; material: stool | host: Homo sapiens | place: Luxembourg | collected 2012-09-21 | reverse complement strand
GACACCTACGCTGAACTCTTTTCGGACATGGGTTCGACTCCCATCGCCTCCACCATGAAGAAAGAACGTCATTTCGCTGAGAAATGACGTTCTTTTCTTTATCATGGTAACATTTTTGGTAACACACCGCTGAAAAACAGCTTCATAAACGCAAAAACAGCCCCGAGAAACCGTCAGGCTCCCCGGGGCTGGTGCTATGTATGGCCGTTTTGGGCAGGGCGGCTTACTTTCCCTATGCCTTCAGCTTGTCGTAGGTCTGGTCTGCCTGAAGGGCTACAGGAGTGAGGCCGTTGTTTTTCCACCACGCAGCCAGTGCGGCCACGGTGGTGATGCCGGCGGTGGTCACTCAGACAAAGAGACAATCTTCCGCATTACTAGCTCATACTCTTTCGGATACACCAGCTTTATTGCGTTCATGTGTCTGTCCAGTACCTCCATCAACCCGCTGAACGGCACAGCGCTTGCAGCCTCTACAAATTCGCTCTGCGGTTCTTGCGGTCTTGTGGAATACTCCATCTGCATGACTGGTTCAGGCTTTGGAGCGGGGCTGTTTTCCCGGCTTTCCGCTTCGCTCAACTCATTTCGCACAGTGCAGAGGGCGGCAAGCTTTTCCACGCTCTGCCAGTTCGTTTCTTCGCATTTCAGTTTGCGGATGTGCTCGTTTATCTCCACGATGTCCATGCCTGCCGCCCCCTTATCACATATTGTTCAGAATGTCCAAAGCGCGCTTGTATGCGTCACGCTCGGCGCCGGTTGCGTCCTGCATCATGTCCTCGATGTCAGAGATCATACGCTCACGGCCATCCGTGCGGGAGTAGTGCCCGCGCACATAGTGACGGCCTCGGTTGGCATAGCTGTTGCCCCGGTTGTAACCGTTTCCGGCATCATGGCCGAAAGTCCCGCGCATGTCAGCTTCCCACTCGCCCGCACGGCTGTACTCGCCGCCCTCGCAGTAATCCTCGATGCGGTGGATGTCCAGAATGATGTCCACGATCTCGCCGATCATCTCAACATCGCCCGGGGAGCGGTTCTTTTTGTCGGTCAGCTCCATGAGCTCTTCGCACATCTCATCCTTCAGATGATTCAGTTTATCCAGCATGACTTTATCTCCTTTCTTATGCTACCCGCTCAACAATCAAATTGCTGTTTGCAATGCTGACTGCCTGCGTACTGGTGTTCTTAACCGCCACGGTCACGCAGCAGCCGCGTGGCACCTCGATGAACGCGGCCACGAAAACGTTGAAGAAATTTTCGACTGCCGCCGGGGTGACAATGGCTGTCGCACTGGTCAGCGACTCACCGCCGACAGCCAGCGCCACGGAAATGGGTCCAACAGTGCCGCCGGTGGGAATGGCGATATTGCCGCCAAAGCTTACCTTGAAGCGCGCTTTGCATTGATTGGTCAGACCCCGCAGGGTCACAAGGCCGCTGCCCTCACGGTGCATGATGCAGGCAGGGGCTTTCACCGCGGTCTCAGTCAGGGGAAGGTTTTCACCCGCCGCCACGATGACGGTGTTGGAGTTGCTAAATTCAGCCATTATCCGAAACCTCCTTTTCTGCACAAACAGGCGCATTTACCGCATAAACGGTTTTTAAGATATCCATCCAAGAATTGGATGGATCTGCTTTTTCCGTATCAAGCAGGGTTTTCAAAATGAAAACATAAGTGTTCAATTCCATCATGCTCATTTTGTTCTTATCCATGCTGTACAGATAATCTACAAACTGCTGTTTCAGCTCTGCTACGGTCATTCAAATACTCCTTTCATAGAAAAACGCCGGGACTTTTGCCCCGGCGCTCTGGTTTGCAAAATCAGCTCAGGGGCTGAACATTTTCCATTTTGGAAAAAGTTGCCGTGATTCGGTTATGCGCAGTTGCCGCAGCCGGTCCCACAGCCATAGTAAATGGCGTTGGGGTTGGGCACCTGATAGGCAGGCACGGGAGCTTTCTGCTGCAGAGTCCCGATGATCTGGTTGGTCTGCGCGTTCATCGCGGTGGTCAGGAACGCGCTCTGGCGATCCTGAGAAGCAGCCCGGCGCAGCTCGTTGTTCTCGCTCTGCAGGGTGGCGATCTTATCGTTGGTCAGGAAGTCGAGCACCGCGCGGGTGTTGCTGTTCTGATTCTCGATGATGTCCCGGGTGTTGTTGTTCATGGCGTTCTGCGTTGCGCAGAAGCCCTGCTGCATCTGGTTCCGGGTGTCGCACTCCTGAGTGGCCAGATTGTAGTTAACGCCCTGGATCGCGGTCTGGGTCTTGCAGCAGCAGTCTGCCAGCTGTGTAGCCAGAGCATTCTGACCCTGCATCAGCGCAACGTTGGTGCCGTTGAAGCCCTGCTGCATGGCGTTGGTGACACCGTTCAGGCCCTGCTGCACGCCGTTGAAGCCCTGAAGCATCCCGGTGTTCATGGCATAGAAGCCGTCACACAGGCCGCTTTCCAGCCCGTTCAGCTTGTTCATGACGCTCTGGTTGTCGAAGCCGCGCTGCAGGTCCGCCTGTGTTACGGCGCTGGTCATATAAGGCGAAGCGCCGCCCATGCCGCCGCCCCAGCCAAAGCCGCCCATGCCGCCCCAGCCGAACATGCCGAAAATCAGGAAGAGGACGATCCAGCCCATCCAGTCGCCGCCCCAGCCGTTGAAGCCGTTGCTGTAGCCGTTGGCGGGCTGTACCGGCATGGTCAGAACCGTGCTATCAGAAGAAAGAGACATAGTTTTACTCCTTTACGTTAGATTTTGAAATTTATTCTAAATGCGGCCGCATTTTAGAATCCAAACATATTTTTCATGCCGTTGAGCATCGGCGCGATCTGCTGCGCCCGCTGCTGAATGGCGTTGAGCTGCTGCTGTGAGAGCTGGCCGGAGGTGAGCATCTGGTTTATCATCTCCTGCGGGTTCTTTCCCTGCATCTGGCCCATAAACTGCTGGAACTGCCCGCCAATAGGGTTCTGAGCCTGTCGGCCCATCGAATTAAACAAGCTGCTGCCCATCGTTTAGCCCTCCTTTTCCGGCTCTGGTGCTTCTTGCTTTTCCAACGCCGCCAGCTTTGCCGCCAACTCGTCGAACTCCTTGCGGGTGACATACTCCACGCCTGCGGCTTGCGTGGCTGCAATCGACGCTTTGGGGCCGCTGGTGCGCTCTTTGTAATCGTAAATGCGAAGAGGGAACGGCCTGCCGTCCTGCCCCACTTCTTTGATGTAGAAGGTATCGGAATCAGCATCCAGTAAAAGCACCCGGCTCCCGTTGGCGACCAGATAGCCCCGGGCCGCTGCTTCGCCTTGCACCCAGATAAAGCCGCTGTCAGTCGGTGCGGCCTGCCCCTGCATTGTCGGTATCATGACGGGCTGGGGCTGGTACTGTGCTGCCCTGAGCTGTTCAAGCTGCCCCTGCGGCTGTTGCGGGTAAAACACTTGCGGGTATCCGTTATAGATCGGCATCGTTTTCCTCCTTGTACCAGTAGTAGATCGGGCATTCTGCGCCGCTGTCCCAGCTGTCCCACCACACGCCGTCGATCACGGTCAGGACGTGCCCGGAGCAGCCCAGTACATACACGCCGCGCGGGTACTCCCGGGCAAAATCTGCCACGGTGTAACAGGTGGCGCAATCCGCTTCCACCATGCGGCGCTTGAACCCGCGCTTTTGAAGGTACGCGCCCCATGTGCGGTTGGCGCTGGGCATATCGCCGAGGGCGTAGCCGGTGAGCGCCAGCGCAATATACGCCTGCTCCCAGCTTTGACCGGTGGCCGCAGCTACCGCCCGCACTACGCAGTCCCCGACGCTGCTCCCGCGCGGGTTTGGGTTAAACCTGTGCCACATGGCACCCCCTCCCTTTGCGCCCAGTGTACTTTTTTAAACCGCTGGAAGAGACAACGAAGGTACAACGAAGGACAAAAAAGAAAAGCGCCCACACAGAAAAATCCGCATGAACGCTTAAAGATACAAATATACTTATATAAAATGATGCAAAATAGAAAGTTTGAACGTTTTACTTGCAAAAAATCCCCCGCTTTGCCTACAAAGTACCCCGCGTGGCACGCAGGGCTTCGGCAAAGCAGGGGATCTTTTATGCCGCCAAAACGGCAAAATCTAAAATCAAGAGCGGAACCGCCCACAGGCAATGCCGCTCTCTACAAAGGCCGTAGCCTTTCAAGTCTAAAGGCGTCTCCCGCATGGTACGCACTGTAAGTAAGCGGGCGGGAGACTGTATCATCTTAAAAGACCCACCATGATACGCATCGTTGAGAGGCTTAGTGGGTTCAGATATCCACCCTAATGCGCTTCTTCGAGAGGCCGGGTGGATTTGTTGAGATAATTATACCACAATCCGTGCAAAAAGAAAAGCGGCAGACCTGAAAACCTGCCGCTTTTTTGAATCGCCAGAGCAAAAGCTCAAAACTAATCCCTAGACAAAGTTATTATATCACGCACTCAGCATTTTTTCAATGCCTTTCAGCCGGTAGCCTATCGCCGTCCGGCTGTAATGCGTCTGCGCTGCAATGTCCGCACAACATAGCCGCTCAACGTACCGCAGTAAGGCTATCTTACGGTCTACCCTCCCAAGCGGTGCGCTTTTGATAGCGGCGGTCATCTGCTGTCGGTCAAGCCCTTGCAGCGCAGGGGGCAGCACTACACGAGCCGCCGCCACAGGCAGCACCGAGCCAAAAAGGCTGCGGCAACTGTCCAGCGTTGCGCACCATATTGCCAATGCTGGCGAAACGGTGACATTTTGTCACCGCTTCGCCGTCAAGGCGGACTTCATTCGTAAAAATGGCCTGTTTTAACCAATGTCGTGCGTGCGTAATGCTACTCATAGTCAAAACCTCACTGATTTTGCAAGGCCGCTTTCATGCGGTCAAAGAAAAACTGAATCACGGTGCCGATTGTTTCATCGGTGATGGCCCAGCTGATAAGTCTGCCCCACTTGCTGGCGTTGAGGGCCATGCGGAGCATCTGCGCCACCCACGCCTTGCGCTCTGCGCCGCGCTTTGTGCCCTGGATCTCGTGCTCTGCCTGCTCTATCAGGTCAAGCACAGTGCCCTTGACAGCGGCACCATAGCCCAGCCGGATGCAGCCCAGTGCGTAAAACACAAAGCCGCCCAGCATGAGCACGAGGGCCACAGGGGTGGGTATGACGCTCAAAATGTTATTGATTGTTGCCATGTATTACTCTCCTCTCTCTTTTTCGAGGTCTGCAATGCGGTGGTTTGCCACCTTCATCTGTTCTTCAAGCACCGGGACGCGCTGGGCAAAATTGTTGTGTGTCCGAACTTCCCGGGTCAGCTCGTCCAGCTTAGTGTCGGTAATGGCCTGCTGTTTTTCCAGCTTGGCGTCCATGTTTTGAGCGGCCCTGCTGTTAGAGATAAGCACGCCAATCAGGCTCAGGCCGCCAGTGATGAGTGCTACGATGATTGCGTCGCTCATGCGCCCTCCCGGAGACGGGTCAGACCCTTCTTGCGGATGATTTTCGGGTAGTTGAGGGTGGTAACGTTGAGGTCTACGTTGCCGGAGATGCCCGGCACGCGGCCCTTGCTGGTGTGCTGGTGGGAGTTGTACTTAAAGGTGACAGCAGGCGGCTCGCCCGTGTAGTCGGCCAGCCAGACGTCCCACCGAGAAGACAGCCGAGCCATGTCCAGCTCATACTTGTAACCGGTGTAGGTGTACAGTTGGGCGTAAAAACCCATCCGCTCCACCTGTTCCAGCGCGTAAGCGGCAAGGTTGGACAGGTCAAGCGTGGACAGCTGCTTGAGCTTGTTTTCCTCCACGTCCACGCAGATGGGAAGAGAAAACTCCTTGCCGTACACCGCCTGCCGCAGCAGGGCAAGCTCTGCATCGGCCATCGCCTCGCTGGTGGCGTAGGTGTAGTAGTAGACGCCCACGTCCAGCCCGGCAGCCCGGGCGTTGCGGTAGTTGGTCTCAAAGGTCGGGTCGATGTACAGGCCGTCTGCCCGCTTGGAGAGCTTTTTATTGGTGGATACCGTTTTGAGCATGGCCCCCTTGTAGCCTGCCGCTTTGACCTTGCGCCAGCCGTTGAGGGTGATTTTGCCCTGATACCGGCTCACGTCGATGTAGCGGTAGGGCGGTGCGCCCTCCCACCCGGGAGGAGCAGCGCTCTGGGTGTCCACAGTGGACACTTTTTCAGGAGCGGGGGCGTCCGGCTCCTCTGCATTGTCTCCAGCCGCGTGGGAAAGGGCTGCCAGCAGCTTGAAAATAAACTCAAAAAATGCTTTCATTCCGCGCCGCCTTACTGCCCGAGGGCTTCTTTGATAGCTTCCAGGTCGTCAGCGGTCAGGGCGGGGTAATCCGCCGCGATGTCCTCAAAGGCTTCGCCGTTGTTCAGCCGGATGCGGAACGCCCGCACCATGATGCGGAGTTTCAGGTTGTTCAGCGTCTTCATATTTTAGCCTCCAATCAAATCAGCCATCATGAGCACAAGGTCGTCGTTCGCCGCTTCCAACGATGTGAAGCGTTTTTCTGCTTTGGCTTTAGCGGCTTCGCCCTCTGGAATTTCCCGCAAGATAAACTGCCACGTTCCGTCCGGGGTGTCAGCAGGCTGCATGATTTGCACAAGCTCTGCATCGTGCAGGGTGTCCGGGTAAGCACACTCGGTCATATCGCCATCGCTGGCGGCAATGTGGACTTCCGACAGCTTTCCGTCGAACATGCTCCTAGTAATCTCCGTGGGAGAGTGGAACGTGTTTGCGCCGTTGTTCAGGGTCAGCTTTTCGAGCTTTGTCCCATCAGCCAGCGTAACCGCCCATGTTCTTATTTCTTTTTCCATGTGATGTCCTTTCCTTTTGGGTTGTTTCAATCCTGCGGTACAAGCCCGCAGGATGTTCGATCAGCCGATCAGCCCGACGACGGGACGAACGCCACCGGCGTTGCTGGCAAGGTTGCAGTCCGCAACGCCGGTGCCGGAGACACGCGCGAAACTGGCTGCCGAGACGACGTCTCGCAGCCAATACCAGTGCCCGTTACAGATCAGCCACGGGGCAAGGTGGAACAAAGGCAGCTGCGATTTGTCGATGGTGTAGTTACGGCAGGTGCTCAACGGGTCAGTGCCGTCCGGCATGGGGCTGAACTGTCTGCCACCATAGACCATGTTCTCGTCCATCAGCTCCACCGTGCTGTCGTACCCGTCGGAGCCAGTGGGCTTTCCGTTGGTGACGGCATTCACCAGATGCTGCCTATGGCTCAGGATGTGCGCGGAGCCAAACGCGCTGTTGATGGTGGTCTTTGCCTGCGTCAGACCGTTTTTGTACAGGTCAGAGCCAACATAGCCGCCCTTGGTCGTGTTGGTCGAATTGAACTTGTAGGTGTACAGATTGTTCCGCGGGATGACCACGACATGGTGCTTGGTACAAGGCGTGTCGCCGGTGCTCAACCAGTAGTCAAAAGCGACGATGATGTAGTCCACGCCGTTGATAGTCCAGTAGTCGCCAAGGAACAGCCCATCGAAGGTGCCATTTTGAATAGCGGCCCACTGCTCGCTCGTGACGCTGGTGCCGAGGTATTTGAACCGAGGCAAGCAGTTTTTTAGCGCTGCGGCGCTTCCGCTCGTCAGAGCTCCCCGATTAAAGTAGCCCTCTAGCAGGTCGTTCAGAGTTGCCCGGTCTGTCTGGTTTCCTGCCACCACAGGGAGGAGATTGCTGGCCGGGTTCACATTTTTTGCCGAAAGGCTCGGCAGTTCCGTAATTTTTGCCATAGGTTCGCTTCCTTTCTTTTATTACAGGTCATGCGCTGGCACAACCAGATACCAAAGCTACGCACTCAAGCGCCGCTCCCGATTCCGTGGTCAGGCCGACCCCACTTTCGGTGCTCAGGCTCACGGTGCGCTCCTTCAGGCAACTGTTGACCAGCGCCGACAGTAAAAACGCATCCGCTTCATGCTGTTTACGCAGGGCATCCAGCTCAAATTGTAAGGAACGGATGACCACGAAGGAATCCTGGAGCTTTGTCTGCATTTCCGTGTATTCATCGGGGATGGAGGCCAGAACTCTTTCCGCTGCTTCCTCGCTGGCTTTTGCAACCTTTTCGCTGGACGAAGCTGCTTTTTCGCTAGCCAAAGCCTTACTTGCGCTCGCACCTGCTGCCTTTGCATCGTTCGATGCAGCGCTTGCGCTGGAAGATGCAGCAGATGCGCTTTTTCCGGCCGCAGCTTCACTGGCTTTTGCGTTCGCTTCCGAAGAAGAAGCCAAAGCGGCACTTCGTTCTGCGGCGGCTCTGGCCACATCTGCGCCAGCAACATCTGAAAGAGTGTTCAGTGTGTTGGCGTTCATGGGAGTGCCTTCCACGATGGGCTCATCATTTCGGACAAGAGTGACGACCTCAGACGTGCCGTCTGACTTTTTCATAGTCCAACGGCCCGGGTATTTTGCTTTTCGGTCAATAAACCGCATAGTAAGGTTCACCTCCACAAATTGGCTCGGAGCAGTAAAGCGTATAATCTTTGGCTATACTTTCGATGTCAGAAAGTATCTTTTCGACCTGATTTATCACACCGAATTTCATAGAAAGGGATTTCGGCACATCCGGAGTAGAGCTTGTTCCGCTGCATTTTGAGCGAATGGCTTTCACGCTGGCTATCCAACGATTGGCGTCCTCTGTGGTAAGATAGCTGTTCGGCCCCCATTCGGGAGTAGACGTTCCGGCGAAAGTGATTGTTCCAGAAAAAATCATTTTGACGTCATCGCCATAGTAGGCGCTGCCATGTGCAATGTCGATGTAGTCGTTTGCTACGACCCAAGATGGCTCGACAGAGGGCGGATAGAAGTTGTTGGCGGCGGCGAAATAGAGCTGGTATTCGACACCCTTTTCCAACACGATGTTGCCCATGTCCAGCACTACATCGTTGTAGCCTTTGACAAGGTCGATGGACTTGTCTACCAGAGCGGTCTCGGTGCCGTACTTGCGTAAGACGGTGCGCATTTTTCCCGGCATATAGCCCTTGACGCGGAATCCCAGCGAGCGGAGCGGCAGGCCCGCTTTCTTAACAGTCAGCGGCATGAAAAACTCGGACTTGGCGGGATAAGTATCCCATGCAGGGATTTTTCCGGAAGTATTAAGCGCCGTCACGACCGAAATCGGGTCGATAGGAAGTTTCGCTCCGACAATGTCAGCAAGCTCTTTCATGCCTTGTTCGATTCGTGCATAGTCAGTGTAGCTGAGCGCTCCTTTCATGCCGGAGGCCCATTCTTTCTGCTCCTCCTCTGTCCATGTGCCACTTCTTGCCTTTGCGGTCAGTTCTTTTACCCGGTCTACATCTGCCTGCGTCCGGTCAGTAATCCACTTTGCCATACAATCACCTCTTAAAAAATCAGTTTGCCGTCAGCGTCAATGGAAAGAGACTTTGGGACGGTAAATGCGGGGTGAACGACATTGTCATATTTACGAGGACCCTCGTCATTCGTAGCGTAAGAAATCGTCTCTGCGTTAGCATTCACTTGTAACATAGAATCATACACAGCGTATGCGTCTACAAGTTTGCTGACCAACAGAGGTCGCCAGTACTTGTTTGCGCTTGAGCTTGTGCCAGCAATATCATAGAGCATCTGAAGCGAGTACAGGTAGGGAGTTCTTGTCCAGATAGAACGTCCTCTCTCAGAACCTTCCATGTCGGAGGCAAGCATTGTCTTCAGGATTTCAGATGCATTTTGCAGGGGAGTCCCCTCGTTGTGCTTATAGCTCGGGCTGCTAGTTGTCCAATTCGGAGCATCAGAGCCTTCCGTGTCGTATCCAAACTCATGGTTGGAAAGAAGGAAAACACTTTCGGCCATCGTGGATACCCTGCTACTACCAGAGCTACAGTAAGAATCGGAGAAGCCCGGGGTGTAGTAGATGGTTGTCTTGTTGATAGCTTGCTTTTGAGCATAACTGAACGAGTTGAAGTATTCGTTGTTGAGCCAGCTGTTTACGCTGCTACTGGCGTAAGTAGACCATGTAGAATCCCAAGCCATGATAGCCGCGTAGTGTTTTCGAACCAGAAGAGTTCGTCCGGCTCCATTCAGCTCGCTTTCGTAGTCGTGTTTCGCAACGATGAACTCAGCCACGTTGCCGCCCTCGTCCATAAGGACGGTGTCGCCCTCTGCAATATCAAACAGGTTGTACGATGTTGTAATGAAAGAACATTTCGCGGAGACGTTGCCCACAAAGGCAGTGACAACAGCCTTGCCCGGAGAGTTCCACTTGACTTGACAAGTGGATTTTCCCTCTGCGTTTGTCAGAACGTGAAGAGAGACGATTCCTTCGGGAGAAGCTGCCCAGTTGATTTTGGGAGAATCAATGGTAGCGGGGGACAGGGTAGCGGAAAGAACAACAGAATCACCCCAGTCAAGCCGTTCGCTGGTATGGTCAAGAGACAAAGCCTGAGCATCTGCCATCATGTACCCCTCTACAGTGCCTTTGAAGCACCCATTAAAGGTGTATTTTGCATTAGTCACCAGCAAGACGGCATCGTAATTGAACTGATGGTGAATCTTTACCATATCAAGAGCGTCAACGATAGGGCTTGCCCGATAAGTAAGAGAAGCCTTGCGACGATTGGAAAGGACTCCATAAGACTCCGTAAGGGCATTTCTGGATTTTGCAAGGATGTCTTTTGTGAGCATAACATTGCTCAGAGTCTGACTCACGCCTTTGCCCGAAGGGCTTTCGGGATAAGCGTAGGTAACGCCACCTGCGGTGGTCACTACATTGAGCATATTTTGAGCAAAGGTGATTTCCGGCCAAGAATAATTGTTCAGCACCGGAATATCCAATACCGAGTCAGAGGCGACAGAACCGTACACACGGTTAATCTTTATCACGCCATCGCGAGTCTGGTACAGAGCCATTCCGGCAGCGTTTGCCGCAAGCTGCAAAATATCGGAATTGTGATAAGAAGACCCATCGCTTGTGATGTCCGTAGAGTAGTCTTTCAGTTCATCAGAGATTTCTGCTGTAATTCCGTCTGCCTCGAGCTGCTCCAGTGCATCGTAGCACATCTCATAGAGCGTGCCGTATTTTCTTCCGGTGTATTTCGTGCTGGACAGATACAGGAAAGCGTCTCGCGCCTGAAAGGACGCCTCAATGCTGTTAGAGGGAACGCTCCACTCCGACAGGAAGAACATTCCTCCGCTCACCCATTCGGTCTTTCCGTCAACATCCATTCCATAACGAACAGCGACAGGCTGGCGCTCATAGATGTACTTGTAAATTCCTTGAGGGTTCACAGAGTCCCATGTACGGTCGCTGTCATCAAGGCTAAAGGAAATCGACTCCTGAGAAAGCTGCCCGGAGATAGGGTCTCTTGCAGAAGAATGGCTGTAGGACAAGATTTTGGTCTTGTCAAACACCAGATACCTTCCGATTTTCACTTGTTCGACCCTTACTCGGCGGTTAGGGAGACACCACTTCAGCACCTCAATCTCTACGGCATCAAATCCAGAAAGCTCTACATCAACATCAGAACGGACGGATTTGTTTCCATTTACGGTCACAGTTTTTAACCTGTTAGTCCCAAGATATGCGCTGACCGAAAAATCTGTAGCGTATTCTTCAAATACCGTAGACCAGCAAATTGAAACGCCGGGAATCGAGGACTTGCTCTCACTCGGAAGCTCAAGCCGGATAACAGGATGGTTTGAATCGTCAAAAATCTTGGCGCTCAAAAAACCGGTAGTTCCATAAGGAGGGGAAGAAGGAACAATGTCACAGCTTCCGTCAAGAACAGTGAGATTAAGTTCTCCTGTGGAATACCTCGAAATGGAAGCGTTATTGGAAAGCGCAATACTGTGAAAGGTGGAGAACGGGGCTGCCGATGACGTGACGATGGTAGCTTTTTTGTTGATACCCGGCTCAGTGATTCCAAAGGTAATCTCTACAAAAGATTCCGGTACGAGGGTTTCATTAAATTTTTCTTTCCACTTATCGGAGACTTCAACCATGTGTCATACCTCCACAAGAGAAAGTTTGCACCCTGTCCATCCCATCACGCCACCGGTTTTCGGCCCTCTACGCCACATGCCGCCGGTGCGGTCGGAGACATACATCTGACGGGTGGTATAGCCGGCTGTGGCTTGGTTATAGAATTTAACAGTGCAGTAAAAATTCGTGGTAAAAAGGCTCAAAATGTCGGCCCACTGCCGCGCGGTGAGGTAGTTCCATGACATGGAGACCTTTGCTACATCATGCCGAACGACAGAACCAACGACTTTACCCTGAACATTTCGGCCAGAGTCCACGATCGTGCTAGTCGTTCCCTCATAAGAGGATGGTTCCGGCAGCTCTACGCCATTCACCGTAACCAGTGCAGGAATATTAGCCATCTGAACCATCCTTTCTTAATAGGAATAAACTTCAGTACCCATAATAGACACACCACGTTCTTTCTGGGTTTTTTCAACAGAAGCGGTGAGCTGCTTACCATCAAGGTACACTCTCACATCTCTTCCATCAGAGATTTCTTCTCCATACCGCTGCCAGATGTCGAGGAATGCATTGTAGCAGCCGTTGTACACAGCATCTCTCATCTCTTCGGAGTTTCCTCCGGCCGCAGAATAGGTTCCGCTGTAAGAAGAGCTAGACGTCGAGGAATTATAGCTGGAGCTTCCGACGTACTGAGATGTATCGCTGTAACTGCCGGTAGACCGGCTGCCGCCAAGTTTCGACACGATGCCAGCAATCGCAACTCCAAGGGTTGCGGCGGCGGCAAGGGCCACGATGCCAGCTGGAATGCCAAAAATCGTAGCACTGAGGGCAGCACCCACAGCAGAAAGCATTCCTGCCACTGCGGTTCCGATGGTGCTTACCAGACTTGCAAACCCGGCAAAAATCGTCGGGAAAGAGCTGAGTAAACCACCAGAGAGCGCCGCACTGATGGCTTTAGCTGCCGTTGCGAGAGGAGACTTCACGTTTCCGAAAGCCTGCGTAATGCCGGAAAGCATCGTCTGAGTTTCAGCGGAAACCTTTCCAAAGTTTTGGGTCAGATTGTTCACCAGATTTTTCCCAATGGTAGCAGCGGTGTTCAGCAGAGAAGAAGCTTGGCTTTTCAGTTCTTTGCTCAGCCTGCCAAGCAAATCGCTTGCAACGGACTTGACGCGTTTACGCTGCTCATCACCCATAGCGCCCCAAATGCCAGCGGCAATGGTAGTGCCGACCGTTTTCCAATCTCCGCTCTGCGCAGCCTGAATGAAAGTTTGCACCGTACCGAAGAAGTTGGTCTTGAGGTTGTTATCGAGTTCGGTCCACTTAGAGTCTAGCCCGGAAATGATGCCGTTGACGTAGCTTGCACCACAGTCAACGCCATAGTTCGCCATCTCTTCGCCCTTGAGCTTAGTGGCGTCTACGAGTTTATTCATAGCATCGTTGACATAACCGAGAGCGCCAGTGATGCCGTTTGCAAGGCCTTGAACGACATAAACGCCGATTTGGTGAAACACTTGCGAAGGAGAATGAATCTCAAGCGCATCTTTGAAGCCATTGACAAAACCATCAGTGAAGCTCTTAATACCATTTGTAACGGTACTCCATGCGTCTTTTAAGCCGTTGATTAGGCCGTCCCAGATGAATTTGCCAAGTTTTCTTAATTCGTCAGGAAGCTTTTTGAACTCACCGACAATAGACGAAACGATTTTAGGAATTTCAATAACAACGAAAGCCACCATACGCTCCCGCCATTTAGAAATAACATCAAGAGCTTTGAGAATTGCAGTCCAAATATTTCCCGGCAGTTCTTCAAAAAACTTAACAACAGACGAAACGATTTTTGGAACTTCGGTTGTTACAGTAACGACCATGTTTCCAACCCACTCCCCGATTTTGCCGACGACAAAGCCAAGGGCATAGCCGATTTTTTCAGGAAGAGAGCTGAACCACTCGCCAATGCTGTTTATGATGTTCCCAACCTTTCCAGGAAGAGAAGTCATAAAATCAATGGCCGCATTCCACTTGGTAACGATAATTTGCTTGATGGCTTCAATGCGCTGCTCAAAAACATTTTCGACATAATGCATTTTAATGTCGGCTTCTGCGGCAGCATCTGTTTTTTCGCCGCTCTCTTTAGCGCCCCATTTAATACCAGCCCAGTGAAGAACAAGGCCAATACCGACACCAACAGCAGCAACGGCTCCAGCAACAGGAAGGCTTGCGCCAACAAGCAATGCAACGCCAGCGCCAGCAACGCCACCAAAAATTCCCATCAAAGCAGTGATGATGGTGTCAAGAACGGGAAATTCTTTCAGCTTTTCACCAAGCGAGAATGTAATTCCAGCAAAGGTAATAAGACCTGCAAGACCGATAGAAAGCGTTGCGGCTGTACCAGCGGCTGCTCCAAGATTGGTGAGCAGTGTGATACCAGTAATAGAACCGAATGCCGTTGTTAAAGCAGCCTGAATCCATGTGCTTGCATCGCCAAGATTGGCTTCGCCAGTACCAAGTGCATAAGTAAGACCTGCAAGGCTCGCCACAAAAGCGATGCCCATGCCAAGCGTAACGCCATCCGCGCCCATTGTGCGCCAAAGAACAAAAGAGCCAAACGCAGCAGACACCACTTCGCCTAAAAGCTCAAGAGGATTTCCACTAGATGCGTAGCCTTTTGCAGAACTGAATACTAACGATGCTTCGACAACAACTGTTGCAATCGAAAGAGCCAACTTTTGCAAATCCGTCATTTTAGAAATTGCTGTTGCAATGTCCGTCAGGAAATTGGTGATTTTCCACAATGCGAGTGCAGCAGAAATAGCGCCAATAACCGGCAGCATATCTTTGATTTTCTGCTTTATAGCGTCAATCTGCTTTGCAAACTCTTCATTGTACTGCTTGAACATATCGTAGCCGGACAGGTCTACATCGCCCAAGATGTTGCCAGCAGATGCGCCACTGCCAGAGCCGGAACTTCCCTGTGTGGGGTCAATGATGTTCAGTTCATCAAAGCCCATCGTGTAGTCCTTGAGGGCTTTGGCGGCTTTTTTTGTCGAATCGGCTGTGTCATCCATCGCGTCGCCGATACCACCAACACTGTCAGCACTCTTGGTAAAATCGGTGAACACGACCTTCACGCCCATCAGCTTTGCCACCCACTCAACAAACTCTCGAATAAGCTGAACAGCGGCAATCAGCGGGGGCAAAATGGATTTCAGGGCAGGGTAGAGCAGAGAGCCAACAGACTTCGCCAGCATATCCAACTGCGCTTTCAGAATCTTAATCTGGTTCGCAGGGCTTTGGATGGTCTGCGCAAGGTTGCCCTGCACGTTGGCAGTCTGCTTCATAATGGCAATGTAACGCAGAACCGCCTTATCTGCCTGAGACAGACTAGACACTTGCTTGTTAAAGCCCAAAGCAAGAAGCTCCTGCTGTAACCGCGCCTGAGACAGGTCAATGCCCAAACGGCGAATAGGCTCAATCTCACCAGAGATTGCGGAGGACATTGCGGTAAAGGTTTGCGCAACATCCTTGTTCCAATAGGAACCTTCGTCATAGGCAAGCTGAGTCAGGTTCTTAGACAGAATGTATGCTTTGTCGCTGGTCAGACCAAACGAAGTGCCCAAGCTCTGGATGGTAGCCATGTAGGTCATCGCTTTTGTTGGGTCAACACCAAGCAAGCCCTGCATCTTGCTAATGAGCGTATCGGCTTCACCGCTCAAATTGCCCATAGCATTATGAAACAGGTCTGTTGCTTCGTAAAAGTCATTGAACTTCGCAACAGCGTTGCCAAGATACTCAGCGATAGCTTTCAACGAAACCAGCTTTGCCATGTTTCGCATAAAGCCGTTCATCTGATTGGACAGGCTGAGATAGCTCTTGCGCTGCTTTTCGTTGGCAGCGGTCACACGGTTAGCCTGTGTCACAACCTTGCTCAACTGCGGCGGGAGCTTTGCAAACGCATTGCCCACCTTGTCAAGTTGAGATGCAAGAGGAGTAAGGGCAGTAGAAATCTTCTGACAAGAGCTTGCAAAAGAATCAAGGTCTGTCGCTTTCAGCTTGTCGGTCAGGTCAGGAACCTTTCCGATTGCATTGAAAGCACTGCCAAGAGCTTTAAGGTTCGATGGGTCCAGAATGGACAATGGAGCCAAAGCGCTAGTGAGCTGAGTAATGCTTCCAGACATGGAGTAAAAGTCCACGCCGTTCAAGCCAGAAACAGCCGCAGGAATCTTCTTGATTGCATTCACGACCGTGTTGATGCTCTTTGCGCTTGCAGTCGTGTTGACGTTAGAAAGCCCATTTAGAAAGCTGGTGATTTTGTCCAGTCCGGACATTCCGGCGGATGCCTGTTTCAGCGTTGCAATGGAACCGGCCAGCTTGTCAAGGCTGTTCACAACCTTTGTGACATTGCCTTTCGTCCGTAAATTAGAAATGGCGGTAGCGAGCTTGTCGATATTAAGCTCTGCGCCATGCGATTCCGCAGAAATCTCTACGGATAAGCTCGTAATATCAACATCAGCCATCACTACCACCATCACTTTCCATCACAGAGAACATCATTCTCTTGATTCGCTCCTGCGCCTCAACTGCGCGTTGGTATTCATACTCGTCTTTCTCCTTTTGGGTAAGGGGAATCGGCCTATCCATGTACTTGATGGGCTTAGACCCTTTCTTTCGGAACATATTGCCAACCGTAGAGGAAAGCGCAGATGCCATGTAAAAGCCATTTCTCCATGCTTCTGTGTTGGCTCTGCGTTTCCGTAGCTCCTCTGCGTCACGGTAAACCTTTGCCAGCCAGACATCGCCGTACCAGAACTGGTCGTAGGTCATGCCAATGGAGATGTAATAGGCTTCTACATCGTGGAACAACTTGGAGAAGGAGAATGGTTCTTCCTCTCCGTCTACTTCCTGAGATTGTGCGGTTACACAATCTCCCACGTTGCGTTTTTTGCGGTATTGTCCTCAGTGTCAGTTGCCAGCAGGGACTTGGAAGCGTCCATGAACATCTCAAGCAGAACGCCCATCAGGTCTTCCTTATCCTCGATGTGCTGGAACATCTCGTCCACAACCTTGCGCTTGATGCCCTTGTTCCGTGCGATGAAAGCGCCGTAGAACAAAGCGCGAGAGTTGGACAGCAGATTGGTCATCTGGGTGTACTGGCCAATCTGAAAACCTGCACGTTCGGTAGCTTCCACGCTGTCACGGGTGAAGGTCAGCTCATAAGTGTTCTTACCATCGGGGGAATGAAAGTTGATAACCTTAGCAGCCATAATAAATGCTCTCCTTTATAAATAGGGGCAGAACCAAATCCGTTGTTCAGTTCTGCCCGGTTTGATTGATTCGATTTTTGCGGATTAGCCACCATTGACAGTCAAGGTCTCGCTGAACTCAGGCTTCTTGGTGAAGATGCAGTTGATGGTCATTTCCACAACCTCGTCCACGCCAAAGCCAGACAAACCAACCTGATGCATACCCTGCCAAGTGAAGCCGGAACCGTCCTGCATCTTCAGGGCGTAATACTTCACGGTGTTGCTCTCGGAAGTCTCATCGTAGCCAGCTTCCTTGACCTTCTTGTAGTCAGTCTTGTTGTAGTTGGCAGTAAAGGACTTGGTGTCACTCTGGATAATGCCGAAGATGTTGACCTGCATAGGGTCAGACAAGGTGGTGGCATCCAGAAGGTTCGGCTCGGAGATCAGGTCGGGTACATCCTTGATGTCGCACAGCTTCGTCAGAGCGGTTGCGCTGTCGCCACAATACAGGGTGGTATTCAGACCGGAGATAGCAGTACTCATAGAATGTTTACCTCCTTAGTTTCGGGAAATCATTCCGTCCTCTCCGATTGTTGCCCCATAGCTGCAATCAATCCGATAGACGGAATTGTTGTACAGCCCATTCAACGGGGCAAATGACTTGCGATAAAATTTCAGCGGTTCAAGAACAGAATCCACGATGCCAACGATGGAACGTGCTTCTGCAATTCGTCCGGTGTTTTTATTGGAGTAGACCCGCACACGCAGGGAAACGGCAGCGTACTTGCTGTGACCGGCAGAATCAATATGCACAGGAAGGTTGCTGTTTTCTTCTATCTGTACACACGGAAACTTCTTGACGTTGCTGTCATTGATTTCGCCAGTAACGAAGATGCCTGGAACTTGCTTTCGCAGCTCCTTAGCAACAGCCGTAAAGATAGAATTGAAATAATCAATCAACTATTCCAAACCTCCCTCCACGTTGCTTCGACCTGAGAAGCCATTTCTTCAACAGCTCCCCACATAGCCATAGCCGGTTCATTACCATCGGTGTAATTCAACTGGCCCTTGCCGGGAACGGTATCTACATAGGTTCCGGCATTGCCGGGATCGCCGTAGTAGTACCAACGTCTGCCAGCGCCCTTGCCTTGACCGTAGGAACCGTGCGCTCCAACGCCGGGCGGCAGCTCGCCGCCATATCCGTTGTGGTGTGCACCAGTGCCAAACTCGATAAAAGCAACCGACTTGCCCTCTGCAATAATGGAACAGGCGGCTCCGTTCTGCTCAACATGGCAAGAAACATCGTTGCTACCAGCATACTGTGCGTTCGCAAAACGAACTTTTGCCACGTCAAGCCCTTTGTCAGCCAACGCCTTTGCAAACTCCTGCGCCTTTTTGTTCAGGGTGGCTTTGTACTCCTGTATCTGACGTTCCGCATCACGAAGTCCGGCATCGCTCAACCTCACTTTAATTTTCACTTGCAGCCACCTCTTTCAGCGCATACTTCGTGTCTGTGATATGCTCTGCGACCTTGACCACGATGTAATTGAAGGGCTTTGAAACGTCCGTCTGAAACCAGACGTGCGTACCTTCATAAAGCGGTGTGTTGCGCTTTTTGCTGGACGAGCTGACAATGTAGCTGTAATCCGTGAACGCTCCAAAAGGGTTTGCTTCCGCAGAACCAGTAGGGGGGCTGACATTCAGCATCAGCTTTGCGGGGTCGCTCCACGATTCGTATGCGGATTCGCCAGTCTCGTTTCCCCACTCGTCCACAACAGGCGTTTTCTCGCCAACTGGGTTTGAATACCACAGCGGGCGTTTATCCAGCGGACTACCATTAAACATCAGCCGATAACACCTACTCTCGGAACTACTTCGTTCAGCAGGGATTGCGCCACATCGGAGCTTTCCCACACACGAGTGATACCGTTATTGGTATAACTCGTCTGTCCGTTTGCGCCGATGTGGTTGTACAGTTCCGCTGCAATGCGTATCTGCAACGACTGATACTGCAAGGGTAACTCGTCCGGTTTGTTGCCGAAGGGGTAGCCCTGTGCAAATATCTTGTCTTTGGCGAAATCAAGCAGCAGGTCGAAGAGTGGGTAGTCCTCGTCCGTGATTTCACGGTCAAGTGCTGGGGCAATGTACTGCCCCAGCTTGACTGCCGCTTCGGAATACTGGTCTCCCATGCTGCTTTCCTCCTTTCGCCTTAGTAAGCCTTGATGCAGTACACAGCGTCCATGCGCTCAAAGGACGGCAGGACGATTTCAGAAACGTAGATGTTGGTGTTGACAGGATGCACAGTCTGCTCAGTGGTAACAGCAACGCCAGTATTCACAACGGAAACCTGTGCGTTGGAGATGCCAGCCATCAGGTCGGCTTCCTCAGGGGTGGCAACATAGTACATATTGCCCAGAGAGCCAGAAGGAGCCAGCACGACATAGCCATCAGGCAGATACTTCTCAGCAGCTGCGGTTTCCTCCGGCTTGTACATCTTGTCGTACAGATGAATGCGGATGCCAGATGCGCTTTCGACAACAGAACGTGCCTCGGAATCGACAAGAACGGCGGTGGCGGTTTTCATAACCGTCAGGAACCGGTTCTTGATTTCATCCGCAGCAATCATCTTGTGGAAAGTGTTGGTGTTCATGTAGGCATCGGTGATAATCTCACCAGTGTTTGCCAGCACGGTGTTTGCGGCAGTGGTCATCGTGGCGATGGGGGTTGCGGTGGTGGGAGCGTCCCACTTCTCCTTAGTGGCCAGAGCCTTGTAATTGGACTGCTGCCAAGTGCCGTCCGGGTCATAATCGTAGACGTAACTCACGCCGTTGGACTCAATAGAGATGCCGGGCTTGCCAGTCTTAGGAGCCAGAAGCTGCCACACCATTCGCTCAGGCACAATGCGAGCACCGGTAATAAGCTGTGCGGTATCATCGTAGACACGATTGATAACGTCTGCCGCAAACTCCTGATTAGTAGCCAGAACAGAGATAATCTTGCGGCGGTCTTCCTCGTCAATGTGAGTGCCCTCACGGAAGAACGGCATATTGGTCTCGGTCATTTTGATGCCCTGACGAGTACGGAACGTAGCCTTGGTATCGAAAACGCTAGGCTTCAGCGAAACGCCAACGCCCTTGTGGCCACGCAGCCACTTCAGTTCCATGCTGACTTTCTTCCGAGCAGGGAACAGGGCATCGGAAGCATAAGGCTGCGCATTGGTCGGGTCATTCGTCCAATAGGCGGCAATCGCAGCGGGGGAGAAGATTTCATTCAGATTCAGTGCCATAATTTAGTCCTCCTTACTCGCTCTTTGCGCCAACATCAGTACGGCAGAAAACGGCGGGAACAGCCTTTTTCAGAGCGGCAATATCGTTTGCAGAATAGGTAAAGCCGGACAGCTTTGCCTTGTCCACATCAATAACGCCCTGAATCAGCAGTGCGCCATTGGGGTTGACGGCAGGGTCAACGGTGTGCAGCAGAATGCCAATGGCATCGGTAGCCGCATCAGCAGCACTTGTGCCAGTAGTGGCAGCGGCTTTCAGGCCAGTCTTTGCCATAGGATAACCAGCCGGAACAGCGTTGGTCTCCTTGACGGTAAAGGGAATGGCAACATAGGTATCAGCAGCCAGAATAGTGCTTTCAGGAGCCGATACCGGAGTATTGGTGTACTTCATGTTTTCCTCCTTAATGGAAAGCAGTCATTGCGTCACTCGATGCCTTGTTTGCGTCTGCACGCTCCTGTGCGAAGCGTTTAGCAAAGGCAACACCCGCGCTATCTGCGCTGTTACCATTACCATCCGCACCCGGAGGCGTGGGCATATCCTTCAGCAGAGAAGCCTTGTATGCGGTGTCGTGGGCAGTCATAAACTCCGACTGGAACTTAAACACCTTGTCCATGTCACCGTCAGCCAGTGCAGATGCAGCCTTGCCAGCCAGTTCAGCGTCATAACCCTGTGCAACGAACTTCTCACGGTAAGATGCAAGGGTCTTTTCCTTGACGAGGTTTTCCTTGTCGGCAGTCAGGGCTTCAATCTGCTTCTGCATCTCTGCCAGTTTGTCAGCCTGTTCCTGTGCGGCGTTCTCGTCATCGGTACGCTTTGCTTTGAGCTGCTTCTTGTACTCGGCAGCTTCACCGTTGGCTTTCGTCACGGCGTTGCGCAGCTTCTCGACCTCTGCGTTAGGGTCTGCAACCTTTTCCAGCGCAGAAATGATTTCATCGGCGGTCATGCCCTCTTTGTAGGCATCACCAAGTAACGCTTTGTAGTTCATATTGTTAATTTCCTCCTGCGTTTTTTTACCGTTGCTTCCCTGCAACGCTGCGAAATTTATATCCCGGCTTCCCTGCCGGAATATGCAAAGGCAAGAGCCTTTACTTCCATTCATCAACGATTTCCCAGTCGTCACACGCCATATTTTCCATGGTGTACAGAATGTCTTCTGAATCAGCAAGATTTACAATCTTGCCATCGTAGCAGTGCATCTCGACATAAGGTTTCTTAGAATCTTTAGACCCCAAGCACCAATAACCAGTCCAATGATGACGCTTAATTTTGCGCCCTCGTTTAAGAGCAAACAAAGCACTTGCAAAATTCATTTTTCTCCTCCGTTCTTTGCGTCGGCCTGTTCGCCAACCATTTTGCCGTTGCCTGCAATATGGTCTGCGGGCTGTTTCTGTGGCTTCGGTGCTTTCCCGTCCTCGCCCAGCTTGCCAGCGGCAATCAGGAAGGGCTTGCTCATTTCGTAAGCAGCCTGCGGGTCAGGGAACAGACCGGGTGTGGTAAACGCCAGCTGCGGGTCAATGGTCTGCTGCAACATCTGTGCAAAAATCTGAACCTTGCTCTGCTGGTTATCGTACTGTCTGCGTGGCAGTTTAATGTTGATGTCGCTTGCCATCAGCTTAGAACCAGCCGTTTCACGCAGGATTTTCAGCATTACAGACAGACTCTGACGTTCAGCGTACTTGAACATATTCTCGTACTGCTGCGCCCTTGCTTCTGTGTGATTCCAGCCATTACGGACGATGACTGCGCCCACGTTGTCAGACGTTGCGTTCTCGCTGCCAGTGGCACTAGGCATGGCAGTCAGGCTGCGGTACACGTTCAACATGGAATCAAGAAGGGTCTGGCTCTGCTGCTGGTCAAGCTCATTTGCAAGCTGTGCGACCGAAGCTGGCTGACCGGAAGATGACTTCAGGCACATTGCACCCATAGCCTTAACAGCTTTTAAGGCTTCTTCGTCCACAAGGCAGTTTGTAAACACCATGATGGACTGAATAAACTGTGCCACGCCGTCCAAACGGTTGCTTTCAAGGTCGTTGATGGCATCCAACACAGGGATAGCCGGTTCAAACAAGCCCATGCGCTCCGGGTTGAGCTTGTATTCGACCATCGGCAGCATTCCAAGAGAGTGATTCTCAGACTTTGTAACCTTGCCGTTGTCGATTTCAAAGTACTGGTTTGGCGTATACACGCAAATCAGGTCGTTCAGGTCATTCTGATAATTGCGTGGGATGTGCAGAACGTTGGCGATGGGCTTGTGCCCGATGCCGGAGTTGTAAATCACATACGCCATGTCCGGGTCAGGAACGTCCACCAGCAGGGGCGTTTCGTCCGGGTAGTTGCCGTTGTACCCCTTGTCAGGGAGAACAATGCGGTATCCCTGTCCGCACTCCAACATCCACTGCCAGAGCCGCCGGTCAAGTGAATCCTTGCCCTCATATTGCAAGGCGTTGGACAGACGTGCGATCTCCTCACCGTCACCTGTTGCCGTTTCAGACCGCACATAAGAGCAAGGAGTGCCGCTCATGTAGCCCGTGTAGAAGCCAACGCACTCGTTGGCATGGTTCTCTACAATGCGATTGGTGATTTCAGCGTGGTACTCCTTCGTGCGGTGGAGGACAGGCTGGCTACCCAAGTAGTAATTGTGCAGAAAGCGAATCTCGTTCTTATTTAGCAGATGAATAGGCTCTGCCTTGCCCATGACCACTTTCAGTACGTTCGTCCGATTGATTTCTGTCTCCGGCGTTTCAATCGGTCTGCGTCCGGTCAGTGGCTTATTCAAAAAGCCGTCAACAACTATCTGATACTCAGCCATGCGTTCCTCCTTTCCGGCAAAATAAAAAGCGCAGCAAGACAAACCTGTTAAGGTCTATCTCACTGCGCCAAAACTGCGCTTCAAAAGCTATTTACTTTTCAGGTGGATGGATGATTTTTACCCATCCTTCCCTTGTGTCTCCTTCGATAACGCCCTTGCATCTGTCACACTTGAAATGGTATCGTCCGTCCACTTCGCCAAGATAGCGGTTGCAGCGGACGTTCTTATAGATAGGGTTCTGCCGGATACAAGGGCAACAGATTCTAACTAGCATGAGTGCTCCTTTCGTTGGATTTCTGGGAACAGGCTGTTGAGCACAGGCCTGTCAGAAGCTACTGGGAAACTGTTCGCGCTACCAGTCATGCTAGGCTCTGACTTGTCGGGTGTCGAGAGCCACGATTTGCTCCATCCAGGGCAAATCGTTGATGGATACAGAGGATGGATTCGAACCACCGACCTTCGGGTTATGAACCCGACGAGCTACCAGACTGCTCCACTCTGTGTCATGTACCCGGCTTGATTTACCGTTGCTCTTTGAAATGAGAAATAGCCTGAAACTCATTTCATCGAGAGCCGGGAATAACGGGAGAGGTTGTCATAAGGAGAATTTTTCCATGCAATCCTTGAGGCATCGTTGTGCTGCGTAACGGAATCGAACCGTTGCTTGCCAGCCGTGGGGGAGACAGGCTGACATTCCCAACCAGCAGGGACCGCAACATATAAATCCGGCGAATGGAAAGAGTGAAAAGCATTCGCCGGTGAAAGGAGGAATATGCTTGTTGACACGCACGCGAGTAAAAATGACAAAACCCCGCGTGTAAGCTATTCCTTTAAGGGAAGCTGCAAAACTTCCTGTGTACATTATAAGCCTTGTCAAGTGGTGAAATCAAATAAATAGACCCAGCGAACACAATATATTGTGTTTTTAATCAAAAAGGCCTCTTGACAGGCTCAATTTTACTGATTCCGTTGTACAGTTCATCGGCAAGCTGTGCCAGACTGTCCGGTGCATCATCGTGCGGAACTTTGCCAAGCTGCGTGAACATCGTCACCTGTTCCATGAACGCCTTGTACTCTTTCGACTGGTGTTTTTCGTCAAGAAAATAGAACCGTTTGATGTCCGGCGCATACTGGATGATTCTTGACAGCTTGCTTTGACCACTGGGCGCACGTTGGCTGCGAACAGAACAGTGATAGCCCTGCTGCCGAAGCTGGCTGTCTACCACGTCACAGTATTCGTCGCCACCGTTGTTGGCTTCGCCGCGTACCACATTGATTTTATGCTGGATGATTTTACCCACAACTTCCGGTCTGGTCACGGTCTTATCGCCGTTATTGAACACAAGGTCAGGAATGAACACGGCATCTCCGTACACATAGGCGATAGGGCAAGCGGTGAAGTCCCCACCGCCCCATGCAATATCCATGACCATGAGCTTACGATCGGGCTCTCCGTCAGGCAGAACGCCGTTGAAATACCGCAGTTCATCGGCAGGGAACAGCAAGCCTTCACGCTCAACAGGTTGGTTCATGTACAGTGCTTTCCAGCTCATTTCATCCATGACTTCGCGTTGCTTGCGGAGCGTTTCCGTGCTATACCCTACACCGTAGTCATAATCAAAGTTGGATTCGTCTTTTTCGTTCATTGCTGGCATAACAATGAATCTGTTCCTGTCGGAATCGCCGTAGTTTTGCTCTAATCGTCCGATAACATCATGGACAGACCAGCGTGTAGCAATATGCAGTTCCTTGCATTTGTTGCCGATTTTACGCTGTCTAAGGTCGGTAGTGTACGTTTCCCACAGCTTATCAAGACGGGGCTTAGAGAGCGCAACCTCAATGCCGGATACAAGGTCATCACAGTAAAGAAGCGTAGATGCGCGGTACAGACCAGCATTACCAGTGCCAATAGACGTAAATTCCAGCGTTTCAAAGCGCTTTCTCTTACCCAAGTCGATGCGGCAGTCCTTCGCATTTGTGTTCGACACAGTAACGTCCGGGAAAACATCATTCCACAAATATTCTCCGTCCTTGTCGAATATACGCAAGCACTCGTCATAAACGCCACGCACAAAGCTGTTCGAGTGAGAGCCTGTAAGCATCGGTTCATCAGGGGTTCTTCCGGCAAGCCATGTCAAATAGAAAATAGCTAGGGCCGTCTTACCACAGCCGGGGGGCATCGAGATTGCCAGCAAGTCCAGTCTGTCATCCGCAAGGTCTTGCAGGGCGTTCGCAACGGTTCTTAATACCTTTCTTCTCGGCTGGTAGAACTTCTTCTCCGGAGCACGATTCCATTCAAGGTAGATGCAATAGCTGTCAAACACGTCCTTTGCTTCAAACAGGTACGTCCGACCGATAATGTCATAGACTTTCGCCACGTCCTCGCCCGTTTTCATCTTGCCTATCATGGCTGCACAGACGGAGCGCAACTCACCAGAGTATTTGTAGGCATCGAACCGCTTGTCCTGCGGCAGAGCGTCTCTCAAATTCACCACCGCCTGAAACCAGTCCTCGTAGACCTGTGCTTCTGTCGGATTCTGCTTTGCATACGCTTTAATGCTGTCGATGATAGCGATACACTGCTTTGGCTGCATAAAAAATAGGCACCCCCTACCTGAAAATGTAAAGAGTGCCTACAACTGCACAAAAATCAAATATTCGTTTTTATTCTAGGTTGCGAACAACGTCAACTGAAAGTATCACAGAACGCACCTCGCAACCACAACTACGATGAAGAACCCGGTAAGCAGTCCAACGACCGCTCCTGCAAGCCAATCATACGAGTTTCTGTTGTTCCGCTTATCCATAGGCTCTTGCTCCTTTCACCTGTTCTGTTCAGCAATCCGATACCATGTCTGGCGGGTCACGCCAAGCTGCTATCATTTTCTTTTTCTATAAGGGTCAGGCCATTCTTTAACGGGAGTCACATACGAAGTAGTATCAGTTCCGGGAATGTATCCGTTTTCAAGCCACCATTCTTTTATATAACGCTTTTTGTTTTCTGGCGCAGTTGGAAACGTGAGTGCTTCTTTGGGTGTGCATCCAATTTCGATTCTCTTGTTTGCTTTTGAAACGTTCATCTTATGTTCTTTGCACCATTGAGAACGCGATTTTGTAACACCATCAATCGTCCAACACTCGTTAGCGTACACATAATCCACTTTTTCATTTACATATTCAGGAACAGATGATGCGCCGCCGCCATATAACCATTTTTCTATAGAATCTAACGCTTCGACAGATTCTTTATAGCGTTTTTTCAGTTCCACATACTCTCTTTGCATCGGTGTTCTTTTTTGCCACTCATCAGGTATATGTCTAAGTTCGTAAATCTCCATCTGGGAAAGAGTGTCTTTTTCATTCGTAAGCTTTGCTCCGTGAAGTTGGCATTCCCAAATCGCAAGCTTTTCAATGTCTGCTGCAAAATACTTCGTACTCCATTTGGACAATATTACGATTTTAGAATTGCATTTTGCGTAGTGTTCCTTAAATGCTTCATTTCTATTTTTCTTGTCCCGTATTCTTCCAGAATTTCCCATGCCAACATAGTAAATCTCTCCCATGCTATCAACAAAAAGATAGACGAGATATTCTCCCGCACTATAAATTTCATTAGAATAATCGGCAGCAAAATTAAAAACATACCCACGTTCAAAGCTATTTTCCGTTCTTTCTCTTGCATCCCAGACGTGTTCTTTTACTTGGTCTGAAAACTCTTTTCTTGCTTTTGGCCCAGCGTACCGCATCCAATCGCTTACCATGCGTGTAATAAAGAAATAATCCATGCTCTTGTAAAATTCCATTATCTTCTCCTTTGGTGTTGTGTTCCCCCAAAAGAAATGATATAATACTTGTGTACTATCATCCTGTTGAGGGATTGGTGGTTCTTGTTTGTAGCAGCGGCCTGTGGTGGGTCGCTGCTTTTTTTATTTTTCTTCTTTGTTGGCATACTTGCGTGTGGTGGCCGCATCAGTGATGCCATACTTTTCACGATACTTTTTGACCGTGCGCCAGAACGTAGCGGGCTTTAACCCAAGTTCATTCATCATAATCTTCGGCGTGGTCTTCCCATTCTGCCAGTCGTTATAGAGCTGCCGGAACTTTTCTTCGTCCACCTCGACAGGCTTTCTGCCCTTATACTTGCCTTCTGCCTTTGCGATTTCAATTCCCTCCTTCTGCCGTGCCAACATCGTTTCACGTTCCAGTTGCGCCAGAGCCGCAAACACAGTCAGCATAAATTTTCCGTTAGGCGTAGAAGTGTCGATGTTTTCTTTCTGGCTGACGAATTTGACGTTCTTTTTTTCAAGTTCTTCAACGATTTCCAGAAGGTCTTTCGTGGAACGAGCCAGACGGCTGAAGCTCTCAATCACAAGAGTATCGCCCTCACGAACAAACGCCAACATCTCTTTCAACTGCGGGCGATCAGTGTTCTTTCCGCTCATTTTATCAATGAACACCTTTTCAACGCCAAGCTGCTCCATAATGACTTCCTGACGAGCCGTGTTTTGCCCAGCTGTCGAAACTCTTACATACCCAACTTTCATTTTTTGCGTCCTCTCTTTCTATCACAGATTATAACACATTTTGATAGTACTGTCAATAATATTTTTGATAGTCAAAAACGCATAAATTGTTTATTTTGCCCATTTTGTATATAAAAATTCCGACATTTTGTTCAATGGACATAAAAGGGGCAAAGCTTTAGAATATTCTCACAAACAAAAAATCCACCAGCTAAAAGCTGATGGACTGTCTGCAATAGAAAGGAGCAAAAAACATGAACTTTCCCACGACAACCGAAGAATTTCTAAAAACCCTCGCACGCGGAAAAGAGCCGACCAGCGAGGACAGGGAGTACGCAGAAGCGCTGGGTAAGCTGTCCGAACTGAACTATCGGGCAGGGTACGAAGCGGGAGCAGCCAAAAATAAGGGATGAGTTTTGTGCAAAACGTAGAAAGTGGTTTGTCAAGATGAACGAGCACTAAATGTAGTGTTTCGTGGGTCTATTTCCGCTTAACTTTACTACATTTTGCGATTAAACTTAATGCACCTCAAAGAAAGGAGATAAGAACATGGCAAGAAGTCCCTACATTGAAGCATACCGCCATCAGGTAGCCGTTGGCTTCACTGATCGTCAGTATGAGTTGCTGGTGGAGCACTGCAAGAAGTGCCGCGTATCGCTGTCGCAGGCCGTCCGCGATGCCTACCTTGAGAAGTACCCCATGCCAAATGAAAACGAAAAATGATACGCTCGCTGCTGTAGGCAAACTTTAGCGAACGTATCATGTAAACCCTGAGAGAAGCATTCTCTCGCCGTTATTATAGCAGAAAATCGCTTCTCTCACAAGTGAAAAGGAGCTTTTTAATGCAACTTTCTTTGTCTGAGAACATCAAAATCTTCAACAACGCCGAGTTTGGCGAAATTCGTGTCATGCTCATTGATGACGACCCTTGGTTTGTTGGCAAGGACATTGCCGCAGCACTTGGGTACGCAAAGCCTGAGAACGCACTGTCAGCACACGTTGATGAGCAAGATAAAACCACTACCCTGATTCAGGGTGATGGTTCTAATTACAAGAGCAAGACAACCATCATCAACGAATCCGGCCTGTACAGTCTGATTTTCAGCAGCAAGCTGGAAAGCGCACAGCGGTTCAAGCACTGGGTCACTCACGAGGTTTTGCCGTCCATCCGCAAGCATGGGATTTACATGACAGACAACCTGTTGGAGACGGCTATTACCAACCCGGACTTCGTGATCGGGCTGATTCAGAACATGAAGGCCGAGAAGGAAAAAAGTGCAGCGTTGCAGATGCAGAACAAGCAGCTCTGCGAGAAGAACGAGGAAATGCAGCCTAAAGCGGACTACTTTGACGACCTCGTGGCGTGGAACGTGTCTACCAACTTCCGCTCTACCGCAAAGGAACTGCGTATCCCTGAACGCCTGTTCATCAAGATGCTTATTTCTGACGGTTACATCTACCGTGACAAGAGCAAGGGCATCCTGCCGAAAGCGGGTAAGGGTGACGGTCTCTTTGCCGTCAAGGAATACTGCAACCAGAAGAACAAGCACGGTGGCGTACAGACCAGAGTAACGCCGAAAGGCCGTGAGACCTTCCGTCTGCTCTATGCAAGCATCCGTAGAAGCGTATAACAGCCAATAAGAAAAGCCAGTGGTTAGAGAACATCTAGCCGCTGGCTTTTTGTGTTATAGGTCAATAACAGGCTTTTCGGATTTTTCTATACCAAGAACCAAATTTCCACTAATTTTAATCCACTCACCGTCTTTACAGTTCACATTGATAAGCTGACTATATTCATAATCGTACTGAACGCCAACGTGTTCAAAATATGTACAAGCGCCAAGCGTTGTGTTTCCTTCTTCTTTATACTTTTGGAATAAACCAGCACCGAACACCCATTTAAAATTGTACACTCCAACAGGTATATCCTTGCCAACAACATAATCGCCAGCAGGGATTTGGTTCTTTTGCAGCTTCAAAGGAACTTCATTATCACGAATTTTCCTTTGTCGTTGTTCTGGCTCGGTTTGCTCTTCTTCCATATCAGCTTCTATTGATTGTTTTGTTTCAGGGTCTTTACCTATCATTTTAGCAAGCGTATCCCTGTCCCACAGTTCAACATTTAATGTTTTAGCCAGCGTTTGCGCATTTGGAGTAAAATAAACATTTGTGAACACAACAGCTTTATCCGCTTCATATTTCTTTGCGCCAGCGTAAATCTCTTGAATCGGCTTCAACCCCAAGTTTGAACTGTACCGTTTGCATTGAAACGCCCATTTCTGGTTATCTTTATTCGCGGTTATATCAACTCCGTAGTCTCCGCTCGCTTTTGTGACATTAACATTTTTGAACCCGTTTTTTCTGAGAACTTTTGCGATAAAATACTCAAATCGGTGACCTTCCATATCGTCAATTTTAGAGAAATCAATATCTACAAGCGTATCTTCACTACTTCGTTTTGATAGAACCACTATCAAATAAAAAAATATAACGATTGCAACAATGGCTATCATACAGCAAGTCTCCAGCATTCATAAAAGCCAGTGGCTTTTCGGCTACTGGCTTTTAATTTTTACTTCTGCTCTTCTTCCTCGTCACAGTAGTTTGTGTCGGTGCGCACAAAGTGCATTTTCTTCGTTGTGCCTAAAGCAGATGCCTTGTAAGTAATTTCACCATTTTCATAAGTGAACTTCTTTGTGTCGTCACCAGAAGCAAGTAACGCGGACCCAGTTTTTTCCTTATCGTTTTCAGAATTCCATGTGTAAGGCTCTGCATTATCAGTAGGCGCTATATAAGAGCCAGCCCAATACAGAGATTTTGTATCGCCACCATCAGATACCCAGTAGATGACAATCTCACCATCCTTGATATAACCAGCCTGATAACTGTCGCCCTTGTCTTTTTCTTCCCAGTTGCCAGTAAGGTCAAGAGACTTCGCAGGAGCCGCAGCGCCCATCAAGAACAAACAAGCCAGAGTGGCTATCAAAACCGTAGCAACAATTCGCTTTCTCATTTTTTGATTCTTCCTTTCTTTGGCGTATTGCCTTTAGCTGATTATAGCACAATCTAGGCTCCGAAAGGGGCCTTTTTTTATTTTTTGGAATTTTTGGATACTTGCACAATCAGATGGGTTTCGTTTTGTGAAGACGGGGTGGGTGTTGGCGAGATGGGCACCAAAAAACGCCTTTTTCTTTGAAAAATTTTATCGCGGGCATGACCCACCCCACCCCCGGTGCTCCCTGTATACCCCGCCGGTGGAGACCCCAGCCCCCAGCGCACCCGGACGGCCTACACATCACAGGCAGCAAGGCAGACCACGCAAGGCAAGGCACACACGCCCGGACGCTGGACACGCTGGGCGATCGGGACGGCGGCGGCGCTGGAAGGCGGGCAATTCATCTATCATACGTATGATAGCTCTATCACAGGCATGATATATTGATAGCAATATGAACAAATATCACAAGGATATTTTGTTGTTTCTTGTGATAGCAAATTACTATCTATCTATTGACATACAACCCTATTGATAGTATAATAAAGGCACAAACAAGAACAAACCACATTGAACTAAAACAGGAGGACAAAAACCATGAAAACCACATTAAAAGACATCCGCCGCTATGTTACCACCAACGCCGCCGAGGACTTGACCAAAAAGCGCTTTGCAGAGATTGACGCGCTTCGCGTTGCGGAATGCGGGTTTGAGTGCATCGCATACAGCACCGGCATTTATGGCGTTACGGGCGTACTGGTAAAGGGCAACACAACTGGCAAGCTGTATGCCGTCACCGCTCGCACCTCTGCACTGTTCCAGGTTATGTAATAGGAGGCAACACAATATGATTACTCTTGACTTTACCCAGTGGGCTGCCCTCTGGTACGTGGGCGGCATGATTTCCGGCTTTTTCCTCTGTCTTGTCTGGCTCAACGACCGGGCGGAGCAGTAAGGAGGGAAGACAATGACAAAAGCATTTCGTGCAAAGCTGCTTAAAGCTGGCGCATTAGATACTACAAAATATCAGTATGTTGTATATCACGGCCACGCCTACGACGTTATCAAACGGATTAAAAAAGCCGAAATCCGGTCTTGGAACGCCGAAAACGACGAATATTGGGAATCCGTTGAATACATTTGTTATTAAATGAGGTGTAAAAAATGACGGCATTTGAGGAAAAAGTGAACGCATACCGCGAAAATAAGCGGCTCATGGAAGAGCTTGAAGCAATGAACGATATAATCAAGGCTGAAATCATCGCCATGATGCAGGGAGCGCCGGAGGTTGTCGCAGGCGCTTGCAAGGTGATGTATAAGGACGTGCAGAGCGTCCGACTTGATAGCAAGCTACTCAAGACGTTGCACCCGGATGTATACGCAGAATGTAGCAGCAAGACCAGCTACAAGCGTTTTAGCGTGGTCTGAGGGGGTGCGACAAGTGATATTTTCCGCTATCCTGTTCGTTTTTTGGTTTTTTAGCGCCTTGTTTAAGGCATCTAAGTAAGGAGGGCTTATATTATGACTATCAACAACAAAGGTTTTGATGTTATGACCGGACTATATACCGCCCGATACTATGCACGCAAGGCCTGCCCCGGTGATTGCGTTGTTGTCAAGGTCTGCGGCGGCTATATGATTATGACCGCCTCTGATTATAATGTATGGCGTTGTCAGCGCTGACCCGCTTCCCATTTCAACCCCGCCCACGTGGCGGGGCTTTTCTTTTGCCTTGTATCTGCTGAGGGTGCAGGGCTTTTATTTTGTCCCTCTACAATACAGCCCCATACAAGCGTTTACAGTGCGTTTTACGCCGTCCATGCAATTTATACCGCCAACGCCGTAAAACAGAGCACAGGGTTTTACAGTGGCGTTCCTGTGATTTGCCCCATTCTACCGCCGAAGATGCCAGACCGATACAAGCGGCTATAATACCATCTGTGCAACGCTGGAGCGTATCACAGCGCCGCAGCACATCCAGCACATACCAGAATACCAACGCCACGCCGGACGCTGCACAGGTCAGCACAGCCGCCCTATTATAATAAGGTATATAAGGGCGCACCGCCTGTTATGGATCCATGCTAGACGGCGCAACATACCGCAGACCATGCCACGCCCGGCGGCTTGCGATCTGGCACTGGGTCAACCCGGCACCCTCCACCCGGCGGGGCAGTCCAGTAGCAGGGGGCGCGGCGGGCGGCGCGGAACCATTGACGGCTGCCGCCGTATTTCTTTTCGGGCTTTCGCCCGATAGCTAATAAGGGCGAGCAATAGTCGTGGCGTTCCAGCCGGAATAGTCGTAGCCAATAGTTGTAATTTCTCCGATAAAATAGTCGTGGAATAGTCGTAAAGTCGTCAGACGATTAGCTTCTGAAAGTCCTATATATCGTATAGTAACGAGCAGTCCGCTAATAGTCGTAGAGTAATAGTCGTAGCGTTTTCTAGCGAATCTTCGTCAAATAGTCGTGTATTTTTTGTGTGAAATAGTCGTTCGCCTTTTAGAGAAAGAGAGGTGCGATAGTCGCTAAGTCATCCGACCACTCCAAAAATCACCTCTCGTTCAAATTTCGCATAATTTATTCTTCCGCTAGTTATATCTATTTCGTATAATAACCGTACTTATTATAGTATACAGATATAGTTACTCCTGATAATCACGGATTATTTCGTATAATAACTCATACCATCCGATTCGGCCTGTTCATATCCAATTTAATTCCTATTAACGCACTATGATATTTTATTTAATTCATAGCATTCTACTGGGAATAGTCGCAAACTAAATACCTCAATATTTTTAACAAACAAAGCAAACCGCTCCGGCTGGTCAGTTGCTTTCGATTCGCAATCAGCTGCTCATACAGTTATGCAACATTTCTACATATTCAACCAACTGCAAAATGAAGTCAATTCTCCATGTGAAATAGTCGCAGACCATCCACCAGCCCAAACCTCACGCCAGTTCTCGCCTACGGTCTGCTCTGCTGGCTAACGGTGTAGCTTTTGGAGATAGAGAGTTGTAGAGGGAAAGAACCTTTACAGGCGATTGAACTCTGGTTCGCTGTACTGCTGCTTCTCCTGTTCTCTGTCAATCCACATATCAGCAAAGGCTTTCCAGTTGGTGATAAACTTTCCGGTCTTGGTCATCCAACCTGTTCCCTCATAGTAGTTCATGAACCTGCTGGCAAGCCTGTTCTCACATCCAGCATCTAAAAAATACTCGCTCACATCCTCGAAGTCCGGCGTGATGGCGTTCCCATCGGGCGGGTCGCCCGCTTTCTTAATAACTTTTTTTCTTTTCTTTTCTTCTATATTAAGGAGGTGAACGATTGTTCCCCTCACAGGTGAAGCATCGTTCCCCTCAGAGGTGAATGATTGTTCACCTCCCTTTTCGCTTTTTGACGATTCTTCCGGCACTTTGACGTATATCTTATCGGGCTTGTTCTTCCCTTCACGCTTGCGCTCGATCAGCCCCACCTCTTCCAGCTCTTTCAAAGACTTCTTGACCCATCGTTCCGTGAATCCAGTATCGGTAGCAAGGTCTTTGATGGGATACACGATGTATACTCGCCCTAGTTGATCAGCAAACTTTCCGCTTCTGCTTGCCCTCTGTGATGACCTTGCACGATTGAACAGGTAAACGTAAACAATTTTCTCTGTTGGGCTAACGTCAATGGTCGAGAGGAATCGAGGGTAGACCATGTACCCATTGACCTTTGTATCGGCTGTCATGTATTTCATTTTCTCCTCCTGCAATAGTCGTAGACCTCTATAATGCGCTCACAGCCACGTAGAGCAGTGCCAGAGCCGTTTTCTGTATTCAGTCGATAAGTTTGCCGTCTGACACTAAAAGCGCTTGTAGGGCTTCTGTGCGCGTATATGCAAAAGGCTGCCATTGCTGACAGCCATTCTGTTTTATGTCATGTAGTCTTCAAACCGTTTTACCGACTTGAAGATAATTTTGTTGTTACACCATCTCTGCAAGTGCCTAATCTCTTTCGGTGCAGACGGCTTGTTATAAATCATCACATAGGGGTCGTAACCCAGATCACGAAGCGTGTAGATGCGATACAGGTCTTGTTCCAACGTGCTGTTGAAGTTCGTTAGACAGTAAACCATGCCAATATTTGACTTGCGCCGAAATCCCTTTGCAAAGTCCTCAAACTTGCATTTCAAGTCATCGTTAGGGTTATCCCACGCAAAATGTAGCGTGCCAATACGCATCTTGTTGATGTCCTCAATGTCTGCTTGATTCAGCAAGCGAATGTCCAGACCTTGCGTGAAGTCGATTTTGGCGTGGGTGTCAATGTACTGCTGCATAAGGTCACGCTTGTCTTTGCAAGCTGTGATGTTTGGGTCTAAAACTTTGATTTCGTCCTGACCACACCAAAAGTCGCTTACATCTGCAACTTTTACGGCACATCTTCCCTCTTTTGCTGCAACATGGCAGAAAGAGCATCCTCTTGGGCATCCCCGGCTTGTCATGCTGACTGCAAACGGAAACTGTGGGTAAATGCTGTAATCTGGAAACGACTTTTCGATTTCGGGCGGCAAGTCAACGTCTTTCGATTTATCGAATATTTCTTTGCCGTCCACTGTGCGGATCGCGTATCCCGTGCCGCCTTTAATCACCTTGTCAGCGTTCAAAGGTTCTGGCACGTCAGGGCTGTACACGTCTGAAAAAATCTTGCTCATATACACGATGTCATAGTGGATAAAATCGCTCCACCACCATTCAACATCATCCCCTTTTGCCTTGTGATAGCTTGAAATCCGCATCAATGCAAGGTTTGGGAAATTGTGTCCGTCTACGTCAATCAATCCAATTTTCATATTATCAATCCATCCAAGTGTACTCTTGGAACCGTTGAATCTGCTTGTTAAACGTAATGGGAAGGTCGCCTATCTCGCCTTCCTTGTTCTTGCTTAGCCGGAACAAGTACTTGTCTGGGTTGTCACCGGACAGAAGGATGATTGCATCTGCGTCCTGTTCAATCTGTCCACTCTCTCGCAAGTCGGAGTTAGTAGGCGTGGATCCGGGCTTGGATGGGTTTCGATTGAGCTGTGCCAGTGCTACCACAACAATGCCTGTGGTCTGCGCCAGTTCATGTAAGGCAATGGATATGGCTGTAATTGCGGCATATCTGTCCTTTGCGCCTGTTTCGTGGATGAGTTGAAGATAGTCTACGAAGATGACCTGAGCCTTTTTACGGAGAGCCTGAGCCTTCATCCACGCCACGTTCTTTCCGGCAGCGGAGCGGATATATAAGGGCATCTTCATGTTTTTTGCCTGTCCATCAATCTCATTCAAGCTGACCGCCTTGTTTTTCACCGTGTCCAGAGGGCAGTATATTTGATTAGCCATCAGACGTGCGCCCAGCTTGCGTTTGCTGGTTTCTAAGCTGAAATAGTACACGGTGTAGTTCTGTTTTGCCATGTTTGCTGCTATTTGCAAGGACAAGGCTGTCTTGCCCGCAGACGGTCTGCCGCCGATGATAATGAAATCACCCGGTGAGATGTGCAGTGCTTCATCCAGACGCTCTAGGCCTGTCTTGACGTACACAGGCTTCTCGTTCATGTGAAGCACATAGTCGTTCAGCACATCCTCGTATGTCCATGCATCTTCTTCCTCAGCTTTCAGGCTCATTGCTTCGCCCATCTGCTGGTAGATGTCTGATAAATCAGAATAGTCGGTAAGCTCGCTGGTCATCTGAAATGCCAGACCTTGCACACGAGTGAGTGCAGCTTGTTCTCTGATAAGCTGTGCCCAACGCTGCATCTGCTCCCTGTCAATTCGTACACACTCTGATTCACAGGTTTGTACACACGCCAAGAGCGTCTGCGCTACGTCTGGATGCTGCGTGTTTATCTCGACTATATCTATCTTACCCCTAGCCGTCCAATAGCCCTGAACAGCCGCAAAAGCGTCTCTCAGCTCAGGTCTGAACAAGTCAAGTTCAAGGTCTGGTATGATTTCATCCACAACGCCCGACTTGCAGAGCATCAGCGCACCGATAAATACCGTTTGAACGTCCATTGTCATAGTCTAGGAAACTCCATCTCCGTACTTTGCTCGTACTGGTCATCCTGTTTCAATGCGTAAATGTCCTGCCATCCGGCATAGATGCTCTGGTCGAGAATGGCTTTCCAGTCATGCCGATCAAACTTTTCCAGCTTGTTGCAGAGCATCTGTTTTGCTCGGTCTGTCATAGGCTTCTTAATTCTTGTACGCATCTGTGCGAACTCTCGCAGGGATTCCAGCAGGGCTTTATCGCCATGAGCAAAGTCGGAGAAGATGTCAGGTTTCTTTTTGACTGCACTCTCCGGCAAGGTCTTGACGTTCATCTGACTGTCAGTTGATACAATGGGTTCATTGTCATCTGACTTTGAACTCATAGATGAGCTGACCTTCATCTCATTTATGACATGAGGATGAGCTGACTTTCGTGTATACCATCCTTTTGACGCAATATCGCTTCTTTTCGATTCTTCATCGAGCAAATGCTTAATCAAAATGAAACAAGATTCTGCTTTTTTTGAGTTCAAAGTTGCGTCTTTTCCTTCAAAAACGTATGCACAGATTGCATCGTAGAGTTCCAACTTCTCTTTATTTTTGAGTGTGGAGATGGCTTCAAAGTAGTATCGTTGAAATGTAAAGCTGTCTCGCTTTTTGTCCATATTCAATCCTCTTTGTAGCGTTTGTTTCATGCTTCGATGGCTTTTTCCTTGCCAAATGTTACAGAAGTGCTCACCCCGCATTTTCCGCAGACTACCCAATTAGCCATGTTAATGTCAAGTGGATGAAGCACTTTTACAGTCGGCGGTTCCGCACCGCAGAACGGGCATCTTTTAAGTTCTTCCATTTTTTACCCTTTCTTCAAGACAAGACGGACTTCCTTGTCCGCACAAATTTTCAGAAAATCATCTTTGGATTTCTCCCTGATTTCATCCTGAATCATGCCGAGCGCAAGCTCATGTGTAAATACAGGTCTGCCTAGCAGATTTTCAATGTACCTGTGAACTTCGTTGAAGTCACACATCAAATATCCAGTGTAAGCGGACACCACAATTTTTTCGTCAAGCGTCATTTCTTGAATCCCTCTCTTGTTCTTGTGATTCGCTTATGCGCCTTGACAGGCCTTGTGCCTTTGCCGTATACTGGGCGGATATGTTTTGCCTTGATGTACCCGCAAGGCGGCTTCGGCCCAAAGTCGAAAAGGCTCAAGTCCATAACGATGATTCCAAACTTCTTGTTTGTCATATTTGTTCCTCCACAGGCGGTTCTGGCATATACGCCCAATATTCAATTTTTGAGTGATGCAAACAACACCCGTTATCGTTCATCCAATCAAATTCTGGCATTCCATGCCGAAGGTCTTTTACAAGTCCTCCGCATGACACAGCCCTGTCTATCTTCCTTTTGAAAAAATCAAAATACAGCCCAGACAGTAAAATCCTTCCTGATGAAAAGTAGCCATTTCCATTGTCAAACAGTGGCGGGTATCCTTCTTTTTTAAGAGAATGCCAAACAATTTTGCTCTCCATACCTGCCACCTCATACCATCGGAAACGCCATCCAATGCGTCACCGTCACATCTTTCGGCAGTCTCTCGCCTATCTCATCCCAGAACTGACCGTCTGCATAACAGCCAAGAACGTACGCTGTCGGCGAGATTCCTTGCAACATTTTTCCATCCTTATCACGCCACGTTGTCTTAGTCGCAAGCAACAAAGGCTGCGTCCGCTCTCGTGGCGGCTCGATTGCTGGATGCCAAAGGGTGTTAGCCATCTTCTTTGTTCTCCATCAAAGAACCACAGCTCGGGCAGTAGTTCCAACGTGTATGATGATTTTTTGTGTGGCATCTGCTACACTCGAACATTGTGAATGTATCGTCCTGCGCAATCCATTTAGCGGTACGCTCTAGGGCTGTCGGCGCATCTTCCACAACTTCAATGGCATCTCCAATATCACAAGCACGGCATTTAACCCCATTGTAATTCTCGCAACCATTGCAATATGCTTTCTTGATTCTTTCAATAAGTGCGTTTCGTTCAAGGTATTCTGAATAATTATCCATTGTCTTTCACCTCGATTGTTGGCGCAGCGTCGATGTAATCTAACAAATCTTCCAAGTCACATTCCTGATACCGATATTCCGTAGAAAATTCTTCGCTAAACTCCTGTATCCATTCTTCAACACGCTTCCGCAGTGCATTGGCATCAATTGGCCGAGTGTCTATTGTTAGATTTGCATTCAATAGTGATTTTCGGTCAAACATTTCTCTCCCGCATTTGGGGCATCTCCATCCAGAACAAGTCGCCTTAAGGTTTGTAAAATCGTAAAAACACTTGTAAACGAGGTCATCTACTCTTAGCATTTCGATTTTGCACCACGGGCAGTCAACTTTCATTGTCCTTTCTCCCTTCAATCTCCATCCCACACACCGTCAGGTCGCATCTTTGCAAACGCAAGCAGACCGTATAAGGCACGTTTGGCGTTGCCCTCTGTGGCGTTCCAGTAGTTGCTATCGACATCGTCACCTAATGCAGAAATAGCCTTTTCAAGCATCGGGATGCTCTCTGCGCCTGTTTTGCCATAGATGGAGCGGATGCCGCCCTCGCCAAACACTTCCGGGCGATAATAAAAGTGACTGTAATTATAGGTGACGTTGAGCCACAGCTCTTTTGTACCGCCCATAGCGCGCATACCACCTGCGATAAAATGCGTACTATCCGCTTTGAGCGGTTCATGCGTTACTGGGTCGCATAGCGAAATATCATAGCTCATCTTTCTTCTCCCATTCCTTACATCCACGTTCGTCCCACACAAAGTCTGCAACGTGTTCTGACTGGTCGTTCACGCACACACCCTCTGGTTCTGCGTGCCATTTGCAAGAGCCACAGGACGGCTCAGATTTGTTCTTGCAGGATTCTGCCGTACATCGGATAGCCTTGCCAGCGGAGAACTGCTTGATGCCCATGCAAGAGCAATGTTCGGTGGTGCAGTAAACATCCATTATCTCTGCCCTCTCTTTCTCCTTCTGTTGGCATTGAACCGCCCGATCACTCGCTTATACTCTGCATAGCAATCTGGACAAAGGTCGCCAGTGTCCCTGCGCCACGCCCAGTCCTTGAAGGATTCATCAGGGTTCATCATCCTGCCGCCCAGAACCGCTCCGCAACGGTCACATACTCGCTTGTGGTAGATTCCTCTGTCAGTTTGCATTAGCGCTCCTTTTCATCAAATTTCTTCTGCATCTTGGCTCTCAACGCTTCGATACGTTCTTTGTCGTCAGTGATAATCTCATACTTGTCGCCAGACCAGCCAAGCGGAACATCTTCCGTGTATTCGATATAGATTTTTTCCGGGTGCGTAGGTGGCTCATAAGGGAACGTCACGTTTTTGCGAAAGCGGCTACTTATAAACCACGTAAGGCCACCGTTGTCGGAATAAGCGATTGCGTCAATGTCATGTACTTCAATCGTGTTACCTTGTGCATCAGTGGTCTTGAACACGCTTGAGCATCGTTTATTTTGGAAGTATCTTTTTTGCCCCATTTCGTCCGACACTTCTGTCCATTCATCATCTTCGCCAGTCAGCGGAGTAATCGGCTTGAAGTGCAAAAGTCGCTCCAGAATAGACATTGCATATCCAGCGGTAAACCCACTATGGCCTTGAATTGAAAAAAGTTCAATAATGTCAAGGATGTTCTTATTGATTGCATTCTGCAACCCATCTCCGTCTTTCGTAATACGTGCAAGTTCTGATTTTGCATATTCTACGGAACTGCTCATTTTATTTGTCCTCCCCAACATCCTTAAATAGGATTTCTTTGTCAGCTTTCCAGTCTTTGATTTTGCACGGAATGTCCGTGCCGGGTACGGTCTTTTTCAGCCCATCCATCTGCCAGACGTTCCATGAGATAATGTCTGCGATGCAGTCAAGAAAAATGGGCATGAAGCCAATTTCTAGCTTTTCAGCATCAAACCGATACCTGAAATTTTCGATCAGCGTCAGGAACAGGTTGCACCTTGCCAGTAAGAGATTGTCTCCCTGCCACTCATAGCCGTATGTCGATGCGTAGGCGTTGATTGCCCAGCACATCCACATATCGTAGTCATGGAACTGCTCTGCCAGAACATTTAGCTTCCTATCCAGCAGACCTATTCTGTCCGGCACAGCAATCATCTGCCCTGTCGTGGTGTCGTATCTGCTTGTGAGAAACGGCGCTTCTCCACAGGTGACTTCAAGGCAAGTCTTATTGATGTACTCCTTCCAGTCCTCGCCCTTCAGGTCGTTTTCTGCAACGTCTGTCATCTTCTTGCAAACCCAAGTCGGCGTGAACACCTCTGCTTTCTTGCTGGTGCGTTTCTTCTGGTCTGCCAGCCGTTTCTGCACACGAGGGACAAGTTGAACCTTGTCCAACTGTTCCAGCGTGATTTCATCTGCAAAGCCAACGCCAAGTTCAGGCAGTGGGTCTGTCGCCCAGATAATGTTCTTGCCTGTCGTGTGGTCTTGCAAGAGGACGGGCAGGAACGAGCGTAAGCATGGGTCGGAGAAGTCAATCAAAGTTTCCATTGGTCAGCCCTCACCATGATTGTGTTCTTCTCTTTCAGCCAGTCCTTGACGCAATGAAAGCAACGCTCACGGTTCTGGCAACGCTCCGGGTCACGACGTTTGATAAACTCGCAGATGCCAGGCGTAAAGTTTTCTGTAATATCTTCGTCCGTCATGGAACGGATAAAATCGCCGTTAGTCATGCTCGACCACCTCTTCTGCCACCTCTTTGTACTCTACGTCAATCTCCTTCGGCAAAGCCGTCTGGTACTTCTGGGCGAGCTGTTCTGCGCTCTGGGCATCGCCCAACGGCTGTTCAGGCGGCGCAACGGTGACTTCCACGTTGTCACGCATACCAAAGTAGTTCTTGGCTCGGAAAATCCACTCTGCCGGGTTCTCCTGACCATACATACCGTTGTACGCCCACATGGATTGCATTTGCAGAATCAGCTTGAGGATGTATTTCTGCTGCAAGCTATCGTCACGGCGTTTGCCTGCCATAATCTGCTTCAGGCTCACCCATTCGATGCCCAGCACCAGTGCAATCCATTCCACCACAGGGGAGATTCTGGCTTCGATGCAAGCGTCAAAAAAGAAGTCAAGACGTTGCTGCACTTCAATCGGGTTGTTCATGTCCACGCTCGGAAGGTCGCCAAAATACTTGGCTGCAATCATTCCGATGACCTTCTTGTCCTCTTCATTACCGATTCTCGACTGCAAATCGCCTGTGTTCAGCATCTTAGACCTTGTGATCGCTAACTCCTGTTGTTCTTTCACTTTTTTACTCACCTGTGAGCGGATAGATTTCCGCTTATTAAGCATCTGTTGTTTCTTCTTCTCACGCTCTTTCTCACGCTTCGCAGCGGCTTCTTCTTTTGCCTTTTGTGCCCGCTTCTCACGCTTTTTCTTTTCCGCTTCGGTCAGCGGCGGTCTGCCACGACCACGCTTTGGGGATGTTGCCATGTATCAGACCTCCTTTGGTAGTTCAGGGAGGGGCATCCAATGTGTAATTCTCCATGTTTTTGACGGTAAATAAGAGCAGCGTTTCCAAATGTTCGTTTCTACATCGTAAAACGCCCTATCAGCAAATCTAACAGAAAGTCCTTGAACGACAACTAAATATGCGCCAGTTTTTTCTGGTGTTCTGCTATCAACCGCAATCCAGTCTTTCTCGCACACGCACCGACCAAGCGGATTGCTGGTCATCTTCATCGGGCAGTAAAGTTCGTTGTCCGTCATTTCCACCCCATCACAACAGCCGTACAAACGGCCAGACACACGTTGACGAACAGCCAGACGAACATTGCCTGACGTTCTTCAAACAGGTTGTCCGCCACGCCTTTGATTGTCCGCTCGGACTGAACTACCACCGCCAGCAGGACTAGGCAGACCAGCCAGCGGGTTACAAATTCAAACATTGTTAGCTCCACCTTTCCCTCAGCTCTTTTTCGACCTGTTCTGACTTTGCGGTGATGTAATCCGCAAACTCGTCAGGGGTCATGTCCTCGTTCTTGAACTGCCCAACCATCTCCCAGTATCTGTCACCAATGCGGATGATTTTCTGCACCTGTTCATCGGTCAGGTCTGCATCGCACCGAAGGTTCTGGATCAGTGCGCCCCATGTGGCGGCGATGCCGTCCAGAGCCATGCGAAAACCGTACAACTGGTTCTGCCGTGCGATTTTGCGGAGGTTGGTCGGCTTGACCTGTTTGCCGCATAGAGGGCAGTTGCCGAATTTATTCATCTGACTGTTCCTTTGATTCAAGGCGAGAGAGCCAACGCTTGTATTTATCGTTTTCGATTTCAGACTTTGCATCCCAAAATTCTCTTTCGGAATCGAGGTCATCTCCAAACCAAGCATCGCATAAAGTGGTGACTGCGTTACTTATGTCCGCAAATTCTTCCATCAAATTCGCTTCACACTCCGCAACACTCTTCGGTGTCGGGTTCGTGCCATCTAGCGCACGGCGCGGCTTCAACGCAGCTTGTGCCAGTTCGGATGCTTCTTCTTCCAACTGCGCCAAGATTTCCGTCTTGGGCAGAATGTCTGAAACTTTCTTGCTCACTTCTGTTCTCCTTTCAGCCAGTCGTTCAGCTTTGCCATGCAAGAGGGACAAAGTCGAAACTCGCAGTCATACGGAGCACCAATACCCCACACACGCATCTCAATGTCGGTGAAATTGTTATATTCGTATAAAGGATACGTCTCCCCGCATCTATCACACTTAAACTTCTCTCCCATGTTTTCAGCCTCCCATTAGCGGGTCTGCGCACTCCCAACGGTAATCATTAAATCGGATTTCACGGTTGATGGTTGTTTCACCTTCAATGACTTCCATCTCCTGATTTACGCATCCACTGCTTTCAAATCCATAGAATCTGAAATCCAACCTATACTTTTTAGACATTTCTTCGTATGGCTCAGGTTCCATCGACCATGCAGCCATGACAGGAAGAACAAGAATTGCGTTGTCGCCATCAGCAATCTGTTCAGTGCAGAACTTTTCGACGAAGTTCTTCATAGTACCCTCGATGTAAGCGGTGTCTTTCACGTTTATGTAGAACGTCTCATCATCGTAAGAAAGCAATGCTCCATCATGGATTTCGTTGTGGACCCACTCTCCATTCGGAAACTTGTTTTTATCGAAATAGGGGCGGTCATAAACAGTCACGCAATCCGTAAACCATCGCACGATGCTTTCGGGATTTCCACGGACTTTGAGTTTTCCTTCACACCAATTTGGCATTTTCGTTCTCCAATTTCTTTAGCAGCCCATCCACGTCATACCGCCAATGGACACGTAGCCTTTTTGCCTTGACCTCTATCCCCTCTTGCTCTGCCCACTGCCAAGGGATGCTCTTCCGGCTCTCGTTGTAACGGAACGCCAGAACCTTGCTGGCAGGGATTGCAAAGGTGCGGTTGACCGCCCGATAGTTGACTATCACATGGGCGGTCTGGCCGCTGTACCCCATTGCATCCACCATGTCAGTGATGTGCTTTTCCTTGCGGTATTTGCGCTTTGCCTTGTCGTACTTGCCAAACACCTTTTCCAGCGGGATAGAGGGCGTTTCGATGGTTTTCAGTTCAAACAGGTGGTTCATCGGGTATCGGTACACAAGGAAGTCGCAGATGTTGTCGATGGAAAAAGACAGGTTCTCGTTGCCGCCGTAGTAGGTTGCAGCACTGTCTTTCAGGCGGTAGCACCACGCATCGGATGGGACGGATGCTTTGAAGTCTGCTTCAAACTGCTTGCCAGTGTTCATGCGTTATCCTCGATTTTTTTGGCTTCTCTGATACGCAGCCGAGCAAGTTCGCTATTTGCATATCGCAGTTGCCAACTACCAAACCAGCCTTTGTGAACAAGTTTTCCGGCGCAGTAAACAAACTCCTGCTTCATTAAGTCATCAAGTGAAATGATGTAACCGCCCGGCTTATACTTTCTTTTATTCATCCTCGTTCACCTCTAAATTCACTTCCGAGAAACCGTTTCTTGCCACGTTCCCGGTGCTTGTCCTCATAATCACGGTGGTACACGCTCTGGCTGTGGTTTAGCTCATACACGAATGCCTTGCGCTCCTCGAAATCTTTCTTCTCTTCATTGTACTTCTCGCAAGTGTCGTGGCAGGCTTGGTGGCGTGATGTGCAGTTGAGACAACAGGTAATCATTCTTCGCCAAATCTCCTTTTTGTTACAGCTACGCAGAAGCTTTCGATTTCGCTTGCCCAGCGTGCAGTCCCCTCGCCGTATGCTCTTTGCCAGACCAGAGGGAAACCGCCCAGACCATCGAACAGGCTGCCCAGAGTGGGCTTTTCTTTCAGGTAAGGGCGCATCTTCTGCACCAACCAGAACCACTGCGGCAGGGCTATGGAGTTGCCCAGAGCCTTGTACCGTGGGCTGTCAGCGTACTTGTGTTTCTTTCCTTTGCTATCCGTCCAGTCACCAATGTTGGTGTAATTGTCAGGGTAGCCTTGTAGCCGTTCGCACTCAACAGGGGTCAAGCGGCGAACAATCCAACGGATAGATTTTTCTGCAATCAGGCATTCGCTGCCATTGCCAATGTTCCCGGCTTTCGCTTTCAAGGTTGAGCATTTGTCGCTTTCCTTATAGTGGCTGAAAGACTGTTCGTTGAAGGTCTTGCGTTCGATAGCGATAGCCGTGTAGTCTGTGATTCTGTTTTCGTGGTCGCCTGTTATGGTTGGACAAGTTCTGCCATCTCCATTTCCCCTTGCGTCATAGATGACTTTCTCGCTTGTTCGATCACATCCAGAAGGGCTTCTCTGAGAATGTCCGGGAGTGGCTTCCCACGCCTTGATGCTCTCGTCAGGATTCCCTGACAGGCTCGTGCGCTCAAAAAGTATTTCTGCGGCACGTTGTCCTCCAAAGTCTGCAACAAGAGCGATTCTCTTTCGGCGTTGGGGGACTCCCCAATATTGAGCGTCAAACTGTCGCCAAGCCAAAGACCATCCGTTTCCGGCGATTGCTCCGGCTTTGCTCCATCTTCCCCCCCTACCCGAAGGTCGAGGAATTGAAACGTCTGGTTGTTCCACGCGGGCAAGTTCTTCCAACACGGCTCTGAAATCTTCTCCTCCGTTGGAACTGAATGCTCCGGGTACGTTTTCCCAAACAGCGAAAGTTGGATACATTCCATTGGTGGCTGTCCTCATTTCCTTAATGATTCTTGCGGCATCCAAAAACAACACGGAACGGTTGTCGTCAAATCCAAGCCTTTTTCCCGCCATAGACAAGCCCTGACAAGGACTGCCGAACGTGATGCAATCCACAGGCTCTATCTGGTCGCCGTGAATCTTTGTGATGTCGCCCAAGTGTTTCATCTTTCCAAACGCCCGTCCAGCCAGATAGCGCAGCTCTTATATAAGGTAGGTGGTCATGACTTTGCAGAAGCAAAAGCCTTGCTCATATCAGCGATAATGTCATATCGGTCTTGATACTTGCTATACACGGTCGTTCCAGTTCCAAGACCAATCTGAGTCTGGTTGATAGAAGCGGGAACTATGTAAATGCTTTCCTTCTTTTCGCTTTTTGCGATCAGAAAATAAACATCGCAAGTAGGGAATCGTTTTTCAAGATTGAACGAATAGCAAAAACTCTTGTTTGCCCTGCTCGGTCTCGCTGTTTTCACGTCAACCTTAACGCTGCCATTAACATAAAGGTCATAGGCGTATCTAGTTGACATTCGCTCAACCACAAATCCATGTTCTTCCAGCAGTTTTGTAGCAAGGTCTTCGCCATACTTTCCGAATTGCGTTTCGCTTTCTTTCATTTCGACATTGAGGATTTCAGCTATTTTGTAATAGCCACCCGGAAAACGGCGAATTGCATTTGTCAACTTGTCGTTTCCGTAATACTCGCTCAATTCACTTCTTGATGGCATTCTGGTTAAACCAGTGGCAGACATACAGGCTTTCACATACAGCAAGATTTTATCTTGCGTCCAATGCGTTTTTTCTTCCTGATTCATGCGTATCTCCAATCAGAATGGCAACGAACCATCGTCCTCAATCACGGAAAAGTCATCATTCGCACCCTGCGAGTAGCCGGAGCCAGACCCACCAGACAGCGTTTTCTTCTGTCTGACCTCATAATCGCCAGAACGAATCTTGTCCACGCTGGTGAAGCGGTCAACAACGAGCTTGGTCTTGACGTTGCCATCGTTGCCCATGTACTCCTCCTCACGGAGAACCACGCCGACCAGCTTGCCACGCAGGGTCTTTTCATCGTTGTTAAACTTGTAACCGGGATTGGACTGCTCGACAGCGGTGATGAAGCCCTTGAAGAACGGCAGTGCCTTTTCCTTGTAGCTCTTGATGGTCTTGCCGCCCCATGCCCATTCGCCAGGATTCAGCTTGCCACGCTCGATAAGGGAAGCGGTCTGCTCACGCCAGTATCCCTTGAACTCGCCCTCTGCGACTTCCCACTCGATGTTCAGGCGCTCTTTTGCGGGTTCGTCCGTTGCCTTGCAGATACCGGCAACATAGCCGCCAACAGGCAGGTCGCGGCGTTCGGTGGCTTCCTGCACGTCATTCCAGTTGATGTTCTTCATCTGTTACTCTCCTTTGTTGTCCGGCTGAACCGGGATGTTGTAATACTCACGAATGGTCTTGTCTACGGCAGCGAGGTCGTTCTCGATCAGCGCATCGTTGAACATCCCAAGAGGGGTTTTCACGGTGTCCATCCCATCATTGCGAGTGCTGAACAGGTATCGTCCGTCCTGCACAACGGTTTTCAGAACGATGGTAAAATACCCTTCTACGCAGACCTTCTCGTCCAGCAGCTTGCCGATGGTCTTGAACTTCTCGCCACCGTCTCCGTCACGCTCGCTGTGGCCGAAAAAGTAGACAACCACATCGTCCGGCAGTTCCTTTGCCCGCATCAGCAAGGCGTTGAAGTTGGCTGCCATGTCGGTAAACTTCTGGTATCCAGCGACCTTTGCGTTCCGCATGAACTCGCCGGTCATAAGGTAGGTGGCATCGTCAATGACGATGGACTTGCGCTTGGTGCTGTGGATTGCAGCATCAATCTTGCCGTAGTCGTTGGTGATATAGGTTTTCATGTTGCTGCGGAACGGCAGCGGCTTGCCAAGCACGTTGATGACTGCCACCTGTTCCGGGTCAAAGTTCCGAAGCGAAGCGGATTTACCGCTGCCAGAGTGACCGTAGACCATTACTAATACTGCCATCAGTTGTTCTCCTTCCTCGCTTCTTTCCTCGCTTTACGGCAAGCCGGGCAACGCTTAGGCAATGCCATGTTATGCGGTTCAAAGAAAATGCGCTCTGCACGAGAAATCTCGAATACTTTGCCGCAATCACGGCACGTTTTCTTGATGCTTGTGTTCTTGTCCCGCGAAGCTCTTATTGCGGCATCTTCGATAGCAAACGCTTCCTTGAATCTGTCTTCAAAGTTCCTAACAAGCGTATGCTGCGGCGCGTAACCGTTCTTGCGAAGCGTTTCCTCCAAATTGTTCCTTTTGCAACTTGCGCAAAGAGTTTCCGTGCTGTTCGGGAACACTGAAAAAGGCTTATTGCACTTTTCGCAGTGTTTAATTTCTTTCTTGTATTTGCCCATTTTCTTTCCTTTCTTCGGCTTCATTAGGCCTCATTGCTCTTACTTTGGCTTAACTTGGCTGTACAAAATCAGCTAGCTATCAGCTCTGCCAACTGGGAGTAGAGGTCTTTCAGTTCCGCTTCCCTGTCCTCGATTTCAGACCGCAAGTCCTCGATTTCAGCCAGACGGTCAGCTTCTTTGGCTTCTGCTTCCTGTTCGTGGGTTAAGAAATATACGCCGTCCTCCGGCTCGTTTATTCCTCCGAATCTGTCAAGGTTAATCATCTTTTGGTCTCCCTCTCTTACGTTTCTCTTTGATTTGCAGTGCACTGTACCACTGGTCTTTGTCGATTTCGATGGTAGACCACCGGTGATTACAGACAAGGCACTTTTTTCTTCGAACGATGCTGTCATGATCTGACCGGCTGTCCACCGTTGTAATGTTGTCACTACCGCACATTGGGCATTTCATCGTGCATCCCTCCACTCGTTGGTGTGGTGAGGAATGCGTTTTACTTTGCGATTTTCCTGTTCAATACGTTCATTTTCAGAACTGACCCCAATGGCACACAAGACGAGTGCTGCGGCAAGGAAGCTACACGAGAGGAAAACGTACCCAAACATTGCTACCACGCTTTGGCTTTTCTGGATTGCATCGCCGCATCCTACCGAAAAGATTGCTAACGCGATTCCAAGCGTGCAAAAGACATTAGCTTTTAGGCTTTTCACTCTTATTACCTCCAAAACTCAGTATCCATGCCGTAGCCATTGCCACAGATACCGTGATGATTCCACGGGCAGCTGATGCACCCACCAGAATACCGATATGATGCACAATCCAGAAGTTCAGCAGAAATACCGCCAAAACCGTTGCCAGTGCTATGCCCCACATCAGGGCAACTTCAATCAGTGCTTTCATTTTGTCTCCTTTCGTTTTTGCCGTTGCTGTTCTGCTCCTAACTACTCAATGCCTTAGCCTATTGTTTCTATTCTTTGCCATTGCGTCGCACGTCGCCGCCGTTCGATGCCTTTGCTTATCAAAGCTACGCCTTGCATCCATAGCCTTTGCTGCGCCGCTCATGTCTGTTCCGTGCAATTCCATTGCTCGTCTGAGCTTTGCTCCGCTATGCCTTTGCAAATCCATTCTCTTCCTTGCATTGCCTTTGCCGCGCTGCTCCGCGCCCCGCCTTGCCATTGCGCAGCGCCTCATAGCGATACGAAGCAGTGCCGCTGCGAAGCATTTCTGCACATCGCCTTTGCCGTGCAAGACGCTGATGCGCAAAGCCATAGCGGTTAATTGAGGATTTCGTAAGCAAAGCGTCCTTTAGAGCTGTTTCGCCACTGGCCGATGCCACGCAGAGAGCCGTAGTCCAGCCACTCACGCACGACCTTCTCGTGAGAATCGTCCAGCAGCATGACCTCAAACTCGCAGGTCGAACCAGCGGGAATCTGCTCGCTGTTGGCGAGGCTTACGCGTTCGCCCTGCGCCGTCTGTGCGCGGAGAGGGCGCTGACACTCAGTAATCTCACCGTTCACATGAATAGGAATCATGCGGGGCTGAACGAAAATCAGACCATCAATGGCCTTCTTGTAGGCTGTTAGCTTGCCGGATTCATTGACGGCTTTCTTCTTGCCAGTTTCGGTTTTGCCTCCGATACGGGAAAGCATACCGCAAGCATCCTTGAAGAAGCCTTTAATCTGGTAATCGTACAGGATGGGTTCGCCGTTCTCGTTGCGAGGGAACACGGTCATGCCCTTGTCTGCCACAGCATCAGCGCCCAGAGCAGCAACTTCGTCCTCGATGGTGTTTGCATCAGGGGACTTGCTGGCGATGAACTCTCGCGCGATGTTCTGGTTGCTAGGCCATGTGCCGAGAACCGCTTCGGTGAATGTGATTCTGACTTTGATTTTTTTCATTTTTGCTCACTCTTTCTTTCTCGATATGCTCCAGCCGCTCTTTCTCCCGATTGCGCCAGCGGATTTCGCGCTGGCCGTAGTATTTACCGTTCATCAGGAGGGTCTACCTTTCCTTGCGCAAACAAAGTGCTGTAATGGCCGTAGCTCATTCCAAGCTGTTTTGCTTTATCGTTCATCTGTTTGATGGTGTACTTCGGCTTAGGCCTTTCTTTCGTCCGGTTTTCTTCTGGTCTGGCTTTACGAGAAGATGTTTTGATGTAATCCGGGTGCTCTTTCCACCAGTCTGCTACCCGTTTTCGCCTTACAGCGTTCGCGCATTTCTGATGGTACTTTTGATGTTCGTATACTTTACGCATCGGCCTTTTGCACCATTCGCACGGAACGACGCCATATGGAGCGCGTCGTGCTGCCTCGTTTTCCTTTTTAACCAATATTGCACATTCTTTGCAATACCGTTTGGTTTTGAGAACTTTGCCAAGAAAGACACCGCAGCGCTCACAGTACTTTTCTTCCACGCTGCATCTCCTCTTTCAACCTTTCTTCTCTGTTGTGCCGTTCAAAGCACTGGTTGATGGACTTCTCCATCAAGAGCACCTTGTTGGCTTCGTTCCGGGACACGCCATCCGCCATTGCAAGTTTCAACCTGCGCTTCCGGCTCGGTGCTTTGTAAAAATACGTCACCAGCACTCACCAGCCTTTTTAGTGATGAAGGTGGGCACGTCCCTTCCGGTAGCCCGACACAGGCAAACACACTTGGCAACCCAAATGTTCCAATCCGGTGCATAAAATGCGCAATCAGATTTCTTTGACTCTGCTTCTCCATACGCCCTAATGTAAGCTACGATATAGCAGCCTGAGCCAAACCACTCAATGCTATATCCATCCAAACACAGTCGGCTCATAATGCGCATTGCTAAGTGCTGCGCTTCCATGATTTCCGCTTCTGTCCACTTCAGTTTGTCCGCTTCGTAGGCTTCTACCGCCTCGTCAATGGCAAACTTTGCATCATCCGGGTGCTCAAGGTCTACCTTTAATGTCAAAATCTGTTCCATATTCAGTCCTCCACTTTCTTGTCCTTCTCCGTCTTTAAGAAGAGATTAACGAAATAGACCTGACCAATGCCCATCACCTTCGGAGTCTTATTGATGGAAGTGTGCCCATCGGAATGTGCAATGGATGTTTCCTTGATTTCAAACAAGCGAAGTTCCATAGACTTCTGGGTCGGCATATTGTAGTCTGTCCGCTTTCTGTCCTTAATCAGGTATCCGTTCTCACGCATCCATGCGAACAAGCGGTTTTGACCCATCTGGATGCCGTTCTGCGACAGCAGCTTTGCCATTTCACCAACAAGAATGCTTTGGCTGCTTGCGCTCACTGCATCAGCAAACAGTGCTTTTGGCTTCATGGTTTCAATCTGCTTGTCTTTCTCTTCCAGCTCCTCATGCGCTGCGATCAGTGCGGTTGCGAGAAGCTGCGAGCGGGTGAGCTGCGGTGCGTTGTAGCTTCCAGTCTTACGGATTGCAGGAAGCACATCGTTCGTTACCCATCTGCGAAACGGAGCCGCTTCTGGCTTATCGCTACGAAGAATGACATGGTACAGACCGCTTTCGTTGACGATTACCATTTCCTGTTTGCCGCCAAGGGTGTCAATCAGACTGACACCCTTTTCGTCATCATCTAATCGGTCAGCAGCCATGCGGTTATTGCTAATACCAAGCACAGCGCACACGTCTTTCAGAACGAACCACGCTTCGCCATCCACATCGACCGTGCGAACCTTGTTGTTCTGATATTCAAAAACTTGAATGTTTGCCATTTTTTTCTCTCCCTTCTTACACTCCCGAATCCTGAATATTCAAAATCCGGCAGATGCTTTTCTTGATGCCGGGCGTTTCCAGCTTTCCGGTCTTAACCTTGAAGAGGTAAGAGCGGTCAAAATATCGTCCAGTATCCTCCTTGACTTTTTCAATCAACCAGTCGTTGGTCTTGTCTTTTTGGATAAGAGCAATCTCGATTTGTTTGCCAAAGTCACACAGAGGCTTTTTTTCAGCCATTATTTCACCTCCGGCTATTGATTTTTACGCATAAGTGTAATATAATGAAGTTGCTAGAAATCATTCATTACGCCTTCGCGGTACGGTCTTAGTATAATACGCTTTCGCGTAAAATGCAAGGCTTTTTTAAGCGTTCGCGTAATTTCAGCAAACCTTACAATGCGAGGACTGGAATTATGGCAAACTTGTACGAAAATATTGAAAAACTCTGCAAGCAGCGTGGAGTAAACGTGACCACCATGTGCAAGGAATCGGGCGCAAGCCGTGGGTCTTTGACCGATTTGAAAAACGGTAGAAAGCAGACCCTGAAATATGAGACGCTTGACAAGATAGCTTCTTATTTCGGAACAAGCGTGGATACATTGGTTTCTGGTGAGCAAAAAGAAAACCCGCCCCAGCAGCCGCAAAGCGAAGTCGATGCAGCAGTGGAGCGGATTAGAAAAAAGCTTGAATCTATGCCGAAGGAACAGCGTGAGGCGCTGATGAACCTGATCGAGAAGATGTGACGTTCATGCCCGGTAAAATAAAAGAATCCCTTGTGCCGGGCTGGTGTAGCTCTGCACAAGGGATTCTCTATTATTCTAGGTCTAGTGCTTGTTCCGCTGTCGGAATCTTTTCAGGATGTTCCAGCAGCCATGCAATAAATCGGTCAATCTTAGCTCTTTCCTGTTCACTCATTGTGGCATATCCTCCCGATCGGTAAGTGCAGATGTTCATTTGATACGATTATACATCTTCTAGTTGTCAAGTCAATACATTTTTAACAACTTTGTAAAAATCGAACGTTTTCTTCACATCCATTACTTCACATCAGGGAAGCCACGAGTGTTTAAGTCAAAAGGGACACCGCCTATCCATCTTTCCTCCAATCACAGCTCTACGAGCTGTCCACCAATGCGTTCAATGTTCTCTGCCGGGTCGCGTCCCTCGTCTAAGGCGGCTACGGCACGTTCTAAGATGCCTTTCGCTTCGAGGTAAGCGTCTTTATCGGCTTCGTACCCAGAAAGGCTCAGGACAAGCTCCAGCGTCCGTCTGCGAGCGTATGGGACAATCAGAGCGTCTACGGTTCGGTTCATTCGTTTTCCTCCCATGGTTTCGGCGTTGTGGTTTCGATCGGTTCAGATGCGGGCATTCCGTCAATGATAATCATGTTGTTACCTCCTGTTTGATTGTTTTTTCGATGGTACAGTTATAACACAGGCTGCTGTTGGTTATCCACAGCAGTTTTTTCCATTTTTTGGTTTGTCGAATCCAGCAGTTTTGTAAATTTTTGTCGATGGGGTGAGGATTATGGATGAATATTTGTTGAGAACAGCCAAAGCATTGGAAATGGCACGGATGCGTTCCGGTCTGAGTCAGCTAAAATTGGCAGCACGAATGAATGTAAATCGCTGCACGATAGCTAGTTGGGAGCAAGGAACTGCGCCAATCTCCCTGCCGATGGCTATGCGTTGGTTTACCTACTGCGGCGTATCGGCGGCTCGATACATGGACGCTTGCATTCATCCCGGCCTGCTGGAGCATCTGGAAGATAGCCTTTCCGACATGGAGAAACGGCAGATTCTCATAGATGCTATGATGGAGTGTTCCTCTTATGAGATAGATGCCTTGCTGTACATCCGGTACGGAGATCATGGCTCAGACCACATCGGTGTGCTGACGGAAATTCTGGCAAACCTCCACGCGCCGTTGAAGGACAGGGTTTCCGTCTGCCGGATGGTATCAGGTAACTACGAGATAGCACAGGCTACCGGAACTGACCCAGACCCGAACGGAACCGTTCCAAAAATGGAGATTCTTTATCAGGCACAGGACGCTGGAACGGAAGCAGCCATGAAGTCCAACGATTCCTATACCGTGAATCCCAATAATATAACTGGTTGATTGTCGAATTATCGCAGTTTTTGAAGAACATTTTGTCCACGTTCATCCACTTTTTGTACACGTTTCATGCAGATTAGGTATACCTTTACCTTGTCATTCCGTCCCCCATAGGCTACGAATCGACAGTATTTGCGTGGAATAAATAACGAATTATCGTTAATCTGTTGCTTCTGATTTGGTAGCTCGTCAATCCGTCCCCCATCGTGCAGATTAGGTATACCTTTCCATCCACTTTTTGTACACCTATCCGCAATCCGTCCACGTTTAATGTGACTAACGATGCACAGCTTCTCTTCGGATATAGTCTTATTTAGCAAATGCAGAGTTCAGTTATCCACAAACTGGAATGTAAAAATAAAGAAATTGTTGAAAATTATCATCATCGACTATTTAACGATGATATTTAACCTCTTGTTTATTTCTTGTTTAATATATAATATGTAGATGGGGGACGAAATGACAAAGCATGGGGGACGTTTTGTCAAGTCACGGGGGACAAAATGACGAGGACATGGGGGACGAAATGACAAGTCATGGGGGACGAAAATTGTTGACACGTCCCCCTTCTTGTGATATACTGTTTTCAGACCATTAAAGGAAGTGAGTAGATGCCAAAAATATCAGACAACAACCTTGTCGAGAAAAGCAAATCGCTTGTTTGGGCGAAGTTCAGGGACTACACAGCAGGAGAACTTCGTCTGCTAGAGGTTTATCTATCGAGAATAAACCCGAGAGACCCAAGTAGCAGTCGTGTAGAGTTTACGCTTGCTGAATACAGGGAGCTTCTTGGTCTGAAAAGCCTTGATGCACGAAGGATTGAGCCGCAGATCAAGCACTTTTTGGGCAATACAGTTTCGATTCCTATTGACAAGGAGAAAGGAACGTTTGAAAGTTTTGTCTTATTCACGAGGGCAAAACTGGACTATGTACCAGAAACAAGGTCTTACGTCGTGGCAATTACATGCAACCCAGACCTTCGCTCCATCTTTTTCGACATTGCTGAAAGCGGATATGTTCGGTATCGGCTGCGTTACACGTCACGAATGAAATCACAGTATAGCATCTTGCTTTACTCGATTCTCCGGGACTGGTTGAATATGGACAACAAACCGCATGAAATCAGCCTGAAGAAGTTGAGAGAGCAGCTTGGCGCAATGGAAGCTAGCTACGATGTTTACAAGAACCTTCGCAAGCGAGTGCTTGACGTTGCGGTGGATGAAATCAATGCCGTGTCCGACATTGTTGTGACTTACGAGCCAGTTCTTGTGGCACGAAAGGCTGTGGCAGTCAAGTTTAAGCCCAAAATTAAAGCGTCTGAGAAGCTGATTGAAGCACAGGCAAGCGAAGTGCTGACCGAACCTCAAAAAGCCGTCAGAAAGCCCCGCAGAAGCGGATATGAGGATTTCGACTGGTCTGTGTGCGATGCGCTGTCGGTTCAGGAGTGCATTGAAGTTGCAAAAGTGATTGAGAAGCGGATGAAGAAAGAGCATCCTGAAATCAAGTTGCCAAGACGCAGAGAAGCGGTTTACGACACGGTAAAGGCTGCGTATAATGACATTTTGTCTTTGGATAGGTCTCCGTTCCCGGACAGACCTGTTGGTTATCTGATTAGAAGCGTGGACAAGGCAGGTATCGTAGATAGATATATGCCAGCGTTCTATTCCATTGAAGCCTTGCAAAAGTAGTTAGAATGAGCAGATGATGCAGAAAGGAGCGAGAATGGGTTGGATTAGCGTAAAAGATAAGATGCCAGACAAGTACGTTCAGATTATCATTTATGATAAAGTGATGGGCGTTACTTTCGGTTATTATGGTGACTTCAAAGGCGAAAAATGGTATACAGGTGATGTGTTGACGGATGCGTTCTATGGAAACAATAGTGAAACGCAACTGATTGATGATAATGTGTTATATCATGTAACCCATTGGATGCCACTTCCTGATGAACCCGAAGAATAAAGAAAGAGTGATAAAATGGCAAAAATCATAGCTGTCGCCAACCAGAAGGGCGGCACAGGAAAGACCACCACAAGCACCTGTCTGGCTGGTGCATTGCAGTTGCTTGGCAAGAAAGTCCTGCTGGTGGACTGCGATGCCCAGTGCAACGCAACAGACACCTATGGCGCACAGACAGAGGACGTATGCACCCTTTTTGACGTGATGACCAGGCAAGGAACGGTAGAAGAAGGAATCCAGCACTGTGAAGCTGGTGACATTCTTCCGTCCGACAGCGCATTGAAGGACATTGACGAGCAGCTTGTCCGGGACATTGGCAAGAACTTCCGGCTGCGAGAAGCCCTTGAGAGCGTGTCCGGGCAGTACGATTACATTGTGCTGGACACTCCCCCGCAGCTTGGCCTTGCGCTTGTGAACGCGCTGATCGCCGCCAATAGCATCATCGTGCCTATCACAGCAGACCGATACGCACTGGCTGGTTTGAGCCAGCTTTCGCAAACCATCGGCGATGTTCGCAGATACTTTAACCCGACATTGAAGATTGAAGGTCTGCTCCTGAACCAGTACAAGAGCCGTGAGAACCTGTCCAAAGAGGTTGTGGAACAGCTCCCTGTGATTGCACAGAGCATGGGAACAACCCTGCTGGACGTGAAGATTAGACCGTCTATGGGTGTTCGTAAGGCTCAGGCAGAGCGGCACAGCCTGTTTAGCGGTGACACGGCAAAGAGTACCAGCGCAGAGGATTTCAAAGAGCTGGCAAAGAAGATTGTAGAGGGGAAAGAAAAATGAGCGATTTGTACCCACATCTTTTGAATGCAACTTGTTCTGATGACACGGAGCAAGTCTACATTATCAATTTTGGTTTTTCATTTAATGACCTTTCCGATAAAGAGAAAGAAATGGCGTTTCATTCTCAGTGGTATCTAGCTGAAAAATATTGCAAAAAGTGGCAGAAAGAACTTGCAAATAATCAATGGGCGAAATCAGAAGATGAAATGCCAGATGAACTAAACCCATACGTTATCGGGTTTAGCAAAGACGAATACGATGTAGAAATTGTAGGCTATGAAGAAGATTTTAAGGAATGGCGGGACAAAAGCGGAAAGCCGCATAATATAACTCACTGGATGCCGTTGCCGACCGTTCCTGACCTTGATGAAGATTGGGAGGAAGAAGAATGAAGTCAACCAGCAAAAAATCCACGGGTTTGCTTGGCGGGTTTGACTTCCAGCCTGTTTTTTCGGAACAGCCATTAAGCCGAAGTGAGCCAAAGGAAGAAGAAGTAAGCCAAACAAAGCCGAATAATGCCGAACAAGCACAGATTAAGCCCAGTGAAGCCACAGACAGCCATGCACAGCCAAGTGAAGCGGAATTAAGCAGTATTAAGCCGAAGCAAGCCAAAGACAACGAAAGACAGCCAAATGATGCCGTGTTAGGCGAAGGTAAGCCGAAGAAGCTGAAACAAGCGAAAGAAGTTCAACGTCTTATCGAACAGGGAGATGTTCCCGGCGCACTTGCAGAAGCTGGCTTGACAAAGAAAAAAATCCCGATGCCGGAATCGCATCAGGGCGTTGCAAGCGGTGACGGCAAACGTTCTAAGCGCATTACCATCCTTATGAGCGAGGAAGAACGTAAGTATATCAACCGTGAAGCCAGACGGCACGGAATGACCATCGGGCAGTATGTGTACGCTCTGGCTGCTGCTGCGGCAGATGGGAAGATTGAGTTGGAAGATTTCTTGGAGGATTGAGGTATGTCGTGAAACACGATATACCTGCAAACTGTATCTTCCGGTAGTAGGTATTGACTTTTAAGCACACAAATAGTATACTTAATGTGCGCTCAAAAGTGGAGGTGAACGCATGAGTGCAAAAATGGGAAGACCAAAGCTGGAAAACCCGAACAGTGTTCGCACAAGCGTCCGTTTGGACGTGAATACTGACAAACAGCTTTCGGATTATTGCGAAAAAAACGGCATTTCTAAGGGAGAAGCCGTTCGTGAAGCTGTCCAGCAATGGCTTGAACATCAAAAATAAAAAATCCCCTAAACTGTTCGTAACTTGGCGGTCACCGGCAGTTTAAGGGATTACACTCCATGCGATTATGGGTGATAAATCCATTATATCATCTTCATAGTTGCATTACAAGCAAGATTTTTGTGGTAAAGCCAATGAACATTCCGGCAACGAAAGAAGAGATTCTCGAAAACTTCAAGAAAAACAACAATGGTCGTCCGCTCAATAAGGATGATTATGAGATTGCGGAAGCGTTATCTCGCATCACTTACAAGGCGTATGAGGTCGGCGTGGAAGATGCCAAACAGTTGAATATGGAGGATATGATGGATAACAGAAACGCACTTCAAATCTTTAAGAACGAAGAGTTTGGCTCAATCAGAACATTTGTGAAAAACGGAGAGTACTGGTTTGTCGGTAGGGATGTATGTAATGCGTTTCAAGACAAGAACCCAAATAGAAGCATCGGACGAATTGACGATTGCGATAAGCGTTCCTTGAAAATCAAAGATTCTCTTGGGCGTGAGCAAACAGTGACTGTTATCAACGAATCCGGGTTATATGCTCTTCTTTTTGCAATGCAGCCGCAAAAAGCGCATAATCATGGGGTGTCAGATGAGTACCCCATCGAAATCAAGGAAAGGATTGAGAAGCTTCGCCGTTTTAAGAGATGGGTAACGCATGATGTGCTTCCTACGCTTCGCAAGACTGGCTCTTACAGTATGAACCAGCAGGAGAACAAGCCTGACGCGCAGAACGATGCAATCTTGCAAGTGCTGATGAAGAACACGGAAGTCTTGCAAGCCATCGTTCAGCAGAACCAGCAGATTATGATTGCTCTTACCAACCTATCTGTCAGCGATGCAAAGCGCACGATGGAGATTCAGCCTTACACTTCCCATCAGGGGCAGAAGGGTGACGGCAAACGTAGCAAGCGAATCACAATTCTTATGAGCGACAGCGAGCGGACGTTCGTTACGAGAGAAGCACGCAAGCACGGATTCACGGCAGGGGAGTACATCTACAACCTGTCCGTTGCAGCATCGAAAGACCAGATTGATTTAGGCTGATTTAGTGGCGGAATTTTTCGCCACTAATTATCAAAGCGCAAAATTGCGCTCTGGTCATAACTGAATTTTCAGTGCTGATAGTAAATAAAGAGGGGGCCTGTCCAATTTTGGGCACACCCCCTCTTTTGTTTCACTTCTCTGTCACGCAATCCCAGTAGAGATATGCCTTGCCATCTGCGGCATCTGCGTCCTCAAGGAACGCCTTTGCCATGTCAGCATAGAAGCCCGGAGTGTCAACGGACTGACGCTTTGCGACCTGACAATAATCCGAGTACATCATGTTCATGACAGCCCAGAAATCGTTCGGGTCACAAGTGATATTGCGCTGTTTCGCAACGTCCTGCGTCTGTTCTAGCGTCCAGTGACAGCCCTTCGTGCCGTCAGCGTTCACCATGCTGTCGCACCATTCCTCTGCTTCATCGTGGGTGAGGTGCTGGCGCGGCATTTTGATCGAGCGGCTGTCTGCACCGCCACGCTCATACTGCCCAGAGCGCTTGTCCCAGTCGCCGTTCTGCGAGAAGCCGATTTGCGGCATTCTGTGCCCATTCTCTACGTCAGGGTAGCGGGGGATAGGATAGGGGTCGATGTAACGGTTCTCCTCCTGCGGATAGTAGGGGGAGCGGTCGTTGCCGCCTTCCAGCTTACGCAGACGGCGTTCAAACTCACGCTCCCTGCGGTCACGTTCTTCCTCAAGGCGGTCACGTTCCGGCTCACGGTTTTTGTCGTGGTCACGGAGCATCATCATGCGGCGAAAATTGTTCTTGCCCATAATCTACACCTCCTCAAGAAATGGACGCAGGCGCACCAGCGTGGGAACGGCAGAAGCAGCCAAGATACTTGAATGTGCCGGTGCCGGTAGCAGATGTTGCAACGCGGGTAGCGTAGCGAGTGCGAGTGTGGATGCTCTCAGCGGTTGCCTGAGCGCAGTTGCAGTCGGTCAGAGGGTATGCGGTAGTGCCTGCGCCGATGGTAATAACCACAGGGGCGTTGATGGTGGTCGTGTCCGGTATGCTCTGGGCAACCACGATGCAATACTTTTCTCCGTTCTGGTATGCGCCAGCAGGGATGTTGATGGTCAGTGTGTCATTGGCAAACGTAACGGACTGGCTCAAGACCAGATGGGGGCAGAGTTTGCAGCTTGTTTTGCAAGCCATAATGTTTTCCTCCTAAAAAATCAGGGGCAGAGGTGTCTTACCCCTGCCCCGATGGTTCACCCGGTGTTATCGGGGAGTGTGTTGGTTAGCAGCAGCCGCAGCAGTTCACGCCAACGTTGGGGTTTGCCACCTGATAAGCGGGAATCGGACGAGGATTGACCCGGTTCAGGATGGTATCAGTCTGCTGAGACATCACGGTGGTCAGAAGCGCATTCTGCCGATCCTGAGAAGCGGCGAACTTGAGGCTCTGGTTCTCAGCGGTCAGAGTAGCAATCTTGTCCTGCGTGAAGTAGTCCATCATGCTGCGGAAGTTGGCGTTGCAGTTGTCGATAACTGCACGGGCGTTGTCTGCGATAGCCTGACGGGTAGCGCAGTCCTCCGTTGCGATGGTGTACTTCAGGTCGCCGATCAGCTGCTTGTTCTCGCAGCAGCAAGATGCCAGCTGCGTGGCAAGAGCGGTCTGACCAGCCTGCCGTGCGTTGCCCTCCTGCATGATGGCAAGGCTGATGGCGTTGTCGCCATTGGACACACTGCGTTCCAGACCGTTCACGAGCTGTGCGTTCTGGTAGCCAAGCTGACAGATGGCGCTGTTCACGCCTGCAAAGCCGTTCGAGATGTTGGTGTTGACGCCGTTCATCTGTGCCAGCTGGTCATAGCCCAGAGAGCAGATACCGCTCTGGATGCCAGCAAGAGAACGGGAGGTATCCTGCTGGTAGAAGCCCTCAGACAGAGCCGCGCGAGTGTCGTTACCGCCCTGCCCGGTTGCGCCAGTGCCGACCAGATAGGGGATGTAGGCATTCATGCCGTTGTCCCCGCCGTTCCGGCCATAGCCGTTTGTGCCCCAGCCGAAGATGATAGCGAGGATGATAACCGCCCACAGACCTTCGTTGCCGAAGAATCCGCCGTTGTTATTGCCGCCGTCCTGCCCAGCCAGATAGCCAGTTGCAAAATCGTCCATAACAAAACTCCTTTCAGTTTTGCGTTATGCTATCCCACCGCCGTATGCGATGGGCGAAGCCAAACAAAAGCGGTTTTTGTCAAGTCCGCAAAACTGAGAAGCGTTTCGCTTAGAGGGATACTTATTTTAGGATTGTTAAGTCAGCTTTGAGGGTTGTCTTTTTCATCTTTTGGGTCATCCCACTTTTTGCTGGCAGCACCGAAAATAAAGCCAAGCATTAAAGGAACCCATATTTTGTCATTGCCACACAGATTGTTGATGTCAAAATTATTTTCGGAATGGCTGTTTTCAAAATCATCCATTGCAAAGTCTCCTCACTTCGGAAGCGTCAGGTTCAGGACGCTTGCCAGCTGGTTCAGGTCAATGCCGCGCTCTTTAGCGAGGTTCTGCGCCATCGTTCGGAGCTGTGCTTCGTTCTTTCCCTGGATCAGGTTCAAGCCCTGCATGATGGGGGCGCTCTGCCCGCCCAGCTGCTGGATAAGACCCATCGTGTTCTGCCCGGCACGAGCTAGATTTGCAAGCTGCATGATAGGGCTGTGAGTAATCATATCAAACGGGGAGGGCATCGCTTATTCTCCTTTCTTCGCTGTGGCAGTGGGCTTAGAAAAGCTCTTTTGCCACTTTTCCAGCTCATCCAGACGGTGGACGAGGGTGTTGTACTGCTCAACAGGCACATATTGCTGTGTCGGTGCAGCGGTCTGCTGTGCCTGCATCTGCCGCCATGCTTCCGGGCTGTAGAACTCCTGCACATAGGATTCGCAGGTGTCCGGGTTGAGCCGCTTGCAGTAGATCACGCCGCTGCGCAAGTCCGGGCAGTAGGTCGGTCTGCCGTACAGGTCGGACGGTATCGCCAAAAACTCCTCTCTGCTGGAAACAGGTCTGCCAAGCAGCCAACCGCCGTCCTGTGCCGACTGCTGAACAGGCTGCTGCCCATTCATCGGCTGCGGACGCTGCGGTTGTGCCTGTTGCATCTGCGTGTTGGGCAGGGGAGTGGCAAGCCCAACTGTGCCCATGCCGCCGTAAGGATTGACGGGCTGCTGCGGAACGTAAGGCGTTCCGGGTGTTGGATAATAGCTCATAATACATCCCTCCTTGTGCTCCAAGTGTACCGCATCGACAAAAAGTGAAGGACAACGAAGGTACAACGAAGGACAAAAAAGAAAAGCGCCCACACGGCACAAAGCCGCATGAGCGCTTGGGTTTGAGCTGTTATTTTGTATGTGCCTGCAAAAATTCTTCGACTGCCTGCTTTAATACGGCATTTGGGGTCGTCCCGGCCTCTGCGCACGCCGCCTTAAACTTTTCCGCGTAGCCCTTTTTTACGCGGCAGGCCAAGCTTGTCATATTTTCTTTGTCCCATTTGGCATTGGATGCCTTTTTCTTTTCAGAAATCATAAAAATACCTCCCGTTTCATTTGCCTTAGTATAGCAAAAAACAGCACTGTTTACAATTTCAAATGTGCACAAGATGGCACTATAAACATTGTCGAAAATGCCGATTTACATACACTGTAAATAGTGCTATACTATAATCACAGCAAGGGAGACAAAAAGCTGGCTGAGTATTATAATATGCTATAGCCTTAACCGGATGAAATCCGTGGGCTATATATAACCGAAAGGAAGGTTTACATTATGGATAAAATTAAAAAACCCTATCTCATCACGGAAGATGGTGTAAGCCACTATGACGAGTTCTTAACTACGTTAAGTGGACAGCTTACCTCCATACCGTCTCCGCTGATGCCAGACAGGAAGCCGCTGGTCAACATCGACTACCCCGAAGGCAGAGTATACTCCGTCACCCTGCAGGAAAAGGGAGAGCTTGGCGCAGAAGCCACCGTCCGCTTTGCCACTTATGAAGAAGCAAGAACCTTCTTCAATCGCGCTTCTCTCCACTGCAAGACAATCAGGGAAGCGCTTGCATAAAGAAACCCCCGGTGTCCACTGTGGACACCGGGGGTTTTCAAATATCCACCCTAATGCGCTTCTTCGAGAGGCCGGGTGGATTTCGTTGGTTTGATTTTATCACACATCCAGCATTTTTGCAATGCCTTTCAGCCGGTAGCCTATCGCCGTCCGGCTGTAATGTGTCTGCGCTGCAATGTCCGGCAGCGGGAGCCGCTCAACGTATCGCAGTAAGGCTATCTTACGGTCTACCCTCCCAAGCGGTGCGCTTTTAATGGCGGCGATCATCCTCTGTCGGTCAAGTCCTTGCAGCGCAGCGGGCAGCACTACGCGAGCCGCCGCCACAGGCAGCACCGAGCCAAAAAGGCTGCGGTAGCTCTCCGGCGTTGCGCACTCGAGCGGTTACGGCGCGGCAATGTCCCATTTTGCCGCCGTTGGCAAAACGGTCACGCACTGCGGGCCACAAAATCGGGTACGCACGCTGATCATAATAATAGCGCGGCGTTTGCTCGTATGTAGTGCTTGCCATAATAATCTCCTTACTGCTTTTCCAGCGCCGCCCGGGCGCGGTCGAAGAAAAATTGAATCACAGTGCCGATGGTCTCGTCGGTAATGGCCCAGCTGATGAGCCTGCCGTATTTGCTGGTACTCAGGGCGGCACGGAGCATCTTGACGACCCACGCTTTGCGCTCTGCGCCGCGCTTAGTCCCCTGAATCTCCTGCTCTGCCCGCTCGATGAGGTCCAGCACCAGCGGCTTTACCGCTGCGCCATAGCCCAGTCGGACGCAGCCCAGAGCGTAAAAGACGAAGCCGCCCAGCATGAGCACGAGGGCCACAGGGGCGGGAATGACGCCCAAAATGTTATTGATTGTTGCCATGTATTACTCTCCTCTCTCTTTTTCGAGGTCT
>OCPS01000230.1_pt1 | contig 65431 bp, 52 predicted proteins | sample 1538651 | NCBI WGS metagenome assembly OCPS01 (sample SAMN04571715, study PRJEB22368) | human gut metagenome | biome: human gut; material: stool | host: Homo sapiens | place: Luxembourg | collected 2012-09-21 | reverse complement strand
CGGGGCTTTCTTTAGATGAGCTTAATAACATATTAAAATAAATAATCTTAAATCATGATACCAGCATTATTGGTGGTATCTTTTTTATATATTCGATCAACTAATTGACATATAGTAATTTATAAAACATCATTTAATATAATTTAATTATGAAAAAATCCTATAAGAATAATCCACTTTTTTAGTGAATACCTTATAGGATCTAATTTATTATGTAAAACTTTATTTTTTATTTTTCATGTTGATCTAATACTTTAAATAGGTACTTTGCAACATTATGAGGTCCTTCATGCTCAAGGCCAGGAACGGCAAGCCTTGTATGAATTTCACCTACAGGCTTATGTGTTTTAAATAAGCATGTAAAATACTCATCAAGTAATGGATTACACAATTCTTGATTTTGAGTAGGTCCAAATGGATTAGCAAAATAGCTTGTAACAAGTCCTTTTTCACTTGTAGTACCCTTAGCAACACGAGCACCAGCCTTAAAGCAATTAATAGCATCTTCTACATTATCAAATAAATGAACAACCTCTTTGTCAGTATTATAATTATTAGCATAGAATACCATATCAACCTCATAACCCTTCATTATTTGAGGATACGTTGATACCGGAAGTACAATTCTAGAATTAACCTTATCTGGGTTTAAGAAAATAGCACGATCCATTTCCTTATAAGCATATCCATTTTCAAGGTCATCTAATCTAACGAATGCACCAGTTTCTGTTCCATAGGCCATAACCTTACCATTTTCAATTTTAAAGGTTCCCATATCATCAAAAACAGTTTGCATCGAAACGATATTTTTTCCAGCAACCATTCTTAAAGCCTCAAGTGATTCAGATTTTCCAGCACCACTATCACCAATTAGAACTACTGTCTTCTTCTTACCATTTTTTAAGGTAATATTTTGACAAGCACCATGAATTGGTAGGAAGCCATGCTTTATTTGCTTAACATTATGAAGTGTTAGAAGCATCTTTTTCATATAGCCAAAATAATCTATTTCTTCCCCATATGGTGCAAGACCAATATAAATATCATTCTCCTTATCATAATAATAACGAGATTTACCTTCAATAGGTGCACCAAAAATATAAATTAAATCAGGCTTTTTACCACTTATTTCATCCATATGAACAAATTCAAATAAATTAGATAAAGCAATACCATGGCTCATATAATCACGATGAAAATAAACATAAGCTAAAGATGCACCAACATGAGCAGGATAACAATACCAATCATTCACATCAAAATTAAGTGAAGCTAGCTCGTTAACATCTGTTTCATAATAAGTACCTGTTCTAGTATTTCTTCTACTATAGCTAATGAATGTTGGCTTAATTAGCACTGAATCAATAAAAGGAAGACCTGCTAAATTTTGATATAGTGGATAATTTTTAGTCCATGTATTATCGCAAATTGATAACGATGCATTAATACCTGCCGCTAACTGACGATAAATATGAAAATTAGTTCCTTGAACCTTTTGAGAAATAGAGCGATATACCTTTAAAATTAGAGCATTAAACTCCTCATTAGCTTCAATAAAGCTTAATGATTCAAGGCTATTTCTATTAGCCTCACTACGCATTAGGCCATAGCGTTCAAGATGACGCCAATAATCATAAAAGTTTTCAACTAAAACATATAAATTTTCATGTTGAAGTAAAATCTTTTTATAGGCATCTGACATTTCCATTACTTCCTTAATTGAAAAAGAAAGTAAAAATTTAAACATATTGATATATGATTTAACCGGATTTCTTACAATTTTAATAAGACTAATTAAGGTTTCATTCTTAGTACGATTAAGATGCTTTAAATAGCCCTCCCAAACACGGGCAAAGGCATCACTTGATAAAACCTCACTTTCAGTTTTACAATAAGACTCACTAAAATTAATAATAATTGATTTATCATTTAAAATATATTTTTCTTCCATAATATCCTCCTAGAATAAACCTTTAATTTCACCATTTATAACATCCATCTTTAAAGCTGCTGGTTCCTTAGGAAGTCCTGGCATACGCATAATATCGCCTGATGAAGCAACGATAAATCCGGCCCCAATTGATGGCGTTACACTATTAATTGTAATCTTAAAATCAGAAGGTCTACCAAGTAACTTAGCATTATCTGATAAAGAATATTGCGTTTTAGCCATACAAATTAAAGCATCTCCATAGCCAAGCTTTGTAAGACGAGCCATTTGATTTTTGGCGTCAGTCGAAAATTCAACTCCAGAAGCTCCATACATTTCCTTACAAATAGTTGTAATCTTCTTTTTTAATGTATCTTCTTTAGCATATAGATATTTAAAATTATTAGGCTTAGTATCAATTTCCTTAATAACCTTTGATGCCAAATCTAAAGCCCCTTCGCCACCAAGTCGCCAAACATCAGATAAATTAATTGGATGATCATTTTTCAAAGCCCAATCCTCTAAGGCATTAATTTCAGCTTCCGTATCAGATGTAAAGCGATTGATTGCCACTACATAAGGAAGACCAAATTTTTTAATGTTTTCAATATGACGTTCAAGATTTTGGGTTCCCTTAATTAGGGCATCAACATTTTCTATTTTAAGATCATCGTATAAAACCCCACCATGAAGCTTTAAAGCTCTTATTGTAGCTACAATTACAACCGCACTTGGTTTAATATTTGCTTCACGACATTTTATATCAAAGAACTTCTCCGCACCTAAATCAGCACCAAAGCCTGCCTCCGTTACAGTATAATCAGAAAGAGACATTGCCATCTTAGTTGCGATTTGTGAATTACAACCATGAGCAATATTTGCAAAAGGACCACCATGAATTAGGCAAGGAGTTCCTTCAAGAGTTTGAACAAGATTAGGACGAATAGCATCCTTCAAAATCATCATTAACGCACCAGTAATTCCTAAATCCTTAATGGTTACAGGTTCTCTATCATACGTATATGCAACAACCGTTCTATCTAGGCGACATCTTAAGTCCTCCATATCGCTTGCAAGACAAATAATAGCCATAATCTCGGATGCAACAACGATATCAAAATGCTCCTCACGAGGAACACCATTAGTAGGACCACCTAGGCCAATAACACCACTTCTTAAAGCTCTATCATTCATATCAAGAACACGATGCCATATAATTCTTGTTGGATCAATTCCAAGCTCATTTCCTTGATAAATATGATTATCTATAATAGCAGATACTGTATTATTAGCCATTTCAATTGCGTGGAAATCACCCGTAAAATGAAGATTAATATCCTCCATAGGAACCACCTGTGCGTATCCACCACCTGTAGCTCCACCCTTAACACCCAAAACCGGTCCAAAGCTTGGTTCTCTTAAAGCAATCATTGCTTTATGTCCTAATCTATTAAGTGCATCAGCAAGACCAATTGTTGTCGTTGACTTTCCTTCTCCTGCCTTGGTAGGATTAATCGCTGTAACAAGAATTAGCTTAGCATTTTTATTACCTCTAAAATTTTCATCTACCTTAGCCTTATAATTTCCATAGCATTCAAGCACCTCTTCGTTAATTCCTGCTGTTGCAGCAATTTCCTTTATCGGTTTCATTTTATGTGCTTGAGCAATTTCTAAATCAGTCATCTTCATTACACCCCTCATTCAAAAAAATAAAGCAGCAACAAAAAGTTACTGCCTCTTAACTAGTAGCGTAGATAGTGCATAAAAAGTTACATTTAACATAATTAAACACCATCCTTTTCTTTCTTGTAGTACCAAATTTACGGTTTGGCGTAGAAACTCACTTACCAATTAAAGCAATTATACAAGATAACCAATAATATGGTAGCACAATTTTCTTCTACAAACAATATAAAAATGATTTTTTTTATTTTTTCACTTAGATTTCACATTCATCCATTGTTTCTTTTATGATATGAACAGCCCTATAAACTTCATCAAGAGTAATTGATGAAAGAGTTACTCTTATTCCTGCACCAATTGGTAAAATATAAAGATTCTTCTTTTTTAGAAGCTCAAATAGTTTTTGAGGATTCTTACAAGGGATTGTTACAAAGAAGCCACAATCATAAGGATAATGCTTAAGACCTACTAAGGAAGCTTCCTTAATAAAAGCATTAGCTCTATCAATTAAAAGCTTACGAGCATATTCAAGCTCACTTGCGAAGGACTCACTATGTTCAGTTAAAACCTTCGTAATAATATTTTGTCCTAAAGTAGATGTCCCACTCCACATGCCTCTAGCACTAAAATCATTTGCCTGCTTAAAATCAGAAATAGCCGTCAATGACCTACTTAATCCTATTTGAGCCCCAATACGAAGACCATATAAGCCTAAGGTTTTTGATCCTGAAAATGCTAAAATAGTCATAACATTTTCATTAAAGTTTTTAAATAACATAATATTTTTTCTTGAAGCATCAAAGCCACGCTTATCATAATCAATATATGCCATATCATAAAGTAAAATAACTGGAGTTCCATCTCTTGATACCGAATTTAAAATATCTATAACACTAATCCATTCAACATAGCTCATTGAATAGCCAGTTGGATTTTGACATGGGTCATTAATTACAATTAAAACTCGTCCTTGCTCATGCTTTAAAAGCTGAACCTTGTATTCAAAATCACGCAAATTAAAGCCACCATTTTCATCAAATAGCTCGTATGTTTCATAACCTAAATGAGCCTCATTTGCCATTTGAATATAATTAGTCCACATAAGGGAAGGAAGTAATACCTTTTGTCCACAATCAAGATAATTACTAAAAGTATTACAAATAGCACCGCTTCCACCAGGAGTTGCAATACAACCTAAATGCATACTTTCCTTAATCTCTTTAAGATGCTCCTTAAATATCCACTTATACAAAGCCTCATGATATTTAGGATCTCCTGCAGTTGAACCATAAGAATACTTCTCAGAAGCTGATAATTCTAAAGATACAGCCTCAACTGATTTAAATGTTAAAAACTTACCATTTTCATCATAAAGCATACCAATTGTAGAATCAATAACATTAGGATTTAACGCTTTGGCTTCACGTGCTTCCTTGCCAATTTGTAAAGCATTTCCTTTCGATTCCTTTTTTTTAGCATAATCAGATAATATAGACATTTATAACCACCACTTTCTTATACTATTGTAGCATTATATATCTTTTTTTTAAAGTTAAAATATTGATAAAATTATATGTACCAAATAGGACATAACCAACAACATTTATTAATTAGCTTAAGCGTATCATTCATACATAATACAATTCCCTCATGAGTAATGCCATATTTATCTAGTATAACAAAGTTTTTATCCAACTGATTAGGACTAATTTCTTTTTTTATTTCAATAGAGAAAAGATCTGAGGATTCTGTATAAACTAAATAAGCTTCATGTTGTTCTTTGTCACGATAATAATAAAAATAAAGATTAGAATCATAACTATGATTTTAAAATAGCAATATTTAATAATAGCAAATAATACAATTTACATGTAGTTTTTTAGCAAAATAACAACATCTCATATCATATAAAAAATAAAACAGGACTTTTTTTTATAATTTAAACTGTTTAATTGATTATTTATCAAATAATTTAATATTTTATATACTATATTTTGTTGCCTTACCATTGCCAGACACCTTTACATATCCTTTACTTTGTAATAATTTAAGTAAACGTAATGTTTTATCCTTTGTATAACCACATGACTTAGCTATATCACTACTTGAAGCATGTATACAATTACTTAAATAATTTATAATTTGTTCTTCATCAACTGAGACATTTAATTTTAAATAAACTAAAGGTAAAACGATTGAAATACTATTTTCATAAATTTTAAAATCAGGTTTAAACTTCATACTTTGATATAATTGTTTAATCCTTAAAATTCCAGTACCAAACATTTCAACATATTTTAATCTAAAAAATATATTAGCTAAAATTGGATTTCTCGGTTTAGAAACTTGACCATTTAAATATTCTTCTTTACTTATACTATGAACTAAGCCCCCAGGAGATATAATCTCAATCTTATCATTATACATAAATATTCTAATATTTGGAGTGTCATCCCAGGTCCTATGAATCAATGCATTTGCTAATGCTTCTCTAAGGTTTTCTCATCGTATGATATTCCTAGTAATAATACCTTACCATGATAATTACCTAGTGAATTAAAATAAGACTTTTCTTTTATTTGCGCTATTGCCTCATCAGGCGTGAAATTTACCTTAAGCTCTACTATAAAAGGTATATGGCAATTATCATATGGTATAAATGATAAATCAGATCTTCCTAAAATAGAAGTATCTTCTTTTTTAATATTATAGAATTGTTTAGCATTATAGTATGATATTTCTACAATAACTCCTAATATATCTTCTTTATTCTTATTAAAAGGTCCTGCAAGTTCTAAATGATTTTGATCTAACGTTGTATTTATAAATTCTACATTTCCTTTTAATGTTTCTTCATATAATTTCTTTGAATTACTTATTGGATTATAAATTTCCTTCCAATTAAGCTTTTTAAGTGCACGTTCAAATTCTTTTTTAATTTCATAATTGGGAATATAACAAACCTTTAATTTTTTATCATATGCCAAATAATCCAAATGAATTAATATAGTTAGTGCTGAATCGGACGAATTAACCTTTGTTAAATCGTTTTCAAATTTTCTAACATTCACTTTAGCTTTTTCACCAAGTAGCACTTTGCATATTATATCTTTTAATTTACCATTATCATAGTTCATATAATCAGTTAAAGTTTCAATTGATGATGTCTTGTTCCAATACTCATCACATTCATTTCGAAAAATAGACTCTAATACTGATATAGGATTATAGATTGAAACATTACCTAATTTATATCCATTATACCACTGACTTATTTTATTAAAATCTCTATTATATTTCTTACATAAATCCTTAACTTCATCTTCAGTAAAACCAATAAAGGAATCAAGTTCTCTTGGGTTAATCATATCATATTCCGTAAACATATTTAAGGTTGATTGAGTTGAATATCTTCTTATTGGAAGTATTCCTGTCATATAGACTAAATCAATACAGCTTGACACATTACTAGATTTAAATAAATTTCTTAATAATTCTGTATATTCATCACATAACTTAGTATTATATTCTTGTTCACGATAAATAACATCCCATTCATCAATTAAAAAGATGAATCTTTCATTTAATTTAGAATTAATTCTTATAATTGCTTTCGATATAGTATTATCCATTTCTTTTAAAACATTGGGAAAAGCCTCATTTAAATCATCTAGAAGATTAGTTTCTAATTCTTTAAAAAAATCATTTTTATCTCTGATATCCGTATATAAGTTTGCCATATCAATCCAAATAACATTATGTTTATTTAAATGCTCTAAATAGGAACTATCACTTGTAATATTTAGTTTATCAAATAAAGATAAGAATCACAGCCTTTAGAATAATAAGCATAGATAATGCCATTATTTTCCAAAACGACGAGGACGAGTGACACACATAAATATACTTGATGGTTTACTAATATTATTATTAGTAATTGTAATTAAGTTTGATTTATCTATGAATATAGTATCATTTACATAATTAGAAAAGTCCTCATTTCTATTTAAATATAAAGACATATTACCGGTATGCTTTACCTATTAGTATTTTACCATACTTTAAAGCTTATAACTATCTTTATTATTTGTAAAAAAATTGGAGCTTTACACTCCAATTAATTTTAATCGTGACATGTTATACATTTACAATAAATAAAAATTTCAAAAAAAACATAGTCCTGTAATCTTTATAAAATATATTTATTTTTCCCACTATTTTTGGCAACATAAAGTTTTCTATCAGCCTCTAATTTAGCTTCTTTAAAATCATTTGGTGATAGCATTTTACTTACACCAACAGATATTGAAATGATTTCATTTTGAATTTTAATACTTCTTACATTATTCATAATATCATCAAGCTTATCTTTAATATCTTTATTATTTGATGGAATAAGACCAATAAATTCCTCTCCACCTATTCTTGCGACATTCTTATTTCCCAAGCAATTATTTAAAGCACCTGCGACCTTAATTAAGATATCGTCTCCAGCTTCATGACCATAGGTATCATTTATATGTTTAAAATTATCAATATCTATCATCAATAGGTATAGCATATTGGCATGATTAAATTGTTCTTCAATAATATAATCAAGACCATATCTATTATAAACATGCGTAAGCTGATCATGTCTATAATTAGACATCGCTTCATTATAGCGTTCAAATTGTAATAATACCGGTGATAAAACCTCTTTTACAAGAGAAAGCATATAAAGTATTTCCTTTTGTTCAAGAGCATCCATCGCCTTAAGACCAATTAAAATATAAAGATAGCAATTCAGATTAATTTCATTTATTTTAATACATGCCAAAGAATCACAGCTATCCTTTAAATCTTCTTTTAGTTCATTAAGATTAAATATTTTTAAATCATCAATCTGCTTAAGATTCAGCCCCTTATACTTAAAATTTTCATCAGCAATTTCAAGTTCTACAAAACTAGCCCCTAAAATTTTACTTAAATTGTCCTTTATTAATTTCTCTAACGCATTCGAATCTTCTAAATTATTAATATCCTTAATAAATGCTGTAAGCTGTTGCATCTTTTGAAATAAAAACTTATATCTAAAATCCGAAAATTCATCATATATTTTTTTATCCTGCTTAGTCACAACAACTAATGTTTGATTAATTTCATCAAGAAGCTTTTCTTTAGCTTCTAAAGCTTCATAATAAAGAGTTTTATCATAAGGAAAAAAAACACCTAAGGCTTCATTTAAAGCATTTAGCTTAGTACCAAGTAAATTATTATAGTTAGGATATATTAGCTTATAATACTTAAATGCCTCTTTAGTATTATTTATTGCTAAATAATATCTTCCTAAAGCTAAGTACGCTTCGCCTAAATCAATACCATCTGATAAGGTAGATTTATCCTTAATCTGACAAATCAAATCATTAACATATTGTGCAGCTTCCTCTTCATTGTTATTTATAAGCAATACCTCTATCATATATGCATTAATGATATAATCATCTAGCACATGTTTTGCTTCATTATACTCCTTAAGCTCTTTTACTACTTTTAAGCAAATATCCTTGTTACGCATGTACAAATTAATTTTAATATGAAGAGTTTTCATAATAGCCTTATCCGAATCTGATAGATAAAGATTATTAGCTTCTAGCTTATTTATTATTTCTAAAGCCTTATCATATAAGCCTAAATCTAAAAGGAGGTAAATCCCATTTATGGAATATACAAAATAATAATTGATATTTTTATTTTCCTCAGCTATTTGCATAGCCTCACACATTATCTTATAGCTTTCATGAAGAGTTCCTGTATAGTTATTATAAATAAATTCATTATTTAAAATACTTAAATATCCAATTTTATTACTATAATCATTTATTTTATGATATAAAGCTAAAGATTCCTGATTATATTTATGAGCAAGTTCAATATCACGCCCATGATATACCCAAAAAAGCATTCCTCTTGACAAGGCATATCCTACATCATCACCAATTAACTTAGCTGTATCACTAAAAAGAGTTACATATTGTGTTATATCATCAGTCATATAAAGATGATTTAAAATATAAATTCTAATTTTATCAATTAAATCCTTATTTGTTTTATATTGCTCAATTATATTTAAAAATTCTCCATTCACAATATCACCAGCCTAAATGCTATTAACTAGCTTATTAATTTCTTCTTCATTCAAGGAAGATCCAATTATTATTACTACATCCTGTCCTAAATCAATTTTCTCTTTTGTAATTTCTTCTTTTGTAGCATTAAAAAGATACCACTCATCATTATTCAAATAAAACCCTTTTACCCTTATTACATTTCCATAATTATTATTAAATACTAAAGAACATATTTTTTCAAGTTTTATTTTGCTAAAATGCTTATTCATAAAGAATAAAGATGAATATCCTTTTATTTGTCTTTTAACATAAGAAGCATTTCTATAGCCTGATGACATTAGCATTTTAAAATCATCATCAGTTATATTATTAAAATCTTTAGCAAATATTCTATCATCTATCTTATCACTATCACCAATGTAATTTAGGGCATCATTTAAATTATTTTTTAATAAATTTAAATTTGTATTGCAAGAAATTTTACTGATAATAGCCTTACCGCAGCAAGCAAGCTCACTTGCAAGTATATATTTCATTTCGTTATCAAAAATATTAAGCTTCGCATCAACAATTGTAAATATATTACCTATTTCATACCAAGATGATAAAGGATCTTCACAAAGAGTGTCAAAAAATTCATCCGTGTCAAAAACACCTGATGGTTCAATAATAACCCGATCATATTTTTGCATGCCCATGGCAATAAGCTTTGTTTTAAATCTTCTTTGGTGACAACAAGCATCGCCAGATCCTGATACCATTTCAAGACTACATTTATCATCTTCTAAATCTCTTAGTAACATCATATCTACATTAATAGCACCATAATCATTTTCTAAAATACAAACGCTTAAATTTTGTCTTTTTAAATAGTTAACGTAATAATGTAAAAATGTAGTTTTACCTGCACCCAAAAAGCCCGTTATTAAATCTACCTTTATCATAAAAACCACCTGAAATAAGTCTACAACAGATATGCCCTTTTTTCAACTAATTAACATACGTATTTAATTATATAAAAAACTAACAGCTATATAAGCTACCAGTCAATTCACTTCATTTAATGATTAATTTTTTGTCAACTTTATACTTTAAAAATAGATTACTCTTAGCATTTATAACCAAAGATTATTTTTTTCAAACTTTATTGTCCAATTTATAGTAAACTATTTCAAATACTTATTTTTTAAATAATCAGCTTGGTCTTTAGATATTAAATTTTCCACTAAGCAAACATTGATACTATATTAGCTTCATCTATATAACAATCTAACAATGGATCCTTTTTATTTTTCAAAAACAAAATATCTTTTTTAAAAAATTGGGAATATTATCCTCATACATAAGATTGTATATAGGCTCTAAACTAATAATTTCTTCAATAGACATACCTAATATCTTAGATAATTTTGATACTACTCTAAGTCTACAATCCAAAATGTTACTTTTACCAGAAAAAATATCAAATAATTTTGTTTTAGAAATACCACTTATTTTACTTAGTCTATAAATTGTGTCCCCTTTTTCGTTCAAAATATCATCCAATTTCATCATATCATTTCCATCATTATTATATCGGTTAACCGATATAATATAATATAATAAATTTTTTTAACTAATCATTTTTATATTTAGACATTTTTTTAATTTTGTTCAAAATTTAAACAAACAGCTTTTTTTGACAATTTTATTTTTTTAAAAAAAGGATAAAATATAATTGTAAAAAATAAATGGAGGTAATTAATTATGTATTATGGTTCAGGAACTTATGAGGCTTTTGCACATCCTTTAAAGCCTCAAGGAGTAGATAATAAATCTGCATATATTATTGGTACTGGTCTTGCAGGACTTTCAGCTGCTTTCTATCTTGTTCGTGATGGACAAATGAAGGGTGAAAACATTCATATTCTTGAAAAGCTTGAGCTTGCCGGTGGTTCTTGCGATGGTAGAAAGGATATTACTAAAGGATTCTACATGCGTGGTGGTCGTGAAATGGATAATCACTTTGAATGTATGTGGGATATGTACCGTGATGTACCATCAATTGAAACAAAGGGCATTTCTGTCCTTGATGAATATTATTGGTTAAACAAGGAAGATCCTAACTATTCTTTATGTCGCGCATCTATTAACCGTGGTGAGGATGCTCATACTGATAAACAATTTAAGCTTGATAAAAAATCAGCTTTAGCACTTTCTAAGCTATTTATGACACCAGAGGCAGATCTTGAGGATAAAAAGATTTCTGATGTTCTTCCTGATTCATTCTGGAGTACTAACTTCTGGTTATATTGGCAGACAATGTTTGCCTTCCAAAGATGGTCTTCTGCTCTTGAAATGAAGCGTTATTTATGTCGTTATGTTCACCATATTGATGGACTACCTGATTTTTCAGCTTTAAGATTTACTAAATATAATCAATATGAATCTATGATTCTTCCACTTGTAAAATACCTTGAAGCTCATGGTGTTAAGGTTGAATTTGGTTATAATGTTAGAAATGTTATTATTGACAACAAGCCTAATAAAAAGGTAGCTAAGAAGATTGAATATATTAAAGATGGTAAACCTGGTGAATTTAATTTAACTGAAAATGATTTAGTAATTATTACTAATGGTTGCTGCACCGATACTTCTTGTTACGGAAGCCAAAATGAAGTACCTGATTTAAGTGCTATTAAAAATGGTTGTGGTGAATCATGGGATTTATGGAAGAATATTGCTAAGCAAGCTCTTAATGGTGAATTTGGTAACCCAATGAAGTTCTGCTCTGATATTAATGCTACAAATTGGATGAGTGCTACTGTTGAAACTTCTGATGAAGAAATCATTAAACATATTATGAACATTTGTAAGCGTGATCCTCGCAGTGGTAAAGTTACAACTGGTGGTATTGTTACTGTTAAGGATAGTACCCAAAATTGGTATTTATCTTGGACAATTAATCGTCAACCTCAATTTAAAGCCCAAAAGCCTGGTAGTATCCTTGTATGGGTATATTCTTTAAACACTAATAAGCCTGGTAATTATGTTAAAAAGGCTATGAAGGAATGTACTGGTGAAGAGGTTTGTGAGGAATGGTTATATCATATTGGTGTTGATCCTAAGAATATTAAGGATTATGCAACAAATAGATGTAATACTACTACTTGCTATATGCCATATATTAATGCTTTCTTCCAACCAAGAAAGGAATCAGATCGTCCTCTTGTAGTTCCTAAGGGAGCAGTTAACTTCGCCTTTGTTGGTCAATTTGCAGAAACACCAAGAGATACAATCTTTACAACTGAGTATTCAATTCGAACTGGTATGGAAGCTGTATATACACTTCTTAATGTTGATCGAGCTGTACCTGAGGTTTGGGGAAGTAAATATGATGTTCGTGAGCTTTTAAGAGCTTGTTACTACGCTGTAGATAAAAAGCCAATTACGGAATGTCCATTATCATTTAAAGAAAAGATGTTGCTTAAGACTGTTCTTAAGAAAACAAAGGGAACTGATGTAGAAATACTTCTTAAGGAAAGCGGATTAATTAAATAATTAAAAAAGCTGTTACATATGTAGCAGCTTTTATTTTACATTTAAAGCTATACTAAATTTTAATGTGTAGGGGGGTATAGACTATAAACTATGAAGTGTAGGCTAATCTTTAAATTAATAAGTGTAGATATTTCAAAGGGGATTAGGGGGGGAATGTGTCCCCCTATCTTCTCTTTTTAAAATAAAAAAAGAACTCCTTTATGTATAATAGAATTGCTTAGAAACATTATTATACGAAAGGAGTTTTAGGATTGCATTGCAATCTCATATATTTTATATCACTAATATATGTATTTATCAACATAAATTATATTTTTTCATTACTTTAGAAATACCTAAGGCAATCATTTCATGCCCCTTATTTGAAGGATGTAATAAATCTTGACTTAAGCAATCTAACGTTGTAGCTAACTTACTACCACTAATTAAATAAATATGACCTATTTCATTATATTTTTTCACAAGACGTTTTATCTGTTTTATAAATAAAACATCTTTTTGAGCAAATTCACTTACTATACTATTTTTTTTATAAATATTTTCAAGCATTTCTAAGATATTAACAATAACAATTGGACAATTAGGTTTTAGGGTTGTTAATAGATCAAGCATATAATCTAATCTTTTAGCAAACTCAATATCATCCATTACACCTCTAGCATTACATCCAAGCTCTAAAATATATCCTTTTGCATTTAAGTATGCCAAATAATTAACAACATCAGGCTCTAATAAGCATGCTCCGGATAAAGCCTTATTCAAAATTGATATATGAAGATTTTCTTGAAGACAAAATGCATAAGAGCTTGCACCATTAAGTGCTCCCACTCCTTGAGAAATAGAACTACCATATAAAATATAAGATTCATTATCACAAAGCTTATTAAGCTTATTTTGCGCTACAATTTCATAAAATGATATTCTTGTATAAGAAGGCATAATAAAACGCCACAAAACAGGTTTATCACCAAGACTATGAAGATATTCCATTTGGCGTTTATGAAGTTCAAAACGAATTCTTTCGATTTTTCCTTTTCTAATATTTGCAATACCAACGCTGAAATTATTAATATAACAAATAACTTGTGCATCACTTTCAATTGCCATTAAAGAAATTTCAACATAACTAGATAATGTACTAACTTGGATTTCCACCATTGCTGGATATAAAGCCTTTGTCTTGCCTTTTATATTAGGACCATACCCCATTTTAGATATCACATTTGATGGATATCTTAATAGCATTAGGCCACCTTTATATGATTTAGTTTGATCTACATTATGTAAATTTATTGTATCATTAATAATCATACTATACCTCCAGCCAATACTTTTGTGCTTGATAACCTAATTCCTTAGATATTTTTAAGGCACACTTCCTAATTTCTTTACCAATTTCATCATCTGACATAGAAGGACTTTTCATATCGGAAAATGATATAGCGGCAATAACATTATTTGTAAAATCAAAAATAGGTGCACCATAACAAATCATAAGTTCCTCAGTTTCCTTATTATCAATTGAATAGCCCCTTACTCTTACATCTTGGAGTTCCTTCTTTAAGGTAATTGCATTATCGATTGTACGAGATGTCTTCTTTTTAAAATCAATACTATTAATTAAGTCGTTTTGCATCTTATCATCTAATAAACCCATATATGCTTTACCTAAAGCAGTTGCATAAGCTTCATGCTTAGTACCAACCATACAGGTTGCAAGCTTTGCACCTGTACCCATATATTTATAAATATAAATAATATCCGTTCCATCTAAAAGTCCTACGAAGGCAGTACGCTTAAGTTTATCCGCAAGCTCATTTACATACTTGCTACAAACATCAATTAATGATTTATTCTGACTATATTTAATTCCTAAGGAGTAAGTATTAATTCCTAAAACATATTTTTTATCATTAAAGCGACTAGGCTCAATCATTCTTAAAGAAACCAAACTATGCAAAATATCAAAAGCGCTGCTCTTAGGAATATTCATTTCATTTATAATATCAACCAAAGATAAACCATCCTTGCTTCTAGCAACAATATTTAGCATATCGTAGGCTCTTTCAATCGTTCTATTCATGATAATTCTCCAATATATCCATTAATTTTAAAAGCATCTTAAATTTAATCTTATCTAAATTTAAATGCAATCTTAATTCACTATAATTATAATCAAGTACTTTTACCGCCTCATGAATTAAAGGTAATAATGTCGTCTCATCAAATTCAATGATTTGCTTATACGGCCATGGTTTTATTTTTAAAACTAAGCCATTAATCAAAAAATTTATAACTGGCTTAATGTCCTTCTGACATCTATTATTGGACCATGCTTTAGATTCATAAAGATCAAAGCTATATTTTCTTGAGATTAAGGAAAAATCATATAACCCCTTAGCTGCCATTAATGAATAACACTTTGATTTCGTTCTAGCTTGTTCAAGTGGCATTTTTCCATCAGGCTCAATTTCTTTATTCATACGTTCAATCATTGAATAAGATAAAGGAACAATTTCCTTACTAACACCTAAGAAATCCGAAATAATCGCAAGTCCAAAATCATAAAATATTCCATGATTATTTGCACTTCTTAATTCCTCCATTGCAATAGGACTGTACTTATACCAATTCATAAAGCGTCTAAGCCAGTCACTTAAGTCATTATTAAAATCATTGTCAATCTTATTATCATCTTTGAGCAATTTAAGCATATAAATAGCATAGGAAAAATTAGCCGTAAAATCGATCATTCCTATTCCTCTTCCAAGACATTTACCTTTAATCATTTGGGCATGATCCATATTAGGATTCATACCTGTTTTTTTATCAAGAATATAATAATAGATATTTTTTCTTATATCATCATAATAGGATACTTCATCTGTTAAATAATAAAGTAAGACTTTATAATAGACAATAAAAGCTAATTCTCTTAAATCATCCTTATCATATTCCTTACCTTCTGGATTAGCCATTCCATCATTAAGAATGTAAGGAAGTCCATTAAAAGTTTCTGGATTGGGCCAATAATAGGTTGCAAGTGAAACATAATCATTTCTTTTAACATTAGGAGGTCTTTTTTTTGATACAATTGAACGTTTGAGAGCTTGATAGTCAATATCAAGACATTTCAAATCATTTTTAAGTTTTGAAATTTCCTCCAAAGAGAGCCTATGCTTAATGGTCATAAGCTCTTCTTTGGTAAATAAAATATAATAATTTACTGGATCATATTTAACTGCACTATTAAAATAATCCATTAAAGTAAATCTTGACCTCCATTAATTTGAACAACCTCACCTGTAATAAATGATGCCTTTTCGCTTACTAAAAAGCCAACAACAGAAGCTACCTCCTCAGGACGACCAAAACGCTTCATTAAAATGTTATTTTTCCATGACTCAAATAAAGCTGGATTAGTTTTCTTAATATTATCATGGAATGGTGTATCAATTGTACCAGGAGATACGGCATTACACCTAATATTATCAACTGCCAAATCTTTAGCTAATGCTCTTGTAAGTAAAACAATAGCACCCTTAGCAGTACCATAGATACCTGCACCAGGTCCACCAGCATTCCAACCAGCGTTAGATGAGAAATTAATAATTGATGGATTTTCACCCTTCTTTAAATATGGAATACAAGCTCTTGACATATAAAAGGCACTATCAAGATTTAAAGCTAGTACATTACGGTAAAACTCTGTTGTCATCGTCTCAAAACGAGAACGTCCGCCAAGACCACCTGCATTATTAATAAGAGCGTCTATATGGCCATATTTTTCACCAACATACTTAACATTCTTATTAACCTCATCCTCATTTGTAACATCAAAATGAAGATATTCTGCCTCAACATTAAGTTCATGTAGTTCATCCATTAATTTAGAAGCTGCTACATCATCAATACCATTAACGATTACTTTGTATCCGTTTGTTCCTAATTCTTTACAAATAGCTGAACCAATACCACCAGTTCCACCAGTTACAATTGCAATTTTTTTCATTTTATTTTCCCTCCGTTTTCAAAAAATCTTTTCTTGCAGGTGTAAATATATCAAGAAGTACACCTTCTTCTAAGCATACTGCCCCATGAACAATATGAGGCTCCTTATAAGTCGAATCCCCAGGACCAATTATCTTCTTTTCGCCACCAATATTAAATTCAAATTTACCAGAAATAATATACGTACATTGTTCATGGAAATGCTCATGAAGCTTTCCAATTGCACCTTTCTTAAAATGAAGCTCACATACCATTAAATTATCACTATGTGCTAAAATTTTTCTTGTAACACCAGGATCACAATCTCTAGCTTCAATTTCCTTACCAATAAAATAATGCTTAACATCACTCATTTTTATCACCAATCCTTAATACCATTTTATAATTTATATTTTTATCCTTACCTCGAAGGATTAAGGTCGTTCTTTCCTTATTAACTGGATTATCCATTGTTTTACCTACAAAAAGCTCATGATCCTTTAAATCAATATCAAGACTAATCTTTAAGTCATGAAGCTTAGCATTTAAAACAATATTGTCACAAACTTTATCATAATGCATAACATTTTTAACATATTGATAACCGTTTTCCTTAAAGCCTAAATCACTTGATATAAAATCATCATTAAGCTCTAATGTAATATCATTTTCAAGATGGAAAACATAATCAAATGTAGCGTCATCATTAGATTCAATTTTAACTACATCCTCAAATCCATTTTTAAGAAGTTTAACCTCTCTTATTTCATTAACACCTTCGTATACATTTAAGGCCTCACAAATAATGTGTTCTTTACTATATTTAAGCGTTTTTCCAGGACTTCTTGATGTCACATCAAGTCCATTCATAATAACCGTATTATGAGCTAAACTCCTTCTATGCCATTCATTACATAATAATGAAATATAACCAGCATTTGATATATCACGGCTTATTATTCCATCCTTGTGGACAACTTCAATATTTATAATATCAGGATGTGCATGTGACGGACCATTTAAACCATATTTTACAAAAATATTGATATTGTCATTTCTTAACATTCCAAAGCTAGACATTGGGAAATTTAATGTCTTTTGGCAAATATTATGATAATCATGAATATCCATATCTGTATTTAATAGTAATTGCTCAAATGCAATTTCATTATTTATATAGTATGGCTTAGATAAAGGAAGGGTTGTACGAGGATATTTATTATTTAATATAATTTTTAATATGTTAACAATTTCCTTATCACTACTAAATACCTTAGCCGCTACACTGTAAATATAGCTATAGGTTTTTAAATTAATACTTGGCCAACCATCATTAGGATTAGGCAAATATAAATTTGTGAAGGCATAATTATATGCACTGACAAACATGTTTCTTACAATCGCTTTAGCTTCTGGGTCAAAATCATAATTATAGATACTTGCAAATAACAAAGTTGGTGTAATACCCTCTAAGGTAAAGAAATTGTAATGAATTGACCCCTCATACCAGAATCCATCTTTTGTAACACCCTCTTTAATTTGACGAATGATGTTATATTCACCATGAAAAACGAAATCAAGCATTTCTTTATCATTAAAGAAAAATCCCATCACAGCAATTGCCGAGTTATTCCAACATCTTATATTATGAATTTGATTTACCTGAGGCTTTAAAAGTTTAAATATTTCCTTAAACATATTATTATAAATTTCATCTAGGAATTCAGCAGGAAGGTCGTTCTTTACAATTTCAAGAGCTTGTATCATTCTTATGGTAATAATTGATTCATTAAGACCCTGCGGTAAAATTCTTCCACAGCCCCATTTCATATCTGAAACATTTAAAAATCGTTCACGCTCTTTATTATGAATAACAAACTTAGTATAATTTTTAGCATAAAAGCCAATAATATTTTTTAAAACATCCAAATAGTGAGGATTTTTATCATATGCATATAAAGCGGCAGCCTTCCAAGCTGTTAAAATTGCTTCATTACGATAAAAATATGTCCAAACACCATCATAGACCTCATCAGTATAATCCTTACTACAAATTTCACACTTATGAGAGTGAGGATTTTTACGATCATAAATTAACCTTCCACCATCATAATTACAAAAATAGTAGTGGCCCCATTCACTTATAACACTTGGGTCATCATGAAAATCACTATAAAAATCATCAACCTCTGATTTTATCTTTATAATAGCTGCCTTATAAGCACTATTTTTATTTATTGCATCAACATAATTATCGTTCAAATACTTCATTCACATCACCCACATAACATCCTTTTAACCTTTCCTTAATTATTTCTTTATTTTTATACTTAACATATGTACCGTTTGCTAATATAACTTCTTTAATTAAGGAGTTACTAACCTTAACAAGAATATATTCTCCATCAAATTCAAAGCCTAAGTTATTTTCAAATAATATACAATCATCGTCTATTTTTAAAATATTATTTTCAAGTGAAATATCAGCATTACATAAATCAACAACCTCAATTTGTTGATAGTCTTTGCACTTTTCTTTATTGTAAAAGCTCATGCATTCCATTTTAGTAATACATTTTTTATCAGGCTCTTGCGTCGTCATAACACTTGAAACCTCATGATAAAATTGACTATAAGTTGAGTTTTGAGCATAAATGTAATGCTTAAAACTTTCCATACCAACCTTATAGCTAAATATTCCATTTTCCTTATTAATACCCTTTACATCTGTATTAAATACCGTTTCGTAGCGATGCTCAATTTCTGATGAAAAATTATTAATAAATACGATATATTTTAAATTATCAGTTAAAACACTTCTACTTACCTGCTTCATCTTTAAATTTAAAGGATAAAGCCTAGTATTATCTCCTTTTAGAATTGTAAGACCATTAAATGTTTTAAAATATATTAATTCGCCATAATAATTCTTGTAATCAAACTCATTATGATTTATTCTTAGACTTGCAGATTCCATATATACATCACTACAATCACTTGCATCACAAAGAAGTCCGTCAACTAAAAGACTATTGTGATCATATGGCTTTATATTTCGGTTATAGCCATCATCAATAACTAAATATTCATGTCCTTTAGTTAAAATATAAGATAAATTATCCGGATGATTATGAGCAAGAGCTAGCACCTTTTTATGATTATCATAATATTCCTTCCAGCCATTAAGCCATTGCTTACGTCCACCTGGATATCCACATTTAAATGAGAATACAGTTGAATCTTCATTAAAACCATTTCTTATGCAAACAAGACCTAAGTCATCAAATTTTCTTACTAAAGGCAAATTTGCAAAGTTACACTCTTTAACTTTAGGATCAAACCATAATAATTCAAAACCTGCTTCATATAAAATACCTGGCTTAAGCTTACTTTGATATTGTTCCTCATACAAATACTTATCTAAAACCAAATTACCTAAAACCTGAGCATAACCATCATTATACATCGCAGCATATTTATAATATACCGCAATTGAATGAGAACTATAACGGTCATGGCAATCGCCAAAGTTAAGCTGACGATTTAAGGTAGAGCTTTGATATAGACGGTAATAAAATGTATTTTTTAAATAATTTGATTTTAAAAACCAATTAATTCCTTCTCTATCATTTAATAAATCGGCATATACAAAAAGCCACATACCACCATATCGCCAATAGGTTACACCCTCATAATTAGATCCATCATCAGCTAAATATCCAAATACCTTTGAAAAATTCTTTTTAGCCTCATCTATATATGCTATTGCTTTAGGATACTCCTTATAAATAGCATATCCACAGCAAGCAAGACCAGTCATATTTATCCAATTATGATTTTGCCAGTAATTAGTTGACCAACCGCTCCCTGCTGTTTTTAGTTTATACTCTAGCATAATATCTGCTTGATATTTAAGTTTATTTAAAATCAGATTTCTTTCTTCTAAAGAAAGGAAATCATATAGCCAATTATAACCTAGTGATAATCCAAATAAAATCCAAGAAGCAGAAAGATCAACATTTACTAAATGAGCATTTCCCCAAAATTGGTAACCACAAACAGTATTTATATACTCACGAGCCTTAGCTAAATACCTGCTATCTTCTGTTATCAAATACGCAAGTGCTAAGTTCATAATTGATATTCCAATAAATGTCGTACTTTGCTTAGGAGGCTCTTTAGGAAGTGTTATAACAAGATATCTATTTACCTCATCAAGAAGTCTATATATTTGCTTACGCTTAAGCGTTTTACATTCTCTTTTTAACAAGGATAAATTAGGAATTAAAATTAAATCGTTCATTCCTTAACCTCCTTTTTTATTTTTATATTTTTAAATAAATAATAGGTTTTATAAATAATGAAGCAAAGGAAATTGTAAAATATAACAAACAAAGTTGCATAGATAATAGGTTCACCCTTAATTACAACTGTATCAGCCGTTTTACCCAACCATTTATTAATTCCTAGATTAATAAATTGATATGAGAAAAATACAAGAATAGTTACAATGAAGCATTTAAAGAATTCACCAATCTTCATTAAAGCTCCAACCCATACACTACGTTCGTTAATTTTTTTATTAATTATTACACCATTACGTTCAATTTCAAACATACCATAAACAATTGGATTGAAAATAAAAATCATTCCAACAGAGGTTGCAAGGGAAAGAATAAAGATAAGATCAAATGCACTTTTACTATTACCAAGTCCAGTACCCCAACCAACAAAGAAGTAAATTGCACCCACAAACCACCATCTAAAGAAGCCAACCTTAACATTATCACTGATTTTACTTAAAAAGCCGTTAGATTCCTCTTTCATTATTCTGCACCTCCTTATACTTTAGGCACTTAAAGCCTTTTTTCTTTTAATATAAGCCCAAATTGCTCCAACAACACCTACAAAATAACATGCAAGCATTAAAATTGAAACAATAACACCTTTCATTATTTGTCCTTTATTAGCATTCGCTTGATTAGTATAAGCATTAAAATAAATTGCAAGAAGCCAAACACCAAAACCAATTACAACAGCTAAGACAGCTACTACAAATATTACTCTTGGACCCTTAGCCTCTTTAAATCTTGTTGCATTAAATACGGCAGCTAATCCAACTAAGATAAACATAAATAGAACAACACCACATTCCTGATTAGAAAGAGTATTAATCGTATTTATTTGAATAGTTGAAATAATTAAATGAACAATTCCCGCTATCACTACAAAGAAATTCGATAGCTTAATTGGTTTTTTAAATAATGATTTTATTCCAAAAGCAATTTTGGATAAAAGATATTTCATTTCACCTTTAAATGTTTTCTTTTCCATCTTCTTTTAACCTCCCAATTCTTTGCTCTGTTTGAGGATCAAAATAACAAACCCTATCCATATCAAAATAAACTGTTATTTTTTCCTTTGATACATCATATCTACTATCAAGACGTGCAGTTATAATATCATCATAAAGACGAAGCTTAACGTAATATTCTTTTCCTAAATATTCATAATAATCAATTGGGAGAGTTAAAGCTGCTTTATGTAGATTATAAATCTCCTCTGACATATCAATATGCTCAGGTCTAATACCTAAGATAACCTCTTTACCATCATAAGGCTTTAAAATTTCTTGATGAGAGACTGCAATGGGGATAATTTCATCCTTTATGTGAAGTGAAGTACCATCAACAATGCACTTAATAAAATTCATATTAGGTGTTCCAATAAAGCCTGCCACAAAAAGATTATCAGGCTTGTCATAAAGCTCAGTTGGCGTTCCTACTTGCATAATATAACCATTATTCATAATAACAATTCGATCAGCCATTGTCATAGCTTCTATTTGATCATGTGTAACATAAATAGTTGTTGTCTTAAGCTCACGTTGTAAACTAACGATTTCACTTCTTGTTTTTTCACGTAGCTTAGCATCAAGATTTGATAATGGCTCATCCATTAAGAAAACACGGGGATTTCTAACTACCGTACGACACAACGCTACTCTTTGACGTTGACCTCCTGACAAATTAGCAGGAAGTCGATTCAAATAATCAACTAAATCAAACTTCTTTGATGTTTCTAGAATACTATTATGGATGGTATTTTTTTGCTCATGCTTTATCTTTAAAGAAATACCAATATTATCATGAACTGACATATTATAATAAAGAGCATAATTTTGGAAAACCATCGCGACATCACGATCAACTGGTGCAAGCTTATTAACTCTTTCACCATCTAAAATTAAATCACCCGAAGAAATACTTTCAAGACCTGCAATCATTCTTAATGTTGTTGACTTTCCACAACCAGAAGGACCAACCATAACAATGAATTCGCCGTCCTTGATATCCAAATTAAAATCATGAACAGCATGTGCACCATTAGGATATATCTTATTAATATTAACAAGCTTTAAACTAGCCATGCTATCACCTACCTAGATAATTTTTTTAAAACAATTTTACCATCATTAATATACTTAATCTGACGATTACATTTAAGCATCGAATTAAAACCAGCCATAATTGATATAACGCCACTAATTATTAAGCATATTATTATTTGCCACATTTTTGAACTTCCATTATATAAGTCAACCTTCATTAATAAAGGAATAATAGCAAATCTTAAAGCACAATAGATGCCATAGGCCATCATCGAATAAGAAAAAACTTTTTTATAAGCTCTAACCTTAATCGCACAAGTAAAAAGGAATAATAATACACCAATATTAAATAAAATAACAATTCCTACATAGAAGCTTCTTTCCATCATTGCTAAAAGGATAATTAAATAATAAAGTTCTATGGCTGTTACAAGTAATATCAACCAATAATTTCCTGAATCAAGCTTATAAAATGATAAATTTGTGTTTTGTTCATTTTTCTCTTCCTTAGGTAAATTTAACCACCAAATATCATCATTGATCTTTTTTATCTTACGTGTATAATCACAAGCCTTTTTCTTAAGCTTATAAAGAGCCGTATCATCACTTACTGTAGATTGTAACTTTTTATTCTCTTCAAGCTTTAAGTTTAATTTATCAAGTCTTTTTTTAAGAAGATTATTTCTAAACTGTTTAAGCATTTAAAACCGCCTCCTCTTTTCCTTGCTTGATATAATCCTTGTGACTAATTAATAGTACGCTAGGAAAAGCAATTGAAATTAATAGAACAAGTGCATTTACAACATATCCTAAATAAAATATTAAATGCTTTGGTTCATAAACATAATCAGCATCAAGTTTACTATTTTCTAACCACATATATGAAAAGTTAACATTCTTATACTCATTCATTAATGAACCAAATTTAATAAACGAATATATAGCCTGAAAAGCTAATACCAATGCAATAGCAGTAATAACAATTATAGCAAAACGATCTGGAACCTTATGATTTAACTCAAGTATAAAGACAACAGCGATTGCAATAGCACCTACAAGTGATAAATAAAAGATAACCTTATTAAATGCTTGCATGTTATCATGAAATATCTTAATTGATTTATTTGCTTCAAGCTCAAATCCAAACAAATCATCATAATCTGTCATAAATGATAGTGAAAAAATAAAATTAACTACCATTATAACAATGAATAAATAAAAGCATATCCTCTGTAATTTAAATATATTTTTCATTTTCCTTTTCCTCCTTATGCTTATAAAACAAATAGATGACAAGAAAAAGAGAGTTGAAAAGAATAAGAAAGAAGCATCTATTTGTTTTATAAGCATTCAGGACAAAGTCCTGAATACTTATTTTTTTATTTTATATTTTGGGCCTTATAGGCAGCTTGGTATGTTCTGACAAATATATCAAGACCAGCATCCTTAAATACCTTTAAATATGCATCATATGTTCTTGGAACATTTGTACCAGAAGGTTCATTACCTAACTCTTTATACCTTACTACATTAAACATAAATTCAATGAAATCACTATTTGACATTGATGTCTCGTTTTGTAATGTTTCATTTTGAATCTTTGTTAATGAGAATACAGGTGGTACTAGTTTATAATAATTAGGGTTATCGCCACTTATACCATTACCATCATAAGTTGGAATATTGCAGGTTGAATTTTGAAGAAGACGCCATGCATCAAAGCCACGTTCAGATGTATATTGATATTCAAAACCAATTTCCTTTGCATAACCAACAGGCATTAAAGAACCAACCCAGTTACGTAAGAAACTTGATAAATCACCATTAGCAACTTTACTTGCAGTTGTAGTTGTCCAAGAATCATATTTAGGGTAAGTCACACCATCCGGTCCAACAAAGGTATTACTATTATCTAGCATATCAGGAAGACCATAATTTTGAGCCTTAGCACCTGCTTCGCTAAACATATAATCAAATAAAGAAGCAGCTCTTAAAATTTGTTCTTGTGATGATGCTGTAGAAATTGACCATCCATCTGGTTTAATAACACGAGAATTGTCAATATAATATTGCCATACACCATTTACCTTTGAAACTGGAGGTAAAACACCAACTACATCTGAATTTAAAGCATCAGCTGTTGTAGATGCTGTGAAGTCAAATGTCATAAAGCCATATTGAGCATTATCAGCACTATCAGTACCATACAATCTACTTCTAAAGTTAGCCGTATTCTTTAAATCTAAACAGTCATTGTAGAATAAACCTTCCTTATACATTTGAGAATACGCACTTAAATTGTTATAAACGGATTCTTTAGAATATGTATATTGTAGTTCACCATTCTTATCAATTTCAAAACGAGATTCATATGAATCTGAACCATGAACTCTTCCACCATCTAAATAAGTACTAAACCTTAAAAGATCCTCACGATATTTTGACTGTCTTGTAAAATATGGATATACTTCTTTAGCTTTTCCACCTGTTAAGAATTTAGGATTTGCCTTAATTACTCTAAATAAAGCAACAAGTTCATCCATATCATAAGCAGCTTTTTCGCCTAAATATAATTCACTTGGATTAGTATAATCATAGTTATCCTTAATATATTGTTTTAAGGCTTGAGCTAAATTAACACCATTCATAGATGAAAGGTTATTCATAATTTCAATTATATTCTGATTTGTTTTCTTTGTAATAGTAACTCCTGTCTTAGGTGTTACACTACCACCGTTTGAACCAGTTCTAGCATTAGCACCAGTGAAGTTTCCAGTATAAGATTTATTAATTACTGTCTCAGTATCATATGATTGACTATCACCATCAAGTAAGCCTGTTACCCAGCTTTTACGCATATGGAAATCACGTGCATATTGACCAATTTCAGCAATATACGGAATATGATATATTTGACCATCATATGCTGTAATAGCGCTCTTTACATTAGGATTCTTTTCCAAATATGCTTTAAAGTTAGGAAGATTTCCTTGATCAATAAGCATTGAAATACTAACAAACATTCCTTGAGTACCATAACTCATTAATGACTCACCAATAGAGTTTCCTCCATATACTGTTGCATCGGAAAATCCTGTTGCGGCAGCAGTTGTAATCATATCCTTAGCCTTTTGGTCTTGAACTGTTACATCCTTCATATTAATGTTAAGTTCACCTGCAACGTAACTCCAGAATGGCTTTAACTGTCCAGATGTTACAACGGTCTTTCCATCAGGTAATGTTAATGGTGAAGATTGAGCATATGTAATAGTTTGACTCTTATTTCCGTATGCCAAGTTCATCTTCAATTCAACTGATTTTGTTAAATCATCTTTAACAGAATCACCACTAGTAGTTGTTGTTTTACCGCATGCTGCAAGTGATAAGGCTGCAGCAGTGGCTAATGTTAATGTAAATATTTTCTTTTTCATTTTATTTTTTCCTCCTATCTATAATATTTACTTAAATTTCTCTAATTTCTAACCCTTTACGCCACCTAAGTTAACACCCCTCGCAAAATACTTTTGAATATATGGATATACAATAAGAACAGGAATAATTGAACAAATTATAATCGCATATACAAGGCTATCAGCTGCATAAGGTAATACAACTGCAGATTCATCATATAGCTTTTGATAATTTTCAATTAAGGTTCTTAAATATACCTGTAATGCTTGTTCATTTGAATCCTTAAGAAGCATTCTTTGCCAATAATAACCATTCCATCTTGAAATGGCATAGAATAAGGTAACAGTCGCAATTGAGGCTCCTGACATAGGTATATATACTCTTGAAAATACCTGAAATTCATTTGCTCCATCAATTGTCGCAGCCTCTTCTATTTCCTTAGGTACAGCACTAAAGGCATTCCTTAATAGAATTATGTTATATGCTTGAACACCGAAGGCTACAACCATTCCCCACTTATTATCTACACCAAGTGATTTATAGTTTAAATATTGTGGTATCATACCAGCTGTAAACCACATTGTAAATACAAGGAAGAAATTCCATTTTCTTTTTCCCATTAGCTTGTCCTTTGATAATGCATAAGCGCCAGTTAATGATATAAACATACTCCATACAGTACCAAATACAGTATAGAATAATGTATTTATATAAGAAATCCAAAATCCCTTATCAAGAATAACCATACGATAGGCTTGAATCGTTAAATCCTTAGGCCAAAGTACAATTGATCCACTTTCATATGCAACCTTTCCACTAATTGAAACACTAAAGGCATAAATAAGTGGGTATAAACATAAAATGGCAAAGATTGTGACTAAAAGATATGCGAATATTTTAAATATTATTTCACTTTTACTTAAACGCTCTGAATTCATTTATAATCACCTACCATAAAGAAGTTTTTGATACCTGACGACTAATTGCATTAGCTCCAATAACAAGGGCAAAGCCTATTACAGAGTTAAATATACCAACAGCAGATCCTAAACCAAAGTTTCCAGTTTCAATACCTAATCGCTGTTCAAATGTTGATAAAACATCGGCCGTGATATACGTATTTGAATTATAAAGCAATAAGACTCTTTCGTAACCAACTGATAGCATCTTACCAATTCTCATAATAATCATGATAATCAGTGTAGGAGCCATACCAGGAATAGTAACATATCTTATTTCTTGCCATTTATTTCCACCATCAACCTTTAAAGCTTCATACATTACAGGGGAAATACCCATAATAGCTGCGAAGTAAACGATTGAGTTATAACCGCTTTCCTTCCAGATACCTGTAATTATATATAATGGTCTAAAATAATTAGCCGAATTAATAATTTCCGTTCCTTCCGGCAAAATATTCATATTATAAAACAATTGAGCAATAACACCAGTTGATTGCTTACCAGTATAAACAAGAGTAATTACAATACCTGTAATTGTAACCTCTGATAAGAAATGAGGAAGATATGTAATAGTTTGTGTAATTTTACGATATCCTTCACTTCTTATTTCAGAAAACAGCAAAGCAAGAATAATAGGAATAGGAAATCCAAAAACTAATCCATAAGCACTAATAATAAAGGTATTTCTAAATGCACCCCAGAAGGCTTCCTTATTAATTCCAGCAACAATGTTGTTAAAATTACTAAGACCTTTAAATTCACTTCCTGCAATTCCTAAGGTTGCATCATAACGTTTAAACGCTACGATTAAACCAGCCATAGGCTTGTATGCAAATAGTAAAAACCAAATTACAATTGGAAGTAAAATAACATAAAGCTGCCAGTCCTTCTTTATTCCACTAATGATTGCTCTCGTTTTCGATTCTCTCATTTTTAAGCCAGTCTTCATTTTTTTCTTCTCCTTTCTCTTCTTCTATCTTAAATCCAGGATCCTTAGTCTTTTCTTCATTACTTGCGTCTAACAAATAATGATTCATATCCACAAGAAGCTCAGATTTAAAATGCCTAAACAATAATATGATGATAGCATTAATAGAAAATGTAAAAATCATTGAAACAAAATATTTATAAAAACCAAGATAATCATGATTAATAATCATAAGGGCAATTCCCTTAGATATTGAAAGTGAAACCAAAACAAGAACAATATAAATTAAAAGCTTGTATGACGACTTAACAATCAAATTTCTATTTTTTCTTCCATATAGTAAAATTGGTAAAACCGCAAAGATATTTGCAATACAATAATATAAAATTCCACTATAAACATCATTTTGATTTTGAGTAAATAAAAGCGGAATTCCTGAAAGAATTATTACAAAAACTGAATAAGCACCCCATCTAATTGAAGCGATAATAAAAATAAGAGTAGCAAAGCTTAAATAAAATTGAGAACCAACCTTATTAAAAAAATAAGATGATAAAAATTCCGACAAAATAGCCAAAATAGTAAATATAAATAAATCAAAAAATCGAATTTTATTCATTCACATCAGTTCCTTGTTCATATATACGAACTAAGTTTATAAAATAGTTCATTTTATTAGCAGGATTAAATCCTGCCGTTCATATATATGAACTAAGTTTATAACTTTCTCTTTACGCTTATATTTTAGCATAAATTTACTCCTTGTCAACACCTAAAATAAAAACGCTTACATTTTTGTTATTTTTTTGTTATAAAATAAAAAAGAGCTTTAAACTCTTTTATTTTATCTATTATAACCTATTCGCTTTGATATTTCTAATGCAACATTACGAATTTGTTGGCCTAAGAACTCACAATCAGTACTTTCCGTATACATATCAGAAATCGATACAGCTGCAACACATTCTCCCGAAAAATTAAATACTGGAGCAGCAAAGCATATCATATGATCTTCAATTTCACGATTATCACACGCATATCCTTTTTTTCTAACTTCTTCTAATTCCTTATATAATTGTTCTTTAGTTGAAATAGTTCTTTCCGTTTTTTTAATAAATGTCATATTATCAATTACCTTCTTTTGATAATCAGAAGAACTATAAGCAAGTAAAACCTTCCCTAAGCCAGTACAATATAACTCAGCCTTTGTACCTTTATCACATGTTGCAAGCTTGGCACCTTCACCAGCATATTTATATATATAAAGAACCTTATCACCCTCAAGAATACCGCCGAAGCAATTGCGATGAAGTTTATCCCCAATTCCTGGTAAAAACTCTTTAAATAACTCCACCAAATCTAAACGTTTATAATAATTCATTCCCAAAACATAATTTTCTGGTCCCAATTGATATTTTTTATTGTTAGCCTTTGATTCAGATAAAAGATCTAAATTTAATAGGGTTTGAATAATATTAAATGCACTACTCTTAGGGCAATCAAGTAATTCGGTAATTTCTGTTAAAGTAAGGCCATCATCTTCTTTAGCCACATATTTTAATACTTGAAATGCTCTTCTCACCGTTCTATTCATATTACATATCTCCTTCGTTTTTAGTAATTATAGCACAAATTCCAAAATAAGGAAATTATTTTTTATCATTTTTGTTCGCATATATGAATTATGATTATATATATGAATTTTAACTTGACTCTAATTCTTATTCTTAGTATAATCAAATTAGAAAGGAACAAAAATATGATAAACGAAAAGATTTATACACAATTTAAGGAATATTTAAATTATTTATTAGTAAATTCCACAGTGGAATCTCCACTATGGAATAAAGAGGTTTTAATTGGACTTAAAAAACCAGGATGGACTTATATCGATGGATGTATGATGGTAGCGCTTATTGCTTACTACAAAACAACCAACAATAAAGAAATTCTTAACTATGTTGATAACTTTATCGATAAACTTGTGGATGATGATGGGCATGTAACTATCTATTATTATGATAATTACAATAATTTTACGACAACAGGCTGTGATTCAGATCCATGTAATATGGCAAAGGTTCTATACACCCTTTATGATGAAACTCATAAAGAAAAATACCATAAAGCCATTGACTTCTTTATGAACAATCAAGTTAGAAAACTTCCTAGAATTAGAGGTAATTTTTGGCACAAGATTAAATATTACAATCAAATTTGGCTTGATGGATTATATATGATTTTACCTTTTTTTGCTGAATATTCAAAAAGATATAATGATAGAAAAGATTTCTATGATATTACCTATCAGCTTGAAAATGCTTTAAACCTAACCTGGGAAGACGATAAAAAACTGATGGTTCATGGTTATGATGGACAATATTTAGATCAAACAAAAAAAATGATTTGGTCAAATCCTTTAAACGGACATTCACAAATTGTATGGCTTAGAGCTTGTGGATGGTATGAAATGGCGCTTGTGGATGTTTTAGAAATAATTGATGATGATAGTCTTAAACAAAAAATAAATAATCTTATTAAAAAATCAATTGATGGATTACTTCTTTATCTTGATAAAAATACCAATATGTTCTATCAAGTACCTAATATGCAAAGTAAAGATGGTAATTATCTTGAGACATCTGGTACATTAATGGTTGCATATGCCATTTTAAAAGCCATAAGATTAAATGCCTTACCCAAAAGTTACCAAGAAATCGGATTAAATATTTTGTATGGCACTTGTAATAAATACCTAACAAAAAGTCCCGAAGGAAACTACACATTCGGAGGAATTTGTATCGGTGCTGGACTAACTGCCTCACGTACAGATAAATATGCGGGAACATATGATATGTATATATCAAGGGAAATCGTAAATGATGATGGGAAAGGAATTGGGCCTTTAATTTTAGCCTTTTCGGAAGCTTTATTAATTAAATAAATTAAATCCAAGTGTTAATTAAATGCACTTGGATTTTTAATTATAATTTTTTTGTTAAAGTTTTATTAATTTTAGTACAATATTTTTTTATAAAATTAAACCAAAATAATATTCTTTTATTCAAATTCAATTGTTGCAGGTGGTTTAGAGGTACAATCAAGTAGTACTCTATTAACTCCTGCTACTTCATTTACAATTCTTCTTGAAATCTTATCTAAAACATCATAAGGAATACGAGCCCAATCAGCTGTCATTCCATCAATTGATGTAACTGCACGTATTGCAATTGCATAATTATAAGTTCTTCCATCTCCCATTACTCCTACACTCTTCATATTAGTTAAAGCGGTAAAGTATTGCCAAATTTCCTTATCAAGCCCTGCAGATGCTATTTCCTCTCTTAAGATTGCATCACTTTTACGAACTATTTCAAGTTTTTCTTCTGTTATATCGCCTATAATTCTAATTGCAAGTCCAGGACCTGGGAATGGTTGACGCCACACAATTTCATAAGGAAGTCCCATTTCGAGACCTAAAGCTCTAACCTCATCCTTAAATAAAACATTAAGTGGCTCAATAAGCTTAAACTTCATATCCTTTGGAAGTCCACCAACATTATGGTGAGATTTAATTGTTTGAGCGGTAGCAGTACCTGACTCAATAACATCTGTATATAATGTACCTTGAGCAAGAAAATCAAAATCACCAAGCTTACGTGATTCCTCATCGAAGCAATATACAAATTCATTACCAATAATTTTACGCTTCTTTTCAGGATCCGTAACCCCCTGAAGCTTCAATAAAAAACGCTCCTTAGCATTGATACGAATAACATTCATATCAAATTTCTTGCAGGCAGCCATTACCTCATCGCCTTCATTTTGTCTTAAAAGCCCATGGTCAATAAACATGCAAGTTAAATTATGGCCAATTGCCTTATGAAGTAACACTGCTACAACAGTTGAATCAACTCCACCTGAAAGACCGCATAATACTTTTTTATCTTTAACTGTTTTTCTAATTTGTTCAATCTGCATATCAAGATAATTTTTCATTGACCAATTATTATTAGCATGACAAATTTCAAAAACAAAGTTATGAAGCATTTTATTACCATTAACTGTATGTCTTACCTCAGGATGGAACTGAACACAATAAATCTTCTTTTCTTCATTGGCAATGGAAGCTACAAGACCATTTTGTGATTTAGCAAGAAGCTTAAAGCCTTGAGGAATTTTAGCAACATGATCACCATGACTCATCCAAACCTCTTCTTCATCATATAAATCCTTAAATAATAATGATTTATCTTCAATTAGAATATTCATCTTACCATATTCACGCTTAGGACTACTTAAAATTTCACCCTTAAAATACTTAGCTGTAAGCTGCATACCATAACAAATTCCTAAAATAGGAAGACCTAAATTAAAAATTTCTTCATCCACTTTAAATGCATCATCATCATAAACAGATTTAGGCCCACCTGAAAAAACAATTCCTTTTATCCCTTCCATTGCTTTAATTTCTGAGGCTTTAATCGTATGAGGTAAAAGAGCACTATACACACCCATTTCTCTAATACGACGGGCAATTAATTGATTATATTGAGATCCAAAATCTAAAACAATAATCTTATCAGTCATAAAAACTCCTACTTAGAATAATTTGGTGCTTCTACTGTAATTTCAACATCGTGAGGATGTGACTCAAGAAGACCCGCATTTGTAATTCGAATAAATTTAGCAACTTCCTTTAAGGTTGGAATATCCTTAGCTCCGCAATATCCCATACCAGAACGAATACCACCACATAGCTGATAAACTGTATCTGCAACAGGGCCTTTAAAGGCTACTCTTCCTTCAATACCTTCTGGTACAAGCTTTTTAGCAACTGTATCCTTCTTTTGGAAATATCTATCAGCTGAACCACGCTTCATTGCAGCAAGAGAGCCCATACCAACGTATGACTTAAAACGACGGCCATTAAATATTATCTCCTCACCTGGTGCTTCAGAGCAACCTGCAAGTAAGGAACCAAGCATTACACAATCTCCTCCAGCCGCAAGTGCCTTAACAACATCACCAGAAAGCTTAATACCACCATCAGCTATAACACAGCATCCACGCTCTTTAGCATATTCATAAACATCATTTACCGCCGTAATTTGAGGTACACCAACACCAGCTACTACACGAGTTGTACAAATAGAACCAGGTCCAATACCAACCTTAACAGTATCAACACCTGCATCAATTAACTCCTTAGCAGCTTCCTTTGTTACAATATTTCCTGCAACTAAATTTAAAGTAGGATATTTAGCTCTTATCTTTTTAACCGCATTAATAACATTTTCTGAATGTCCATGGGCTGAATCAATCGTAATAATATCAACACCAGAAGCCACAAGTGCATCAACACGCTCCATCATATCAGCACCAATACCAACTGCAGCTCCACAACGTAAACGACCCTTTTCATCCTTACATGCATTAGGATAATTTTTAGCATTATCAATATCCTTAGTTGTAATTAGTCCTACTAAATGATTTTTATCATCAACAATAGGAAGCTTTTCAATACGATGATTCCACAAAATTTGACGAGCCTCTTCAAGCGTTGTACCCTCAGGAGCCGTAATTAAATGCTCATGCGTCATAACTTTTGATATTTTAGTATCATCAGGTGTAAGATATTTTAAATCACGAGCAGTTAAAATACCAACAAGTACACCCTTTTCATCAACAATAGGAAGACCTGAAACATGATACATTGACATAATTTCGAAGGCGTCCTTTGTTGTTTTATCTTCAGTCATCGTAACGGGATTAATAATCATACCCGCTTCATTACGCTTAACTAAATCAACCTCACGAGCTTGTTCTTCAATTGACATATTCTTATGAATAAAGCCAAGTCCCCCCTCACGTGCAAGAGCAATCGCAAGCTCTGATTCCGTAACAGTATCCATCGCTGCAGATACAATTGGAATATTAAGCTCAATATTCTTTGTTAAATGGGTTTTTAATGAAACCTCAGAAGGTAAAACATTAGACTTTTGAGGTACTAAAAGTACATCATCAAAAGTTAAGCCAATGCGAATATCATCAAATTTAGACATATTATTAATCCTCCAATCCTAACCTCTTATAAATATATCCAACCTCTTTAAAATAATAATCAAGAGTAAAGCATGCATCAATTTCTTCCTTAGTTAAATGCTTTAAAACAGCCTCACTTTTCTTAAGAAGCTCTTGGTAATCAATATTATTGTTATAGGCCTCCATCGCAATTGGCTGTACTGTATCATAAGCCTCCTCACGTACAAGGCCCTTAGAAATTAAAGCATAAAGTACTCTTTGAGCAAAAATAACCTTATTAGTCATATAAATATCTTTAAGCATCTTTTCAGGATATACAACCAAATTTTCTAAAATTCCTTTAAAACGATTTAACATATAATCTAATAAGCAAGTCGCATCTGGTAAAATAATTCTTTCTGTTGAAGAATGAGAAATATCTCTTTCATGCCACAATGCAATATTTTCATAAAATGTAAGCATATACCCACGCATAACTCTAGAACATCCACAGATATTTTCAGAAGAAATGGGATTACGCTTATGAGGCATAGCACTTGAACCCTTTTGTCCCTTACTAAAAGCCTCTTCGGCTTCATGAACTTCGGTTCTTTGAAGATTTCTAACCTCTAGGGCCATCTTTTCAAGCTCAGATGCAATAAGAGCTAAAACAGCCATATAGTGAGCATGGCGGTCACGCTGAATAACTTGTGTTGAAATAGGAGCATATGAAATATCAAGTGCCTTACAAACATATTCTTCAATAAATGGTGGAATATTACAAAAGTTTCCAACTGCGCCTGATAATTTACCAACTTCAATTTCTGCTACAACATCATCAAAACGCTTAAGCATTCTTTGCATATCAGAATACCATAAGGCCCATTTAAGACCAAATGATGTAATATCGGCATGAATACCATGGGTTCTTCCAATACAAGGTGTATTTTTAAATTCTAAGGCTCTTTTCTTTAAGACAGCCATAATATCTAAGATATCCTTGCGTAATATTTTATTAGCCTCTTTAATTAAAATCGCATTTGCTGTATCAACAACATCCGTTGAAGTAAGACCATAGTGAATCCACTTTCTTTCTTCTCCCAGTGATTCTGATACAGTTCTAGTAAAGGCTACTACGTCATGCTTAGTTTGTGCTTCAATTTCTTTTATTCTTGAAATAGTAAATGATGCCTTATCAAGCTTAGGAAGATCCTCCTTAGGAACCACACCAAGCTCTGACCAAGCCTCAGCATTTTTAAGTTCTACCTTCAAATAGGCATTAAATTTAGACTCTTCCGTCCAAATATCTCTCATACATTTACGACTATAGCGTTCAATCATTTTATTTTTCCTCCATATGATGTAAATATGCTTCAAGTGTATTTTGCATTAAGCAACAAATTGTCATAGGACCCACACCACCAGGCACCTTTGTAATAAAAGATGCTTTAGGCTCACATGATGAAAAATCACAATCACCACATAGCTTATGTGTTTGAGGGTCTCTATTTACACCAACATCAATTACAACTGCACCATCCTTAATAAAATCAGCTGTAACATATTTGGGTTTACCAATTGCGACAATTAATATATCGGCCTTTCTTGTAATTTCCTTAACATTTTCTGTACGAGAATGCACAATTGTCACAGTCGCATTTTGATCTAAAAGAAGCTTAGAAATTGGAAGCCCTACAATATCTGATCTTCCCATTACAACGGCATTTTTACCAGCAAGAGGAATGTTTGCGGAATTAAGAAGACTAATAATTCCTCTTGGTGTACAAGGTATCATACCTTCTCTTTTTTGCCACAAGGCAGCGACATTTAAAGGATGAAAGCCATCAACATCCTTATCCAGTCTTATTCGTTCAATAACATGCTCCTTGTTAATATGTAACGGAAGGGGAAGTTGTACTAAAATACCATCAACAGTATCATCATTGTTAAGCTCATCAATTTTAGCTAAAAGTGATTCTTCTGTTATATCATCCGGTAAACAAATAGTTGTATTTTCAATTCCAATCTCAAGGGAAGCCTGCTCCTTACCATTAACATAAGATTTTGATGCTGGATCATCACCAACAAGAACGACGACAAGATGAGGCAAACGCTCATAAACCCTTTTATAATAAAGGATCTCCTCCTTCATTTTTTCTTTAATACTAAGTGATAGCTCTTTGCCACTAATAATTCTTGCCATAATTTCCTCCTAAAGTGATCGATGTCCAATATCAGTTCTATGATATAGATTATTACATTTAATCTTACTTACCTCTAAATTAGCATTTTGTTGGGCCTCAAGCAAAGTTTTACCTTTAGCCACAACAATTAATACTCTACCACCATTAGTGTAGTATTTGCCACCATCTTCTTTAGTTCCCATATGATAAACAATACCATTAACATCATTAAGGCCTTCAATTAAAAAGCCCTTTTCATAAGATGAAGGATAGCCCTTGCTTGCAAGGACAACACCAAGATAGTACATAGGATCAAATGTAAGCTCGACCTTATTTCCATCTATTATATCACAAAAAACCTCAAATAAATCATTTTTTAATTTAGGAAGAACAACTTCCGTTTCAGGATCTCCAAAGCGAGCATTAAATTCAATCACTTTAATACCATCCTTAGTCTTCATAAGGCCCCCATATAATACACCCTTAAACGGACGACCTTCAGCCATTAAAGCTAAAGCTGTAGGCTCCATTATATGCTTAAGAGCATATTCTTTGTCTGAATCGTTAATAATTGGTACACCACTATAAGCCCCCATACCCCCCGTATTTGGACCTAAATCATTATCATACGCACGCTTATGATCTTGGCTTACCTCCATAGGATAAACCTTATCATTTGAAACAAAGCACATAAAAGAAAACTCCGGACCCTCAAGATAATCTTCAATTACTACGGATGAACTTCCAAATTCTTCATCGATTAACATATCCTTTAGGGTTTCTTCAGCCTCTTCTAAGGTTGTAGCTATTACAACACCCTTTCCTGCTGCAAGTCCATCATATTTTAAAACAATTGGCAGGCTATGTCCCCTAACATAATTAATTGCCTTTTCATAATCAGTAAAAACCTCATAGGAAGCAGTAGGAATATGGTATTTTTTCATCAAATCTTTAGCATAGGATTTTGATGTTTCTATTTCTGCTGCCTTTTTAGTCGGACCAAATATTTTTAAGCCTGCAGCATTAAATTCATCTACAATTCCGGCAGCTAAAGCCATTTCCGGACCAACAACAGTTAAATCAATTTTTTGCTTAATTGCAAACGCCTTTAAAGCCTCAACATCTGTTTCCTTAATCGGAACAAGTGTTGCTATTTGAGCTATTCCGGCATTTCCAGGAGCACAATATATTTCACTTACATACTTAGATTTACTAAGTGCTAAGGCAATAGCGTGACATCTACCGCCAGCACCAACAATTAATACCTTCATAATTAATGCTTAAAATGACGCATACCTGTAAATAGCATGCATATTCCATTTTCATTAGCCACGTTAATTGACTCTTCGTCACGAATAGAGCCACCAGGCTGAACAATCGCAGTCACACCAAATTCTTTAGCATATGAAACTGTGTCTCCAAATGGTAGGAAGCCATCAGAAGCTAAAACTAATTCTTTTGTATAACCCTTAGCACGTGCCTCTTCAAGGGCAAGCTTAGCTGAACCAACACGATTCATTTGACCTGCACCAACACCTAGGGTTACACCATCCTTAACTACAACAATTGCATTTGACTTTACATGCTTTACAATCTTAAGTCCAAATTGCATATCGCTTAGCTCTACAGGAGTAGGATGCCTCAAGGTTACAGTCATCGAATCATCTACCTTAACCATCTTAATATCACTATCCTGTTCAAGAATACCACCATTTACACTCACATATTGCTTAGATGGAGTGGTAGGACCAAGCTTATATTCAATTAATCTTACATTTTTACGCTTTGAAAATTCAACTTTTGCTTCATCGGTGAATTTAGGAGCTAAAATAACCTCCAAGAAAAGGGGAGCTTTTTCTTCACCATTTTGAGGAATTGTATATTTCATAAGCTTAGCAGCTTTCTTATCAATCACCTGATTAGTTGCGACGATTCCTCCATAAATAGAAACCGGATCAGCATTATAGGCTTTAGTCCATGCATCAACCAAATCCGAACCAATAGCCGCACCACAAGGGTTCATATGCTTTAGACCTACTGCAAAAGGAATAGATGGATCAAATTCACGAACAATCATCAAAGCGGCATTAGCATCCTGAATATTATTATATGATAGTTCCTTACCCTGAAGCTTTGTAGCATTTGCTAGGCTATAGCTTCCAGGATTTAAACTATAAAAGTTAGCCGCTTGATGAGGATTTTCACCATATCTTAAGGTTTGGCATAAAGGCGCTTCAATATGTAGCACAGGTGAAAGAGAAGCATTTTCTCTCATAAAATCCGAAATTGCCATATCATATGATGCGGTATGTGTATAGGCCTTAGCACTAAGCTTTAGTCTCGTATCAAGTAGCGTATTGCCATTTTCTTTAATCTCATTAATAATATTATCATAATCCGAAGGATCACATACAACCGTTACTGATGCATAATTCTTAGCTGCACTTCTTAACATTGAAGGTCCACCAATATCAATATTTTCAATAGCATCCTCCATTGTAACACCCTCTTTAGCAATTGTTTCCTTAAAGGGATATAAATTAACACACACAAGATCAATTAATTCAATATGATTATCACTTAAAGCCTTTAGATGCTCTTTGTTATCTCTTCTTGCAAGTAAAGCACCATGAACTGCAGGATGAAGAGTTTTTACTCTACCATCGCAAATTTCCGGAAATCCTGTCACATCAGAAATATTAGTTATAGGAAGTCCAGCCTCACGAAGACATTTCATTGTTCCACTTGTTGAAATTACCTCAAACCCAAGGGAAATTAGATTACGCGCAAATTCTACTACGCCTGTTTTATTTGATACACTGATTAAAGCTTTCATTTTTTAGTTCTCCTTAATAATTCTATTAATTGCAAAAGGATATAGCTCATGTTCAATCTCATGAATTTTAGCTTCTACCTCTTCAATACTATCCCCATAGTACTCAAAGCCCCTTTGAGCAATAATAGGTCCTCCATCTAGCTCTTTTGTTACATAATGAACCGTAACCCCAAACACCTTAACACCATAGCTAAAGGCATCTTCAATTCCATGGGCTCCCTTAAATGATGGGAGTAAAGCCGGATGAATATTAATAATCCTATCCTTATATGCATCAAGCAAGGTATTACCTACAATACGCATATACCCAGCAAGACAAATTAAATCAATTTTAAGATCACGCAAAATTTTAACAATTTCTTTTTCATAATCACTTCTTTTTTTATAACTATGAGGGTCAAAAACAAAGGTTCTTATTTTTAAATTTTTAGCTCTTGTTAAAACATAAGCATCCTTTTTATCACAAATTAAAATTTCCACCTGACAAGAAATCTCGCCTTTAAGGCAAGATTTAACAATCGCTTCAAAATTAGTTCCTGAACCTGATGCAAATACAGCCAGCCTCATTATTTAATTTCGACTCCTTCTTTAGCAGAAACAACGCCAATCTTATAAGCCTTACGTCCATGAGATTCTAAAATAGAAATTGCCTTTGAAGCATCTTTCTCATCTAAAGCTAAAACAAGACCGATACCCATATTATAAATATTAAACATCTCACGATGAGCTACCTTACCATAATGTTCTAAGAATTTAAATACTGGTAAAATTGGCCATGAACCCTCATTAATTAAAATTCCTTGTCCTTCATGTAAAATACGTGGAATATTTTCATCAAAGCCACCACCAGTTATGTGAGCAACTCCATGAACATCAACATTTCTAATTACGTCTAAGACCTCTTTACAATAAATATTAGTTGGTGTAAGTAAAACCTCACCTAAGGTTTTAGTTTCATCAAGTTCTTCATATTTTTTAAATAAATCTAAATTATTATCAGAAATTATCTTTCTTACAAGAGAAAAGCCATTTGAATGAACTCCACTTGACTCAATACCAACCAAGACATCACCAACGCTAACCTTAGAACCATCAATTAGCTTTGACTTTTCAACAACACCCGTAGTAAAGCCGGCAATATCATATTCGCCATCCTGATACATTCCTGGCATCTCAGCTGTTTCACCACCAATTAGTGCACAGCCCGCTTGAATGCATCCATCTGCAACACCCTTAACAATTTGCTCAAGACGCTGTGGTATAGCATGTCCTACTGCAACATAATCAAGGAAATATAATGGCTCAGCTCCTTGAGCTAAAACATCATTAACACACATCGCAACAGCATCAATACCAATAGTATCATGCTTATCCATTAAAAAGGCAAGCTTAAGCTTAGTACCAACACCATCTGTACCTGAAACAAGCATTGGCTCCTTATAATTTAATAGTGATAAATCAAACATTCCACCAAATGAACCAATGTTAGAAACACAGCCAAGACGATTAGTACTCTTAACATGCTTCTTATATCTTCTTACAGCCTCATAACCAGCCTCTAAATCTACACCTGAACTTCCATACGCTTTTGAACCCATATATTTATCCTCCTAAAACTTATGATCCTTATTAGCTTCCCAAACACTTGAGTAAAGTGCTGTTGGGTATTTACCTGTAAAACAAGCTGTGCATAATTCATTTCTTTTAGCTACTTCAAATAAAGCATGCTCAGAAATAAATGCCAGTGAATCCGCTCCTATTATTTCTCTTACTTCCTCAACACTATGATGAGCAGAAATTAACTCATCATAGGTTGAAATATCAACACCATAGAAGCATGGATGCGTTATTTGGGGAGATGCAATTCTAACATGAATCTCTAAAGCTCCCGCATCACGAAGCTGTTTTATAATTTTTTTACTTGTTGTACCACGTACAATCGAATCATCAATTAAAACAATTCTTTTACCTTTTACAATTGATGGCACCGGACTAAGCTTCATTCTAACGGCCTTTTCACGCATTTCTTGACTAGGCTGAATAAAGGTTCTTCCTACATATTTATTTTTAACCAAACCAATTTCATAAGGAATATGCGAAGCCTCTGCATAACCAATAGCAGCAGAAAGACTTGAATCAGGAACACCTATAACAATATCTGCATCAACAGGAGCTTCCTTATATAAAACCTTACCGGATTCTTTTCTAAAGGCATGAACATTAATCCCTTCAATATCACTATCAGGTCTTGAAAAATAAATATATTCCATAGCACACATATTACGATGCTTATATTTAGAATAATCATACGAATGAAGACCGGAATCATCAATCACAACAACCTCACCGGGATTTACATCTCTTAAGAAGGTGGCTCCACAAATATCAAGAGCACAAGTTTCTGATGCCACAACATAGCCACCATTTAATACACCAATTGAAAGAGGCCTCAAGCCATATTTATCTCTTACACAATATAGTCTATCTTTAGTTAGAATAACAAAGGCAAATGCTCCTTCAAGCATATTTAAAGCCTGTAATATCGCCTCTATTCTTTTTGATGAGGCACTATCCTTTTTTATTAAATGGGCAAGAATTTCGGAATCAGAGGTTGATTGAAACATACTTCCTCTTTCCTCCAAAAACTTTCTAAGCTCATTTGAATTCACAAGATTTCCATTATGAGCAAGGGCAAAATCACCAGTATGGTGTCGAAATAGAAATGGTTGAACATTTTCAATTCCACCTCCACCCGTTGTAGCATATCTTACATGACCGATTGCCATACTTCCCTTAAGCGTACATAAATTAGTATTATTAAATATTTCTGATACTAATCCTTCCCCCTTAATACGCTTAAGCTCATATGTGTCATCACTGACAGCTACAATACCGCAGCCCTCTTGCCCTCTATGCTGCAAAGAGTGAAGTCCGTAGTAACAAAGCTCACTTGCATTAGGTATTCCATATACACCAAAAACCCCACATTCCTCATGAAGCCCCCTAAACGCTTCCATGTTATCCATTATATTGCCTCCTTATTAAGCAATTTTCTCTAAACGCTTTAATATCTCTTCATAGGCTTCTACAACCTTACCAAGATCTCTTCTAAACCTATCCTTATCAAGCTTAGCTAGAGATTTCTTATCCCATAATCTTGCACTGTCAGGTGATATTTCATCTGAAAGAACAATATTACCATCACAATCAAAGCCAAATTCAATTTTATAATCAACTAATATAACATCAACCGAATCAAACATCTTTTTTAATTCATTATTAATCCTATCCGTTAATTCATAAATCTTCTTTAAATCATCATAGCTACATATGCCTAAGGAAACCGCATGATCATCATTAATTAGAGGATCACCTAAAGCATCATTTTTATAATCAATTTCTCTTATAACATTAGAAGGAATTGTTCCTTCTTCAATATTTAAACGCTTGGCCATTGACCCAGCAATAACATTTCTTACAACAACCTCAAGCGGGATAATATTTACTTTTTTACATAGTTCTTCCCTATCATTTAGTTTTTTAATGAAGTGGGTTGGTATTCCTGCTTTATTTAATCTTTCATAAATAAGAGAGGAAATAGCATTATTTAAAACACCTTTATTTGCAATTATTGCCTTTTTAATACCATTAAAAGCGGTAGTATCATCCTTATAATGAATAATAATTTTATTAGGATCATCAGTTTTATAAACTTGTTTAGATTTTCCTTCATATAGAAGTTCTCTTTTTTCCATTGTAGTTATATCTCCATTTTTATTTTTGTACTTTTAGATTACCTATAGCTACTCTTCCTTTATCAAATCACAATTTATTTAAAAATATTCTATATTTCCTCCCACTTAGCATATAAGATTGTTCCTGTATATTTATCATCTTCCATATAAATATATTTCCCATTCTCATCATATTTCTTTTTTGGTACAACGTCATTTTCAAAATCCCATTTATTTATTCTTTCTTGTTCCTTATACCAGCCCATAAATTTATAGCCTTCTCTACAAGGATCTGGTGGTATAACACTTATTGTTTTACCATCTACATCATCTACAAAGAAACAATGATCAATTTGATAATTATTGTCATTACTATAATACATAACATTTGCACAATAAACCTTGTCTATATCATACCAATCAGTGTCATATTTAAGAAATGAATTATATAAATCGTAACTTAAAAAAACATTTGCATAATATGTTTTTTCCCTTGGAAAACAGTTATCATAATCTGAAGGAATATAAATATTTTTTGTACCATCATATTTCATATAAACTCCTTTATATGTATATGCATTACAAAAATAAACATTAGGATTAGTTATATCAAGATTATCTACGTATCTATGATTAAAGATTTGCGTCCCAATTGATGTTACCCTATATTCATCAAGTTTAGTTTGAAAAACTAAAGTATCTTTCTTTTTTCCTTCTTCACTTATACCCATTATTGAGGCTTTTTTCCCAGATTCTGTATAAATAAAATCACCACTTGTTACTAATTCCAATTCAAATATCCTTTTTGGATTACAACTTCTTAGCACCAACACACACCCAGTTAATAGCAGCGATATATATATACATTCCATCGTTATAAAGATTGCTATCATTTTCTTCTTTTTCATATTCTTATCTCCCGTCAGCTTATAAGTATATTATTATCACTTTAGACTATTTTTTTAAGAAATAATTAATCGCATTTGTAAATATATCCTGATTCTTATTACCATTGATATTTTTATATAAATTTTCATTATATCTTTCAGTATGTCCCATCTTACCAAGAATCAAGCCTGATTTGGAAATAATACCCTCAATTGCATAAGATGAACCATTAGGATTCATTGGTGATGTCATTGTAGGGGCACCATCATAATCAACATATTGGAAGGCAACCTGACCATTTTCAAATAACTTTAAAGCCTGTTCATCACTAACAACAAATTTACCCTCACCATGTGATACAGGAATCGTAAATTCATCCCCTAGCTTGAATGAAGAAAGCCAAGGAGAACGATTAGAAGAAACACGCGTTTTTACCATTTGTGAAACGTGACGGTTAATATCATTTCTAAATAAGGTAGGTGAATTTTGGGTTAAAGCACCAAGCTTTGCGTCTGGTAAAAGTCCTGATTTAACAAGAGCCTGGAAGCCATTACAAATACCTAAAATTAAACCCTTACGTTTTAATAAATTTGCAATAGATGCTTTTATAGCAGGTGATGTTAAAACATTAGCGATAAATTTAGCGGAACCATCAGGCTCATCACCAGCACTAAAGCCTCCTGATAAAACAAAGATATCAGACCTATCAATTAAAGAAGCCATTTCTTCAATTGAACTTGTTACATCTTCTTCTGTTAAATTCTTAAATACTGAACTTATGGTTTTAGCCCCTCTTAACCTAAAGGCTTTTAATGTATCGAAATCACAATTTGTACCAGGAAAAGCCGGAGCATACACAACAGGCATATGGGCTTCACCTTCATAAATAAAGGTTCTTTTTCTTCGTTTAAGAGGAAGCGGAAGGGTTCCCTTCACACCTGATATAGCAGGATAAATCTCCCCAAATTTAGTAAAATTAGCCTTAACCATTTCCTCATAAGTAAACTCTTCATCATTTATTTTATAAATGCTTGAGGTACGACCTAAGCATTCAGCATAAGCTAAAGGATTTTTAGCCTCTACTAAAATAGCGCCATAATTTAAATCAAATAAGCTTTCCTCATCAACTAAAACCTCAAAGCCAACCTTATTACCAAAGCTCATTTTAGCTAATGCCTCACCTAAACCACCAAAGCCTAAAGCATAAGCTGATACAACATTCTTATTTTTAATATCCTTATGTAGCTTATTATAAAGTTCAATTAGATTTTCATAATTAGGCTCATAATTACTATCATAGCCAGGATTAATTAAATATAGATAATGACCTTCCTTTTTAAAATCAGTTGAAATAACATCCTTAGCATCTAGGGTTGTAATACCAAAGGCTACAAGTGTAGGAGGTACATTTTTATCAAGATATGTACCTGACATAGAATCTTTTCCACCAATAGATGGCATACATAAAGCATTTTGGGCTTTAATAGCACCAAGTAGGGCCGCAAAAGGAAGACCAAAAGATTTAGCATCAGTCATTTTCTTAAAATATTCTTGATAAGAAAAACGAACATTTTTTATTGAAGCACCTGCAGCTACAAGCTTACTTACTGCCTCTACTACCGCATATTGAGCTCCATGATAGGGACTAAAGCTTGCAATATTAGGATTATAACCGAATGCCATCATTGATGAAGTATTTGTCACACCTCTAGTTGGAAGCTTTTGACATGAAACCTGTGTTTCAGATAATTGATACTTTCCTCCATAAGGCATTAAAATGGTTGACGCACCAATCGTAGAATCAAACATTTCAACTAGACCCTTTTGACTTAAAACATTATAAGATGCTAAATTATTAAGGAAGCTATCATGTAAATTTGAATTATAAGTTTGTTTAAAAGGATTCTTCTCTTCTACCTTTTCTACAATAACCTCTGCATGATGAGTAGCACCTGCACTATCAATAAATGTTCTATCTAGTGATGCCTCAAGATGGCCATTATAATACATATTCATCATACCTGTATCAGTTACATCCGCAACGTAGGTGGCTTCTAGGTTTTCTTCATGACAATATTCCATAAATTTAGAAATATTTTCCTTAGAAATACAAACAGCCATACGCTCCTGTGATTCTGATATAGCAAGCTCAGTTGGATTTAGACCTTTATATTTAACAGGAACCCGATCAAGATAAATATCTAATGAAGGAGCAAGCTCACCAATAGCAACAGATACTCCACCAGCACCAAAGTCGTTAGATTTTTTTACAATCTTAGTTACTTCAGGACGAGTAAATAATCTTTCAATCTTTCGTTCCTCAGGAGCATTACCCTTTTGAACCTCACTTGAGCAGGTTTCAATTGATTTTTGATTATGCTCCTTAGATGAGCCTGTAGCGCCTCCAATACCATCACGTCCTGTACGTCCACCAAACATAATAATAACATCACCAACGCTTGGCTCCTGTCTTATAATATTTTCATATTTAACGGCACCAACAACGGCACCAACTTCCATACGCTTAGCAGTGTAACCTTCATGGTAAATTTCTTTAACATGAGTTGTTGCAAGACCAATTTGATTACCATAGCTTGAATAACCAGCCGCTGCTTGTTGGGAAATAACACGTTGAGGAAGCTTACCCTTTATTGTATCCTTAACCTCTTTATAAATATCACCAGCACCTGTTACACGCATTGCTTGATATACATAGCTTCTTCCTGAAAGCGGGTCACGAATAGCACCACCTAAGCAGGTTGAAGCTCCACCAAATGGTTCAATTTCGGTTGGATGATTATGGGTTTCATTTTTAAATTGTAATAACCATTTTTCCTTTTTTCCATCTTCTAAAACGTCAACAAAAATAGAACAAGCATTATTCTCAGTTGACTCTTCTAAATCCTTAAGATAGCCCTTCTTTTTAAGAAAACGAGCACCAATACATGCCATATCCATTAAAGTAGTAGGCTTTAAGTCACGCTTTAAGGTATGTTTCATTTCAAGGTATAATTCATAAGCCTTTTTCAAAGATGGGCTTATAAAAGAATCTTCAAATTCAATTTTATCTAAAACAGTATTAAAGGTAGTATGACGACAATGATCTGACCAGTAAGTATCAATAATTCTAATTTCTGTTTCATTAGGATTACGTCCCTTGCTTTTGAAATAATCAATAACACATTTTAAGTCAGCTACACTCATCGCAAGTCCCATTGTTGAAATAAGTGATTTTGCATCCTCTTCATTGTAATTTAAAAAGTTTGAAATTTCCTTAACAGGAAGAGGCTTTGTCTCATCATTATAAGCTAAAATGCTTAAATCCTTTTCTCTTGATTCAACGGGATTAATTAAATAATGCTTTATTTTTTGAATATCATCTAAAGAGGCTCCTTCAATAATAATAATTTTTGAAGAAGAAATCTTAATATGCGCCTTAGGATTAATTAAATGACAGCAGCTCACAGCCGCGTCAGCTCTTTGATCAAATTGACCTGGTAAATATTCAATCGCAATATAATCACAGCCCTCTAAATCAAGCTCTAAGGAAACATGATCTGTTACAATCTCACCAAAAACCTTATATAATGCTTTCTTTAATAATGATTCACTAAAGCCAAACAAATCATAGGTATTAATAATCCTTAATCCCGTCAAATTAAGCTCAAGATTAGTATTCAAATTCTTAAGCATACTTTTTGATTCAACCTCAAAGCCAGGCTTTTTTTCAACATACACACGATAATTCATTTTATTCCATTCCTTTCTCAATTGCCATAAATGTATCTAAATCCATATCTAAAAAAGTAATGTGTCCCATTTTTCTTTTCGCACGAGCTTCTTCTTTAAAATACATATGAAGATAGCTTTTAGGATATTTTAAATAATAATCAACGTTAATTAAATCACGTCCTAAAATATTTTTCATAATAGACTTATGCATGATTTTAGGCTCTTCATAAGGTAAATCCAAAAGATATCTAGCAAATAAATCATATTGACTATGATCTAGAGCTTCAATCGAATAATGCCCGCTATTATGAGGACGAGGAGCCATTTCATTGAAATAAAACTCATTACCCGATACAAAATATTCAATACATAAAATTCCTTTATAGCCAGCTTCCTTCATAAATTTTTTAGAAGCCTCAACCATCTTAGGTCCAATATTATTAATATCATTAAAGGGGACCTCACATATATCAAGAATTCCTTCCTTATGAATGTTGTGTCCAACAGGAAGAGAAACGATATTATTTCCTTCTCCAATCATAATAACTGACGCTTCATAATCAAATTTTATAAACTCCTCAACAATACCCTTCGTATTAAAATAAGGCCTTACAAGCTCTAAATCCGCCTCGCTCTTTAGAATAACCTGACCATGACCATCATAGCCTTCCGTTCTTGTTTTATAAATACAAGGAAATCCTAAATTTTTAACAGCCTCTTTTAAATCAGCTTCATTATCACATTTATAATATTTAGCCGTCTTTAGTCCATACTTATTAGCTGTATTTTTTTCTATTAAACGATCTTGACTATCAATTAAGCTTTTAATTCCCTGCTTAATATTAAATTCATCATTGAGCATTTTAAGATGGCTACCCTTAATATTTTCAAATTCATAGGTTACAACATCTGACTCCTCACATAGCTTTCTAAGGGAAGTCTCATCATCATATGATGCACAAATAAAGGAATCACAAACATGCGTAATAGAGCATTTAGGATTAGGATCAAGGCCAATAACCTTACCACCAAGCTTTTTTATAGCCATAGCAAGCATCATTCCAAGCTGTCCCCCACCAATTATTCCAACTATCTTAGAGTTCAATTTCAAGCACATCCTTTGTTTGTTTATCTCTAAACGCTAAATACTTTTTCTTTATATTCTCATCATGTAAGGCTAAAATCGAGGTGCAATATAAGGCCGCATTTTTAGCACCATTGATAGCCATTGTACCAACCGGTACACCACCAGGCATTTGAACAATTGACATTAAAGAATCAAGGCCATTTAAAGCTTTAGATTTAACAGGAACCCCAATAACCGGAAGATGTGTAACTGCAGCTACCATTCCTGGAAGATGTGCCGCACCTCCAGCACCAGCTATAATTACCTCTATTCCTCTTTCTGGTGCTTCCTTTGCATATTGATATAATAATTCGGGCGTTCTATGAGCTGATACAACCTTTACCTCATATTCAATACCAAATTCATCTAGAACTTTAACTGCATCCTGCATTACTTCATAATCGCTTTTTGAGCCCATGATTATTCCAACCATTTTCTTTTTCCTCCTAAAAATGAAAAAAAGCAGCGACAAAAAAGTCACCGCTTTTACGTGGTTTTCCCATATAATAAAGGTTAAAAATATTAGGTTTTAATAAATATTGCTTACACATAATACACCTCTTGCTTTATGAGTAAACAAAAAAGAATTAAAAATTCTATTTAATCTCGTAGTCCCAAAATTTACGGTTATGGGGTAGAAACTTGCTTACCACATTAAAGCTATTATACAAGAAATTTTATATAAAAATAATTAATAATAAATACATTAATATATTAGCATAAAGCTTAAAAGAATACTAGAGTTTCTTAAAAAGAAAGCGGTTTCCTGCCTTAAAACTCTATTTTTAGCTATTTTTTTTGTTATTTTTCACTTTTCTTTAATTTACCTTTTATCATTTGGAAACGATCAAACATGAATAAAATATAACCAAGAGCTATGAAAATAACAACAAGTATAATAACCCATAATGCTACACCGCCAAAACCAAGACGTTCTACATTTAAAAAGAAATAAGGATACAAAGTCCCACTATAAGAATTTCCTAAAATTAATGCTCTTATTAAAATAAACGCTACATAAATTAAAGGAAGAATCGTTGATAAGAACGGATAATACCATTTAGTCTTGTTATGATTATTAAACAATATCCAATCCACCATAAACATTAAAGGAAGAATTACATGCATAATTAGATTTGATATACTAAAAAAATAGTCGCTTATTGTTTTTTCTTTTGCAAGTAAAATATTATATACAAAGAAGGTTACAAGAATCATAATTACTGATACAAAGCGAATAATCGATATTGAATTCGATATTTTGTTTTCATCTTGTTTTCTAATATTTCCTATTAATAAATATAGCGTAATACCAATACAAAAATAATTACTTAAATTAGTATACATTAAATAAAAATTTTGATTAAAGCTTCTATTAAAGTAACCAAAGCTGCCAATAATTCCTATAAAACCTAAAGTAATGTAAATTGTTCTATAGACAATTTGTGCAGTTCTATTATTTTGCATCTAAATCATCTCCATTGCTAAAAAAAGCCACCGCAATAGCACCAGGTCCTATATGCGTTCCTATTACACTACCAATTAATATCTTAGGTAAATCCTTATCACATAAATCCTTTGAATCAGATATATATTTTTCAAGCAACGAATCATCAAGACCAGAATAAGCTACTGCATAAGGCTTTTTATAATCAATGCCATGATATTGTTCAATCTTTTCTCTTAATTTATTATTTCCATTTTTAGAACCACGAGCCTTTCCAATTGATACTATCTTACCATCTTCAATTGCAAGAACAGGCTTAATGTTTAACAACCCACCAACTATAGCTGTTGTAGCAGAAATCCTACCACCTTTTTTTAAATACTCTAAAGTATCTAATAAAGCTACAAGCCTAATATTTTCCTTTTCTGATTCTAAAATATTAAGTATTTTTTCTATGTCATTATATTCTTTTATAAGCTCTAATGCCCTTAAAACTAATAATCTTTGACCAATTGTCACATTTTTACTATCAACAACATAGATATTTGGATAATCACTTGCAGCCAAAAGAGCACTATTATATGTACCAGATAAATTACCAGATAAGCAAATCACAATTGCTTTATCATTTTTATCAACCATATCAAAAGCATTAGTATAGTCAAATGGTGTTAATTGACTTGTTTTAGGAAGTTCATCTGACTCAACTAGACGGTTAAAAAACTCCTCATTTGTAATTGTCACATCATCTATATATTCAATATTATTAAACCTAACCTTTAAAGGAATTACCGTAATTCCTAATTTTTTAGCCTCAGATTGAGAAATATCTGAAGCTGAATCAGTTATAATTCTAATCATTTTCTACTCCTTTTATTACACTTGTTGTTTTATTTAATAATTCTATTAATTTTTTAAAATCATTTTCTCCTAATTCTTTTTTTACAAGAGACATAAGCTTTAACATTTTTTCATGTTCCTTAAAGTACAAAGCAATATTACTGCCTTTTTTAATCATAAGCTTTCTTTTGTCATCTAAAGGAATATAAGTTTCAATTAAGCTCTTATTTTTCAAATCATTAATAATACGATTCAACTGAGATTTTAGTATATTTAATCTATTTTGAAGTTCTTTAAATGACATTTCTTCTTCAACTATAAGATTCATAACCATTATTTCATTAAATGATAAATCACTTAATAATCTATTTTCCTTAATGTTGGCTGACATGTTAATATATGATCTTAGCATTTCCTCTTCAAGCATCATGTCTTCTCCTTTTTGTTCACTTTGTGAACGATTACATTATAACATAAAAATTTTCCATGTCAAGAAAAATATAATTAGCTATAAAACAAAAAAATCACTATTTCTAGTGACTTAATTTTTAAAAACTGGCAGGACTAGCTGGATTCGAACCAGCGCGTGAGGGAGTCAAAGTCCCTTGCCTTACCGCTTGGCTATAGTCCTATTTACTTAATGCCTTTTCATTATACACTAGGTAAAACAAAAAAGCAAGTAATTTTTTTCTTATTTCACAATTAAAGTAAATATTTTAATAAAATAGCTAATACTATTCCCGCTATTGCACATAAAAAAGTTAAAATAAGGATAATTTGTAATACTTTAGTTTTATGCTCAAGCTCCGTTATTTTATTATTTAAAGCCTTTATTGTCTTATTATAATGCTGCTTCAAGCCTTGAAGATCCGAATCAATTCCATCAAGCTCATCATTTACATTCTTAAGTCTCAACGAAAAATCAGTTTGTTTTTTAGTAATATCCTCTTGAGCCTTAAGGTCATGAACAACATTTAAAAGCTCTTGACGTGCCATATCATCAATTTCTTCTTCACTTGCATGCTCAAGACGAAGCTCAAGCTCTCTTACAATCGTTCTATTTACTGCAATATTAGAAACCCCAAGACCAAACAAAAACTTTGTTATATTAGTTAATGCTTGTTGATACTCGAATGTTTTTTCAAGTGCTTCTGTATTTTTTAAGGTAGCTTCACTTAAAGACATTTGGCTATTTTGCATAGCTTCCATTGCATCCTTTTTATTAAATAGACCAATCCTTTTTTCCTTAGCCTCACGAACCTTAAGATCAGCGTCTTTTGCATGACTTTTAGCAAGATTAAGATTTTCCTTTAGACTTGTCATTAATTCAAACTGGTCTTCAATTAATTTAGGTACATCAGCTACACTTATATTATCTACATTTTCTTTTACATCGTCATTCATTTACTTCACTCCCAGTCAAGAATGTCTTTAATATCTTTTTTTAGATTTTCATTCTTTTTAAAGGCATCATCAACCGTTTTTCCAATATTTTCAAGACTTTCTTTGGTTTTATCAAGCTCTGAGGAAGCCATTAATATTGTATCAGCCGCTACCTGTTTTACTGATTCAATAACCTCTGATGCCTTATGACATTCCTTCCAAACATCATCTTGGATACAATATATTTTCCTTCCTAATAATGTTACGTAATCACTTACAAGTGAAATACGTTCATTTCTTTTTTTCTTAAGGCTTTTGGCCATATAAAGCTCTGTTGAAACAGCTAAGATAATTCTTCCTACGCCTATAAAATTTATTCTAATTGCCAGGTTAGACGCAAACAAAGCTTTATTTCCATCACTTTTAATTGCCGCTTCAATTGATGCATCGCATATATCTATAGCCATCATCGTTGCAAGAGAAACAGAAATCATTCTAGCGACGGTACGGCTATTAAAGGGAACTGTCTTCTTAAAATCAACCTTACCTAATTCTTTAACTGATTTAATATTTTTTTGCTTAACCTCTTTAAAAAATTCACGGATGAAAAAAACTGCTCTAACTACTGCTTCATTAATTCCTACAACAAGAGCTTGACTACCTAAAAGCTTTAAAGTGTTTAAGCCAGTTGAAATAGCATTTAAGGATGAGGAATCGATATTATTATTAATAGCTTGATATAAATCATTACCTTTTACCTTTAAGCCACTATTTGTAGCATCAAAAACTAAATTTTTTAAACCCACAGGAATATTAGATTCAAGCGATGCTTTACTTGAAATTAAATGACAAATCCACGCTATCGTTCCATAAAAAACGCCACTAAAAAGACTAGCATCAATGACGGGCTTAACATGTTCTACCTTTACCTCGTCATTTTTAGTATATAATATTTTACTTCCCGTTAGTGCCCCAATTATACTAAATACAAGTCCTATTAAAGATGCTTGACTGGCAAGGTATAAATTATTTATTGAGGAGGATGCATTTAAACCATTATTTAAAACATTAATAGCTTCCTTTGTTGAGGAAATAGGCTCACCTGAAAACTCAGTTGCAACACCGTTAATTAAGCTACTTGGACTACTTAAATCTAAATTTTTAGTAAAAATAATATCCAAAAATCCTGCAAGTGTGCCCGAAGCTACACTAAGGGAATAATCTAAAAGTGTAGCGTGACTTGTAAGACGATATATATCTTTATCATATTCTTCAATATCACGCTTCATATCATTAATTTGTTGGTCCATAGCACTAAAACTAGGATTTTCATTTGTAATATCGCATTCAAAATTTAAATCTAAATCATCATCATTATATTTTAAAACAGGCTTTTTAATGTTCATAGTAAGCACCTCTTTTTAATATGCTACTAACATTATACCAAAAAATTAATAATTAATTATACTTTTACTTAAATTTTATTTAGAAATATAAGAATATCGTTTCTTTGTGAAAATAAAAGGAACAAATATAGCAAATACTCCAACAATAATTCCTAACACAATCAAATATACATAAAGCATATATTTAAAACTAAATAATGAATAGAATGAGTTTAAAAAATATTTATTCTTTATAGCATTGTCTTTCTGATTAAATATATTATATAGCATACTAAAAGAAATTAAAAAGCTTATGATGGATGAAGCTAGATTACCTATTAATAGCATTAATGGTCTATTTCTTTTAGGAAGTCCATATAATTCCAAAATTTGAAAGCGAACATTATTTACCTTACAAAAACTATAATAGCTTAAAAAAACAATCGTTAAGGTTAAGGCAATTAATCCAACCTTTAAGATTTCAAATAAGGCATTATCATCATCAATTTCTGCTAATGCTTTAAAGAAATTATCGGAATTTATAAATTCAATTTCACTGCCATTAAAGTATAATAGTGCAATTGAATTTATCTTATCCTTTGTTACTAAGAATACCTTAAATTCATCGTATAACGAGTAATATTTTACAAAAAAAGTTTCATCTAAGCCTTCTTTAGTAGCTTCATTAACATATATTCCTTCGACCATTTCATTATATTTAATTGATAGGTTAGTTGTAATTTCCATATCATTTACATATAGCTTAATACTTGATTTATTATCAAAGCTAATATCATAGCCCTGACTCTGCCAATAGATTAAAACATCACTTCCAATAATAGCCTCATTATATAATAGATTATACTGATTAGATGTCATAAGCTTATACTTATCTGTGCCTAAAGTAATAGCTTGCTTCTTATATGTATTATAAAATAGCTGATAATAGGTACTTGCATTGACATACATAAGTTTTGTATAAATATCATTATTACTATATGAAGGATTAATTTTATCATAGTTAGTAGAAATATATTTTTTTACTTTCAAATTCTTAGTGACTAATAAATTATTTTTCTTATAGGTTATATGAATATCACTACCAACACATTCATTATAAGTTGAAAATGATAAAAGATTATTTTTTCTAAGTAATCTCAAACTATAATCAGTAACCATTATTTCATCGTCACCCAAAGTATCATCTATAACAACACCATTGAATATTTCATCACTAGAATTTAAAATTCCTAATTCTTCACCTGTAATTTTTATCTTACTATAATAAGAAAAATCAAGATTATTTTCTTTTAAAGTATCCGTACGAGCTTTAATTAATAACGATGTGCCTTCATTTTCATTAAGCTCATTAATCAAGCTTTTAGATTTATCATAGTGTCCTAATGAATAGAAATAGCTTGAAACAAAAATCATAAGACTAAAGATTATAAGACTAAAAATAAAACTTACAATCTTACCTTTAAGGCCTTTAAAATAAATATATAGAAATGCTTTTATGTTTATTTTATGATATCCCTTATACTTAGCAGTTAATTCATAGCTTTCATTTGAAGAATTAGGACTGATAATCTCATCTGCATACTCTAAAGCTTTTTGCTTATGCGAGGTGAAAATAACTAGCTTTGTTAAAGCTAATTCCTTCAGAATTTTCATTATTTTTCTTATATTATCTTCATCAAGACTAGAATCAGGCTCATCACATAAAATAATTTTAGAATCTCTTAAAATTGCAATTGCAATATTAATACGTTGTCTTTCTCCACCTGATAGAAACTTAATTTTAGTATTTAAATACTCTAAAACATTAAGCTCATCTAAAACCTCTAATATCGCTGTTTTTTTAAATTTTACACCCGCAAGGATTAGCATTAATTTAATATTTTGAAGAACCGTCAAAGAATCAATAAGCGAAGTGTCCTGATAAACAAAGGTTACATCCTTACTTAAATTCATAGGCATATTATAATAAATATTTCCCTCTAAAGGCTTTAAAATTCCCCCAATAGCATTCAAAAGGGTCGTTTTACCAACCCCTGATGGTCCTGAAATAGCATATAATTTTCCTACTTCAAATTTAAAACTAAAATTAGTAATTATTTTCTTTTCATTATAACCTAATGTTAAATTAGAAAGCTCTACCATAACCTACCTCACGAATTTGTAACATGACTTGCTCTTTTTCTTTTCATCATAATCAAAAGATATACACCCAAGCTCAATATATTAGTTATAAGCCCAAAAGCAAGGGAAATGGCTATAGCTTTAAACCGATATTCAAAAAGACTAGCAAAGCCAAACGAAGTCTTTATATAAGCATTATAGGATGCAATAATCATTAAAACAAATAAACTACTTATTACTAGCTCAAGTAAGTACTGAATAAAATTATTTAAAATTAAAGCATAAGCCTCATATTTTTTATTTATTCCATAATTTTCTAAGACTGAAAACTGGTATCTATTATTATTTGATTCGATAAAAATCGCAAATCCATTTACGCAAAAAATAGCTAGCACTCCAATAATAATGGCTATTGTAACACTTGAAGAAATATTATCTATTTGATTTAATACTCTTTCTAAAGAATTAGAGCCTTTATATACTAAATCAATATCATTATCTACTGCCGCTTCTATTAAAGCACTAAAATCATTCGTTGGTATTATAATATATGAATCATATTTAAATTCAAATAATGCTTCCGCTACTTCATAGTAATAATCATCACTAAGATATAAAGAGCAGGTAAGAGTCGGTATTGTTCCGGCATAAACAAATGAAAATACTTGACTTTTATTACCTATACTTATTTTAAATGATACCTCATCACCAACATTTAACTCTTTGCCTGTTTGTTTCAAATATGAATCATGTAATACACTAGATAGCATCACTTTATTATCCGTACAATCAGTTGAGTTTATAAGATTAGCTTTAATTCCTTCTAATGAAATATTAAGCGCTAGAGAGTTTTTAAATAAGTAAAAGCTCGTTATTGAATTACAATACATTGTTTGATAACACATTTTTGTGTAATCGTCTAAGGCATCAATATCAAAATCAGAATTCGATCCTATCGCTTCTTGATAGCCTGTGTATTTAACTTCACAAATAGTACATTCATAATAGCCTGCGTGAGTTTCATAGAAAATCTTTTTTCCTATGCATTCACTATAATCTTTAAAAGAAATTATATTAGCTTTCCTTAAAATATCAAGACTATAATCAGTCATTATAACACTCATATCATCTAGCGTTTCATCACAAGCAATATAATTAATTGCTTGATTTGTCTCACCAAAATTAGGACTTGCTGAATAAAAAGAAAGATTTGATACTAACTTTTTTTGAACGATATTATATTCTAAATCATAATCATCTAAAATTATATTATTTTCTTCTAAAGAATCTTTAGAAACAACTATTTCTGGAATATCATTATCCTTTATATATTTTGTAATTACAAAAGCTTTTGTGTGCTGATTAAGCGTAATAAAAAAGCCTAAAATTGCTAATAAGATTGTGCATATTATAGACGTAATTAGCATTGTAGCGTAATTCACCCGATTAGTTTTACGATAAACATTGAAAAAGAATTTTGGTTTTATTTTTCTTTTACTATAATAGCCTTCAATTACCTTCGTATTATACGCAATATTAGAAAAGCTCTGTTTTAAATCAATAATATAATCAGCATATTTTGCAACAAAATCCATATCGTGAGAAGAAAAGATAATCAGCCTTTCCTTTGACATTTCCTTTAACATATTAAAAATATTTAAGGCATTTTCATAATCAAGATTAGCAGTTGGCTCATCAACTATAATAACCTTAGAATTTCTTATTATAGCTAGTGCTAAGCTTACTCTTTCTCTTTCTCCTCCTGATAAAAATTTAATCTTAGTATCCTCGTATTTTAAAATACCCAAATTAGCTAATACATCATGAATTTCTTCACTTGAAACATCCGACTCGATCATAATGTTAATATTTTCTAAAACTATAAGGTTATCAATTAAGTTTCCATCTTGAAAAACATAACCAATTGATGAAGATAAATTAGCAATATCCTCACTATAGTAAATATGTCCTTCTAAAGGCGTCTTTAAATTAGCAATTGTGCTAAGCAAGGTGGTTTTGCCAATACCTGATTCTCCCACAATAGCGTACATACCATTATCTTCAAATTTATAGCTAATGTGTTCTAACACCTTCTTCTTTTTATAACCGATTGTAATATCGTTTAAAATAATCACTCCAACCACACCCTTTTACTTTTAGCCTTTGTTACTACAATAGATAATAAGGTAGCATATATTATAATTATAATTAGGACTATTAAGCTAAATGGAAAATTATAGCCTATAATAAATGAATTTATATTATATTTAGCCTTAATATAGGCACCCTTAATAGAAAAATACGCAATATCAATTATATTAGCTCCAATATATACAATTCCAACCATGATTAAATTTTCAAAAATACCTAATAAATACCGACCCTTTAACGACAAACCAAGACTTGTTAGATATTGATAGTCCTTTTCTTTATGTAGTGTATGATAAACAACCAATATTGAGGTTAATAATACTAAGCCAATACTCACTAAAAATAAGGCTATATTCTCAAAATCATTTCTAAAACTATTAGTTAAGATACTATTTATTGTATTAGCATTTGTATATATTAAATTATCTTTATATATACCAGCCTGTTTTATTTCCTGATAAAATAGCATACAATCTGAAAAATCATCAAAATAATAAGAGTCATACTCATCATAATATGAATTATACTGATCATTTTTAAAACCAAAATATTTAGAAAATGATAGACGTAATAATGTGTTTTGTGTTTCTGAAGAAATCTGTAGCTCATCAACAGAATCATCAAACTTAACTTTAAATGTATATGATAATTTTTCTAAATTAGATGTATCCCCAACTGTCAGTGTAGATGACAATACATTTAATGTTATCGTTTTGCCATCAACAAGATTATATCCTTGATTTTGTAAGAACTTTCTAGCTTGTTTACCTACACATAGTTCATTAAATTCTAAATTATAATCCGTTCCATAATCAAGTGCAAGATAAGGCATACCATTTACCTCAAAAAATTCAGTTTCATTTGAAGTTACATATTGACTCCTTATATAAAGTTTAAATAAATCAAAATAAGTATTTTTATTTCCATATAAAGTTCTAGAAGCTTCATCACTTTCATCATCAAAAACAATAATATCTTTTATTTTATATTTTGATGAGTCTAAATATGAACGCTCCCAATTAGCACCATAAGTATATGTATGACTTATAGTTAGCTCTTTTCCTATTAAGCTTTGATAATCAGATGTAGGAAGTACACCTCTTAAAATTAATTCATCAGCTACAAGAGATGTGATTTTTATTTCATTATCACCTAAAGAATCATCGTAAACATAATAATTAAAAACATTATATTTACCATTGTAGCGAAGTGACATTCCTTCGATTCTTGTATTACCAAGTTCAATTGCATTACGATATTTTACATTTGATAATGTTATATCTTTAACATCACCTTCAATTATAATAGGCATCAAATCATTATTTTTAGCCATTTTCTCACTTAAATTATCAAATGAATAAAATTTATTAGAAAAAACAATGTTAAGCATTGCCAGTATAAAAGAAAATAACAAAGCCATTCCTAATAAATAAATCTTTTTATTTAAAAAGAAACCCTTAAAAGCTGATAGTAAAGCCTTAAGGGAAGTTTTTTCCTTTATGTTAGATACATTATTAGGCTTAGAAAAGGTCTTTCTTTCACCACTATTTAAATATAAAACCTCATCAAAATTTAATCCATTAAATGAAGAAGATGTGATAATACATAATTTATTTGCATAGAGCTTTTTTAGATTATTTAAAATAAATTGATATTCTGGCCCAGCAGCATCTAAACAATCAAGTAAAATAACCTTACTCTTCTTTAAATAAGGAATTATAAATTCAATTATCGTTTTTTGCCCATCAGATAGCTTAGCTATTTGCATATCTAAATCTAAATCAACATCAAGCATAGCTAAGACTTCTTTTACCTTATTATGATCATATTTTATTTCAGACATTTCTAAAATAAACTTCAAATTATCCTCGATTGTTTGACTTAAGACTAGCATATGCCCAAAGCATACATAACCTAAATCAGCTTTTTTTAAATCATCGTACAAGCATTTTCCACTATTTAATTTATAAATACCGGCAATAATTTCAAGAAGTGTTCTTGATTGCGTGTTAGTACCACTAATTCCATAAATACGCTTATCTTCAAATAAAAAATTAAAATTAGCTAAAATTTCTTCTTTATTTCTAATTACTCCTATATTATCTAAATATATCATATTATCACTCTCCTAATTCAAATTTAAAAGTAAATATATGATGAATTTTCTATATAATCATCATATATGGCATTGCCGTAATCATCATAATGATATTTAGATAGTGCCTGTCCCAAATCATCTACCAGTTTATAATCACTATTCATACTTATTAATTTATATTTGGCATTATTATAAATGTTCGTCTCATCATAAATAATTTCATATGATAACGTTTCATATAGTTTAAATAATCCTCTTTGTTGAAAATGATAAATACCATCTTTACTAATATTGTAATTATATGATACTGTTGATGAGGTTGTTTTTGTTTCAGTGATACTCAATGCACTTGAAACAGTTGATTTTATTTCACTATTAATAGAGTATCCAAAATTTAATACATCAATTTTCAATCCTAGTTTACCTGAATTTGCAATCATTGATGACAAGGTTGTTTCAACACTTTTTTGATACGTTATAGTTGACCCCATAGAATAGGTAATCGCAAAAACATCTCCTGATTTCAACGTACCTACACATTCACTATAGTATGGCAGGCAAAATAACTTATCCGCTTCAAAAATTTCGTACGCATATTTTGGTAATACTTTCCCTGTCGTAGGATCGGTTTTCCAGACATTTCCTATCGTCTCAAATTTAACAGGTTTAAATCTAGTTTTGTAGCTACTATCATATTTTGGCTCAACATTGTAATACCAAGTATCATACACCTTATTTAATACTGGATCTAACGTTTGTCCACCGACATCATCACCCTCCACTCATATTGATTATGGTAATTATAAAGCTAACAATTCGCTTTGTCAATGATTTATAAGTATATTTTTTAGATAACTAAGCATAATGTTGAATTAAATTCTATTTTTTAAGATATATACAAATGTTTATTTTGTTATATTTGTGCTAATTTCTTTAAGTAATAATTCGATTTCATTTTCGGTAAAAACCTTAATTCCATTTTTCTTTAGTATACTAGCTGTAACACCATCACCTTTTATCAAATTACCACTAAATGTTCCATCATAAATATAATCTTTACCACAGCTAGGGCTTTTAGCCTTTAATAATGCATATTTAGCCTTATATTTTAAAGCCTTATCTAAAGCAAGCTTAGCCCCATTATTATAGTTTTTTGTTACATCCTTACCATTATTGGTAATAACCTTATTCCCAATAATTTCAGCCGGATCACGAGGAATAGAAAGTCCTCCTTCTACTTCAGGACATATAACGATAAAATCAAAAAAATCCTTAAGAGATTCTACACTTTGATTATAATTATTTTTACCATTATATTTAGTGTTATTACCAAGTAAGCAGCTACTTATAATTAAAGGAAGTTTCATTAGAAAACTTCCTTGATTACGATAGTTTGAAGACGATCAGGTCCAACAGAGAACATAGCTACGTCAACGCCTGTTACCTCTTCAATCTTACGAATATAATTTTTAGCATTTTGTGGTAATTCATCAAATGAATGAACATTTGTAATATCTTCTGTCCAACCTGGCAATGTATCATAAATTGGCTGGCAACGTTCAAATATACTTAATGTACCAGGCATATAATCAATTCTTTTACCATCTAACATATAACCTGTACAAATCTTTAATTCTTCAATACCGGTTAATACATCAAATAGCATTAATGACCAGTTATTAATACCTGAAACCTTAACTGCATGTCTTAGGGCTACCCCATCAAGATAGCCAATACGACGAGGACGCTTAGTAACAGTTCCATATTCGTGACCACGTTCACGAATTATATTACCTAGTTCTCCTTCAATTTCAGTTGGGAAAGGACCAGCTCCTACTCTTGTAGTATAAGCTTTACAAATACCTAATACATTATCAATATATTTAGGTGCAATACCTGTATTTAGTGGCACAGAGGCTGCACATGGAGATGATGATGTAACATATGGGAAGGTACCATGTTCAATACAAAGCATAACTCCCTGAGCACCTTCAAATAAAATTTGCTTATCTTCTTTAATCGCTTCATTTAAATATTCAGAAGTATCACAAATATATTTAGAAATTTGCTTAGCATATCCCATATATTCATTATAGACATCATCAAGCTTAAGTTCAGGAAGACCATACATTTTAAGCTCCATATTTTTGATTACTAAAGCTTCACTTAAGCGTTCATGGAAAAATTCAGGGCATAATAAATCTCCAACCCGTAAACCAATACGAGCAGCCTTATCAGTATAGCAAGGACCAATACCCTTTTTAGTTGTACCAATTTTATGGTCACCCTTTAAATTTTCCATTGCTCCATCAAGCATAATATGATATGGCATAATTAAAGAAGCACGATCAGAAATTTTAAGCTTATAATCATTAATACCTCTTTCTTCAAGGCCATGTAATTCCTCAAGAAAAGCCTTAGGATTAAATACAACACCATTAGCAATTACATTTGTAATATGGGGATTAAAGATTCCTGAGGGAATTGATTGAAGGGCAAACTTCTTTCCATCAAAGGCTATTGTATGCCCGGCATTATTTCCACCTTGATATCTGACTACAACATCAGCTTTACATGCAAGATAATCCGTAATTTTACCTTTACCTTCATCGCCCCATTGAGAGCCAACTACAACTAATCTAGACATATTTTATACCTCTTATTTCTTCTCTATCATATCACGGGCAACCCAAACGCCATTTGCACCAGCTTGAGCCAGTCCTCTTGTTATACCAGCACCATCGCCACCAACATAAAGCCCATCAATATGAGTCATAAAATGATCATTGCAAACAGGACGTGCTGAATAGAATTTAGCCTCAACACCATAAAGTAAAGTATGTTCTGTGGCAATACCTGGTGTAACCTTATCTAAGGCTTCAATCATTTCAATAATTGATTTCATTGTATTATATGGTAATACAAGACCTAAATCGCCTGGAATAGCTTCCTTTAAAGAAGGTTCAATAAATCCTTCCTTTAAACGTTTTTCGGTTGTACGACGTCCCTTCATAATATCACCATAGCGTTGGACAATAATTGATCCACATGATAATTGATTGGCAAGACGTGATACCTCATGAGCATATTCATTAGGCTCATTAAATGGTTCTTCAAACTTATGAGATACAAGTAATGCAAAATTAGTATTTCTTGTACCAAGCTTAGGATCAGCAAAAGCATGTCCATTAGCAAGCATTGTACCACTATGGTTTTCAACTACAACATGTCCAGAAGGATTGGAACAGAATGTTCTTACAGTTGTACCAACGCTAGTACGGTACAAAAACTTTCCTTCATATAAATGCTTATTAATTTCTTGCATTACAATATCAGATGTTTCAACACGAACACCAATATCAACTTGATTATGAGTCATATCAATATGATGCTTCCTACAAATTTCTTCAAGCCAAATTGAACCATCACGACCAACTGAAAGTAAAACTTTATCAGTTTCAATAAACTCATCGCCAAGCATAACACCACAAACCTTACCATCTCGAACAATAACGTCTGATGCTTCGCATTCAAAACGCATATCGATAACCTTAGCAAGATCATCAAACATTCTTTGTAAAATTTGTAAATTATTTTCTGTACCTAAATGTCTTACACGGCTTCTTAATAATTTAAGACCAGCACCAATTGCTTTATGTTCAATTTCCTTTACTGCCTCTGTTGTAGGATCAGTAATTACGTGTGTAGCGCCATACTTAAGATTAATTGAATCGACATAACAAATTAATTCTTCAACTAAAGAAGCTGATAAATAATCTGTCATCCAGCCACCAAATTCTGATGTAATATTAAATTTACCATCAGAATAAGCTCCAGCGCCACCAAAGCCATTTGTAATAGAACAAGCAGGATAGCATCCTGATACACCATCTTTATTTTGAGGACATTTAGCAATCTTGTGAAGCATTACAGGACATTTACGATGATATATATCATGTCCCTTGTCTACAAGTAAAACCTTTAAATCCTTATTTTTTTCAAGTAATTCATATGCACAGAATATTCCACATGGGCCTGCACCAACAATTACAACATCATATTTCATTAAAATCACAACCTTTATGCATTACGCTTAATTATACCAAATTTAATAACTTTTTTAAACTAAATTATGATATTATTTAAAAAATTAAGATTTATTTATTCTTTTTATTAAAAAATTAAGTATATTTCACTTATTTATAATTTTATAAAACTATATTAACTTTTATAACATCAAACAAAATAAAAAACTAGTACTTAAGCTATTTTAGCTTTGTAACTAGTTCTTTTTAATAATCAAATTTTACATCTTTTGAATTTCATCAGTTGTAAGACCTGTAGCTTCTTTGATCTCTAAGGTGGTTTTTCCTAGCGATTTTAATAATTTAGCATAAGATATAATTTTTTCTTGTTGATTCATTATTTGCTCATCCTTTTTTGATAGTAACTCTTTTTGAGCTTGAAGTTCTTTCTCATTTTGAGCTTTAACCCATCTTTCGTTTATTTGTTTCCAC
>OCPS01000223.1_pt1 | contig 66602 bp, 64 predicted proteins | sample 1538651 | NCBI WGS metagenome assembly OCPS01 (sample SAMN04571715, study PRJEB22368) | human gut metagenome | biome: human gut; material: stool | host: Homo sapiens | place: Luxembourg | collected 2012-09-21 | reverse complement strand
TTGATGGTTTACTAATATTACTATTAGTAATTGTAATTAAGTTTGATTTATCTATGAATATAGTATCATTTACATAATTAGAAAAGTCCTCATTTCTATTTAAATATAAAGACATTGTACCACTCCTTTGCCTATTAGTATTTTATCACATAAAACTTTCAAATACTATATTTGAAATAAAATAAATCCATAAAAAATATTGATTTAAAGTAGAACATAAGTAATAAGTTTATTAACTATTGATTGAACCAAAAGTGTTAATTAAGAATAAAAATAAAGTGATATAGTTATGAACCATATATGCTATTTAATACTTTAAACTATATATTACAATTCTTTGTTATCTGACAGCGCTATATGAGATATGAATTCGTTTAGGATTTAGGGAAAAAATAGCCCCATCTTTAAATGATTTAAAATTTTTAATTCTAAAGTTTAAAAGTATAGTATATACCTACTTTCTTGGTTTAGTTGCCATAAAATGGCATCTCAATATTGTTTTTTCACTATTTTTTAATAGTTATTTTAATTTTAGCACCTATATTGGTCAAAAAATATGATTATTGTCAAATGCTTAATTGAGCATGATATTAAAAAAATATAAAATTTTTGTCAAAAAAATAAAAAATATAAACCAAATGCAAAAATATTGTGATATACTTATAGCAAGTAGTAGCAATTATAAGCAAATGGTTGCAAAATAAAACGATGGCGAGGTATTAGGGATGAAGAGATTGAGTTTTTTTGCGTTATTTTTAATTTTACTTATTGGAGTAAGCTTAACATCATGTAATTTTAATGGTAGTAATGATGTTCCTATTAGTGTTAATGAAGATTCCTCTTTAAAGGAATTAAAGAAGAAGTATGAGAGTTTAGTAAATGAAAAAAGTGTTTTGGAAGATAGGCTTCTTAATTTAACTAGTTCATATTCTTCTTTACAAACAGAAATTAAAAAGCTAAAAGCTGATATTAAAAGGATAGATGAGGAGATTGAAAATTCATATTCGATTTTTTCTTATTTAGAAAATTCGGTTCTTGAATCGGCAGTACTTGTATCACACTCTAGTTTTTCAGAATCTAATTTTTGGATTTTTGATTTTAAGGATTATATTGGTAGTGGCTTTATTTTTAGACAGACAGGTAACTATTATTATATTTTAACGAATAATCATGTTATTTATCCCAAAGAAGGTAGTACTTTAGAAGAAATATATGTAAATGATTATTACTATAATGAATATAGTGCAACCCTATTAGCTAATGATGCATCATATGATATGGCCATTTTAAGAATTGAGCGTAAAGCAAATGATTTGCCAGTTATGAAATTTGCATCAGATAATCCTGTTGGAAATGATCTTGTCTTTGCAATAGGAAATCCTCATGGTCAAATTAATTCTGTTGGAATAGGTAATGTACTTGGGTATTCAAAAGTTAATTTATCTAAGCCAGTCGCTTCATCAAATGTTAAATATGATGTTATTAATCATGATGCATATATGCTTTCAGGAAATAGTGGTGGAATGCTTGTTAATTTGGCTTATGAGGTAGTTGGAATTAATAGCTGGGGAGGTACAACTGATACGTATGAAAATCATAGAGGCTTAGCATCACCGGTACTTAAGATTAAGGAATTTATTAGTCAAAATGAGAAATATTTGAGGTGATGAAAATGAAAAAGAAAATATGTATTTTTATAATAATGGTTGTATTTACTTTTGTAGGTCTTAAAACAATTAATGCATCAACTTTAACAAAAACTGATTATCTTAATAAAATCGAAGAATTAGAAAAAGATATTGATAATTTAAAAAAGAAAATTGATGAAATTAATTTAAAGATTAATAAATTAAATGAGGAATACAATCAATTATCTAGTGTACTTGCTGGTAAAATAACACAAGAGGATATGTTTGATTGGTTTAATTATTGTGATATTTATAATACACGTGCATGTGTTAGAATCCAGTCTAAATTTTATAAGACATTTTTAGGCATTGAAACATCATCAGCAACTAGAACTGGTAGTGGTGTAATTATAAAGGAAGAGAAAGATAGTGAGTATGTTTTAACCTCTTCATACATAGTAAAAAATGATACGAAGTATGATAAGGTAAAATATACTGTATGGGACGCTTTTAAATATGAATATTCAGGAATCTTATATTGTAGTAATGAATCATATGGTTTAGCAATCTTAAAATTTAGTAAAAAGTCTAACGATTTATACGCTGTTTCTCTTGCAAGCAATGATGTAGCTTTAAATGATCCAGTTTGTAATATTTATTCACCAAGTGGCTATGGCTATAATCATATGAATTTTTCAACAATAAGTAATACAAGTCGTAAGGGTGATGATTTTTCATTTCCTTTAATTGTTAATGAAATTGATGTAAAGTCTAATATATATGGTTCAATGACAGTTAATATGAAGGGTCAGCTTGTAGGACTTACATATTATAGTCAAACATCATCTGATTACCAAACTAATTATTCTATTGCTATACCGGTTAGTATAATTAAAGTATTTCTGAGTCAAAATGGAATAGCTTTATAGATAAAATCTTTATATCGATGAAGTAGAAACAAATAATTTAGTTTTGGATTTCTATTCTAAGGAATTAATTGATTATATTATGTAGCTTCGTGAGCGTATGGGACCTAAAACATATAAGCAAAATGGATTTGTTTTATATGAAAAAGAATAAAAAAGGTGAAAAATAAAATTGAATCACGTAGTGTTTGATATAGCGAAAGGGAGGTTATTCATGATGAAAATTTTGTCTAAAGTATATGGGTTCTCTTGATGAACAAGTAATAATTTAGACGATATAATTAAATTAATGTATCGTTTATTGTATTTGAAAAAAATAAAAAATATTTATAGTAATCAAATGCACGACAAAAGTAATAAAGCAAAAAATACAAAAAAAGGATGGTATTATATGATGATAAAGGCTATTTTTATTAAAAATTTTAAAGCATATGAAAAATCTACAATTAATTTGTTTGAAAATAATATATTTATAGGTGAAAATGATTCTGGTAAATCAACAATACTTCAAGCTATGGATGTTTTTTTTAATCAAGATTCTATCGATAAAAAATTTGTTAGAGATATTAATCAGAATGTAGAAATTGGTATACGTATTGATGATAATAACAAATTTATAAAAAAAATTTATAAAGCTAAAACGTTTAAATTAGAAAGTATTATTGGTGATATAAATGAATTATCAGGTGTATCATTTGTATATATTTCACCAACTACAGTTGATGTAAAAAAGTTGATTTGTGATTTAGCTATTGCTAAAACTATGTCTTTAATTCCAACCAACACAACTGATCAAATAAGGGATTTTATGGATGAAGGAATTAATGACGTTATTAATTCTATAGATTCAGATTTAATTGTAGTTGGGGGTGATACTAATTTTATAGGAAGTCCAACATTAAAACTTGAAAGTGCTCTAAAGTTTGATGTGTCTAGTGATGGTATTCCAATAGAAGGAAGAGGATCAGGTTATCAAAAAAACGTTATATATTCATTATTGACCAAATCAAATTATAATAATGTAATAATAGGTATTGATGAAATAGAAAATTCATTATCTTTAAGAAATGCAAAGGAATTATTATCAAAACTTAAACAAAAATTTAGTCAAACTTTAATCACTACACATTCTGTTTCTATTCTTGAAGTTGTGAATCAATTTGAAATTACACCAATTTATAAAGCTCAAGATCAAGTAAAAACTGTTACCGAATTATATAAAAAGTTAGGTAAAACTGATAAAATATATATTCTTGTTGAAGGAAAAACTGATGTCCCATGGGTAAAAAAAGTAATAGAATTGGCGGGATTAAATATAGACTATTTAATTATAGCTTGTGGTGGATGCCATAATATTTCAGCCGTAAAAGATGAACTTGAAGGAAGTGGCTGTACATGCAAGACCATAAAAGATGGAGATACTAAAGAAGCTGATGCTTTAAAAAAAGATTGCATTGAGTTATATATCCCATTAGATGCATATAATGAAATATTTGGATTAACAGCAGTTTCTGTTCAAGAAGATAAAAAATCTTTTTTTGAAAGTATATGTACAGAACAAATAAGTGAAGCTACCGTAAAACGTATAATTTCTGATAAGGTTTCTCAGTTCTTAACAATTGATAACCCTGTTGTTGATGAAATTAGAGCTATGATTGAATAAGATATATGTCACTTTATAGATAGTATTATATGTGTTGGTGATTATAAAATGTGTAAATAATCAAATTATAATAAAAATAAGAACATATAGAAGAATTTTAAGCATAAATTTAAAGGTGTTAATTGAAAAAGTAAATTTTGCTATTGATAGTAGAAAAAAATATGGGACTAGATTATTTTTGTAATTTATTAAAATCGGAATTTTAGCTATTAATAAGTTCATGTAATATTGCTATTAATATATTTACTAAATTGTTTAATGTTTATTTAATTGAATTTGTTTAATCTAAAGTAACATGACCCAATGTTGACAAAATATCTCTAATAGCGTACAATACTTTCATACAAATTAATATTAATTTTTACATATGTGGGAACAATATTAATAATTAAATTATTATAAGTAGGAGTATATATGAGTAAAAGTAAATCTGTAAAAGAAGCATTATCACTTGAGTATAATGTTAATATGTATAAAAGAAAGCCATTGTTTGCTTTTATAAAGAGATTATTTGATATCTTATCAAGCTTAATAGCTTTAATTATTCTTTCACCTTTGTTTTTAATTTTAATCATTTTAGTTAAAATTGATTCAAAAGGACCTGCCTTTTATGGCCATAAAAGAATTGGTAAAAATGGTAAAGAATTTAAGGTTTGGAAGTTTAGATCAATGCGTCAAGATTCAAGACCAATTGAAGAAATTTTAACTCAAGACCAATTAGAAGAATGGAAACGAGACTTTAAGGTTACAAATGATCCTAGAGTTACAAGAATTGGTAGAATTCTTAGAAAAACATCATTAGATGAGCTTCCACAGCTTTGGAATATTTTTGTTGGTCAAATGAGTGTTATTGGTTGGAGACCAATATTACAAGAAGAATTAGATCGCTATTCAAAAGAAGAACAAGCCCTTTTATTAAAAATTAGACCAGGTCTTACAGGATACTGGGCTAGTCATGGTAGAAGTGATACCTCATATGAGGATAGAATAAAAATGGAGCTTTATTATTCTTATAAAAGAAGCTTATGGCTTGATATTAGAATATTATGGCATACAGTTATAGGCGTATTTAAGCATGAAGGTGCCAAATAAAATTTAATATTAATAGACATCAGTTCGATTACAAGAATTGATGTTTTTTTATTGATTTTATTATTATTTATTTTTATAATATAGGTAGTAGTTATGCGTGGGAGGGTTAAAATGAAAAAAATTAAAGAAAAAATTGAAACTATATCCAAGTTTCCATTAAAAGAATCTTATATTTGGAAAGGAAAGCCGTCAATTGTCACTTCTATTATTGCATGGCTATTATGGTTTTGTCGTTTATTTTCTCTTCTTCAAATTTGCAAATTTGTTTTTAGAGTAATAAAAAAGAAAATTTATGTATTAAAGGATAAAACTACAAAGGTTGATGTTCCATCTTATTTTACAGAACTATATTTTATTATTGAACTTATAGTTGCTTGTATTTTAAAAATGACAAATCAAAATAATACATTTATTACGATAATTTCAATTTATTTTTTTATTGAATCTTTTATATGGGTTATTTATTACACAATTGCTCGTAGATTTTATGAACCCGGATATACTATTTATTCTCCACTTGAATATTTTATAATGTTAATTATAGTTGTTCCATGTATGGCATTTAACATTTCTATTTTTAAAAGTAATGAGCAATTTTCTAGTGCTTTAAAATCATTACTTGGTGATGGATCAAATTATTTGTGGCTATTTATAATTGGTACACTTATGACATCTATAATTATAGGTACTGTTGTTTCAAATTTCCCTGTTGAGTTTGTTAAGAGTAATACATATATCAGTATTATAGGTGCTGGTGATAATACTAAAGATAGACTATTACCAAATGTTATTAAGGATGAAGATATAAATGATTATAGGATTTATGATTTAGATAATAGATTTTGTATGAAAAAATGTTTTGTAGGTGATACGTTTACAATTGATAATCAATTGCTTGAAGATAAAAGCGAAATATTTTTTGTTGAGGTTCCACCGCAATATCATCTTCATTATTTAGAATTATTACTTTCTTCCAAGACAAGCTTAATAGCGCTTGAAAAGCCTGCTTGTATAGATCATTATGATTTACGTCGGTTTTATGAAATAATGGATTCTGATTATGCAAATAATATTTTTTTAATAAGCTATTATTTATTAGAAAAGATGCTTCCACTAACATACTTATTTACAAGAAGAGAATATTATTTAAAGTATTTAACTGGTGATATTGAAAAAGCTAAACAATTACATTCTTCGGCTGGTAATATTAAAAGTATTGAAATAAGTATTATTGAAAAAGAAGATAATAGATCCTGGGCAAGTGATTTGCAGTGGTATGAAACGATGATACATCCTTTGATTATAGCTTCTAATATTTTAGATTGTACACCTGACAGGTGGCAAATTTTAAAATTTGAAAGTGATAATACAAGTTGGATAATTAATGCTAAATATAATGATACTGACATTAATTTACTAGTAGTTAAGTCAAATGATTCAGAAGTTAAAAGGATAGCTAAAATAGCATATGATAATTTAAATATTGTAATGAATGTAGATTTAAAGAAATTATCTATTGGACAAGCATCTATTTCAATAAGTTATAAATATAAAGATAAGTATAGCATAATTTATGACATGGTAAAGCATTGTTATCAAGATAAGATTAATCCATCACTTATTGATGGTAGAAAGTATCAATTAGAGATAATTGACTGGATAAATCAAATGAATAAAAAAAGATTATAAGAATTACATATTGATTCTACAAATGCTAAAAAGGAGAATATTGTGAAGTTATATAAATATACTACGATTAATGATAATTTGTTTGACATGTTAATTAAAGAGTACTTTTATTGTTCAAATGCGATACATTTTGATGATGTTTTTGATGGTAAAATGCCTTTTGAAAATATATCTAAAGATAAAATAACTGATTTGGAAATTAAAAATATTCTTGATGAAGAAATTCAAAATTTAGTATCAGTAAGAGGCAAAATTAATTGTTCAGAATCTAATGAAATAAAAATTGATTTAAATACACCAATAGAGGAATCATATGAAGATTATGAAGATTACATGGCAAATTTAGAACCATGTCCTGAAGAATTGGAGATGGCGGCTACTATTAGTAAGGCTTCAACAATATTATTTTCTAAAGAAAATTTTGAGAAAATTAAGAAATTTATTTTATATTTAATTGAAAGGCAAAGCAATATGAAAATATGTTGTTTTACGAAAAATGTTGATAATCAGGTATTATGGTCAATGTATGCTAATCAGTTTGATGGTGTATGTATAGAATATGAAATAAATGAGAGTGAAGCTAAATCTTTTTATAATGTTTCTTATGATTTAAGATTCAAATATGATCCATTAGACTATTTGATAAGATGTATATTAAATAATAAAAAAGAAAACGAAAAAGATGCTTATGATATGGCAAACAAATTGATGTTATGCAAAAATAATGATTGGTCATTTCAAAATGAGGTTAGATATTTTTCAAAACAAAATATTAGACCATGTAAAATATCATGTTTATATATTGGTTATAAGGTTTCAAAAAAATATGAGGAATTATTAACTAAAATAATTAAAGATAAATTTCCAATTAGAAGGATGGTTGTTGATTATTGGAATCAAACTTATAATTTTAGAACTATAAAATAACATTAGGTATGAAAATTTGTATTTATAGAAAAAAGAATAGAAAAGAGGTAAAATAAAAATATGGGACAAGTAAATTTATATAAAATAGATAGTACAAAAGAAAAATCATTTTTAGAAAATTTAAAGGCCAAGTTTGAATACGAAGGGGAAGTTATAAAAGTGATAAAAATTTAATCATATTTTAACTGTAATAAAAAAAGAAGTTCATAGCAATGAATTGAATTCATGAGATTGTGATATAATTGTAACTAGTATAGTGCAAATTATAAGTGAATTATTGCTCAAAAAATAATGGTGAGATATTAATGTAAAAATGTATAACAAGTTAATTTATTATTTATTGTAGTAATAAAAAATAGAAGCAAAATAACGTTAAAAGGCAACAACTGTAGGAGGATATGTTAATGGACTATAATCATTTATTTACAAAAGAATCATCAAAAACATTAAATAAAACTAATTTGGTTTATATTGGAATTTTTGGTCTTTTTAATTTGTATAATGTAGAAATCGATTTCGATAAACAAGTAAATATATTTATTGGCGAAAACGGTTTAGGGAAGACTACTATTTTAAATTGCATATATTATCTTTTAGAAGGAAAATTTTCTAAATTGGGAAGCATTGAATTTTCTGAGATTAAAATACAATTTAAAAATGATACAAAAAAATATACAATTACTAGTGCTGATGTGAATGATTATAATAGAAAAAATATGTCACGGTCACTTTCATATAAGAGATATGATGAAATGGATATGTATATTGCAGATATTATTGAAAATATTGCACCAGATGGTGAATTTAACGAAATATATGATGACCATGAAATAGAAAGAATTACTTATGAGGTTTCTAGAGTACTAGATGTTCCAATACCAATAGCAAGGAGTAGAATTAGACGATATATTAATTATAAAAAAACAAATTTTAATAATGGAAAAAAAGGGAGCTTTAAGAATGTTGATGATTTAATTAAAGCTATTAAACAAAATATTTCACATAGAATTATATACTTGCCTACATATCGTAGAATAGAAGATGATTTTTCAACATTGAATATAGGAAGTAATGAAATAAACAGGTCAGAAGTATTAATTAAATTTGGTATGTCAGATGTTCAAAGTGCTATTGATAGAATTTTAGAAAAAATTCGTACTCTTGCAATGAGAGGTTTTACTGAAATGACGGGTGTTCTTCTAAAACAATATACTGATGAAAAAAATCCAATAGAGAAAATGTATTATAATGATGGATTAAAAAAAATCAAGTATGAAACAGTAAAAATAGTGCTAGACAGATTGGGAAAGGAAATAGAAGAATCATATAAAGCAAAAATTTTGACGTTGGTTAAAAGTTGCGATATAGAGAAAAATTTGTATTTATGTAATTTGATTTATAAACTTATAGATAATTATGAATTACAAAAAAAATATGATGATAGAATAAAAAAATTTACTGATACATGCAACAGATATTTAATCAATAAGCATTTTTTCTATAATCAAAGTACATTGAGTCTTGATGTTTTTTTGAATGATAATTTTAATGAAAATGGAAAAGTTATTCAGTTAATGCAATTATCATCTGGAGAAAAACAAATTGTTTCGCTTTTCTCAAAATTATATCTTGAAAGTGATGAGAAGAGTATAGTTGTCATTGATGAGCCAGAATTGTCATTATCAATTCAGTGGCAAAAAATGTTGTTACCCGATATTATTCTTACGAATAATTGTGACTTATTAGTAACTGTTACACATTCTCCTTTTATATTTGCAAATGAATTTGATTATGATGCAAAGCCAATAAGACAATATATAAAGAAGTACAAACGAGGATAGTAGTATGTTAAATGAATGTAGTTTATCACTAGAACAAATGCGTGAAGAAAGAAACAAATATGAATCGGTTTATATTCAATTCGTAGATAGTCAAAGTTATTACAATGAGTATGCATTTTGCTTTTATGAGGGAGATGATGCAAAGTACTATGATTTTAGAATTAAGTCCAAATTTGGAGATAAAATTATCTCTTATCAAGTAGAAAACAAATTTGGAGTATTAAAGTTACTTGATTTAATTACAAAAGATAAGTTAGATGATAATGCATGTACGATGTTCTTTGTTGATAGAGATTATGATTTAAATACAAACTATGAAAACGAAAATTTATTTGTAACACCATGCTACTCAGTAGAAAATTTTTATGTAAAAAAAGAGTGTCTAAAGAAAATTTTACAAACAGAATTTAAATTAAATGAAATTGAAAGCGATTTTAAAAAATGCTTATCAGATTTCGAACAACGAGAAAAAGATTTTAATAATTATATCTTAGAATTTAATTCATTAATGTATTTGAGAAGGAAAAAATCTCAGTCAAATAGCAATTATTCATTTGGTAAAGTGAAAACATTAAATATGTTAATTGTTAATGTGAATAAGATTGTAAAAACTGAAAAATATGATGAGATAATAAATGAAATTAAAAATGCATTAAATTTTAATGATGATGAATTGGCGCAAGCAAAACAAGAATTGAAAGATATGGGTGATTTTACAATTAATTTTAGGGGTAAGAACCAGTTAGATTTTTTTGTTGAATTTATTAACCAATTAAAAAGTTTGAATAAAAATGGTGGATACTTTAAAATAAAACATGACAATGTACATATTAATATTACTCGTAATCGTTTAAGTGAGTTGAGTCAATATGCGTATACGCCACTGATTTTAGAAGATTTTTTGACAAAACAAGAATTAAAATTTGAAAAGTTGAAAAATTCTAAAGAATAAAAAGAAAAGTAATAATTTAGATTATATTAATCTCTTGAATATTAATTTTTACAAATTGTGCGATGCTAATTAGGTGTCTGTTTTTCATTATGCAAAACGTAAATATAGTACGCCATTATGACTTATATTATGTTCTACAATAAAAATGCGTATATTGAAGTTATGAACTTGATAAATTAATTTGAGTTAATGATAAGTATGCAGGGATTATTCTAAAAAGTTATGTTGACGATGGCGCAGATAATGATAATATTTATTGCATTAAAAATTGCATTTAAAAATACGCCAAGAGTTAACCTAGAATAAGACTAAATAATTATGTTATAAAGAAAAAGGAGAATGGATATGTCGACAACAACAGTTCATGGTCAGGAGATTACAAGGTTACAATATGAAGCACAAGGATTCAAAAAAGCATTTTTTGTTTTGTACAACTCTTTTATGAACAAAGAGGGGTGTGAACCATGGATGCAAGAAGGTGAAGAAGGTGATGGTATGGCTGTTATTGCGGTTAATGGCTGTTTTTCCATAGAATTATACTTAAAATTCTTATCCGTCGAGGCAACATTTGATGATTGCCTTGTATCTGGGAAACACATGACTGGCCATAAATTAGATGAATTGTATGATGATTTATCAAGTATCAATCCAACATATATATCTGATTTGGAAAATCTTTTCAGCTGTTCGTCTTATAAAGGTTGTTTCAAAACACTAAAAGAGTTTTTAAGCAGTATAAAAGAGTATTTTGTAAAATGGCGTTACGCATATTCATCCGGTGCTATGAATTTTAATTTGAATACAATGTCGGATGTGATTAATTTTCTGAATGATTATTCTAAGGAAAAGTATAGACGTATTGCTGACGTGATAGCGAACAATGTTGCACCAGTTGTAGACAATCAAACGATGTCTATTTTTAATTTAGACGATATAAAAAATCAGTAAAACACTAAAGAATGGAGGAGAAGTGAAATGAAGCCACTAAGTGTATCGGAGCAGTTAATGTACAACACGATTCGAATTGAGTCGAGTGATGGGATCGGGACGGGTTCTTTTTTTAACTTTAAGGTTGGAGATGTTACAGTTCCCATTATTATAACTAATAAGCATGTAGTTAATGATAATCCGAATGAGGTCGTTTCATTTTTCGTTCATATAACTGATGAGAATGGAGAACCTCAAAAAAACGTAAAGGTTCAGTATATAACCAAATGGTACTTTCATAGTAAGTATGATTTTTGCTTTTGCTATGCGACTCCGTTGTTTGAAATGATGAGAGCCCGACAGCATATTAACCCTTATTATATTGGAGTCGATGAGTCATTTATTTATTCTCAATCACAATTGGAAGAACTTACCGCTGTGGAAGAATTAACTATGGTTGGCTACCCTATAGGACTCTATGACAAAGTTAATAATTTGCCGATTTTTCGAAGAGGTTACACGGCATGCCATCCTAGCATCGATTTTAATGAAAAGGGGATAGGTGTAATTGATATGGCATGTTTCCCTGGATCTTCGGGCTCTCCAATCTATATATTGAATGAAGGATTGTACAAGCCAAAAAATAAAGTGCCATATGTAGGTAATAGGTTGGTTTTACTCGGATATTTATTTGCGGGCCCAGTCTATTCTGCCGATGGGAAAATAGTAATAAAGGAAATTCCTACGAGTACTAAAGTGAATATAAAAACGGATGTGATGATAAATTTGGGCTACTACATAAAGGTCAGCGCGTTGGAAGAATTTAGACAAGAGGTAGAAAAGAAAGTACAGGAAACGCAGAAAAAGGAATAAAAAGTACCTATCGTCCGATACATTCTCGAAAATTGACTTAAAAACGATATTCTGTCGTACACACATGATAAAAATAATACATGGCCATTCTAAAGTAATCGAGACGATGAGTGATGTTAGAATTAGTTAAATAGTAAATATATTAATATAATGTTTTATGTCTAAGACAAAATTGTGTTTGCTATAGTAGTTCTTCTTTAAATGCACATTTTTACATTTTTTTCAATTAATTGTCAAAATGTAAAACATTAATTACATACTTAAATTAAAACTTGGAAATGATAATAAAATTTTCAAGTTTTTTTCTAAATTAAGTCTAAAATATCCTTGCTTTAATTGACAAAATAACATCATAAGTATAAAATACTAACATAAGCTTTAGGCTTATATTACGAGTATTTTATATACTCTTTAGCAGTTAAGATAGTATAAAATAAGGATTGGAGAAACAATTTTATTAATGAACGAAGAAAATGAACGTTCAATCACACTAGGTGATTTATTAACTGCAGTAAAGAAAAATATATTAATGGTAGCTATTATCACTGTAGTAATTGCTACTATAGGGTTTATTTATACTTTCTTTATTGTTAAAGAAAATTATAAATCCTCAACAACAGTTGTTGTTACAGTATCAGAAAGTGGCGATTCTACTAAGGCTGATGATATTAATAATTCTTTTAAATTGATTCAAACCGTTGTAGAACTAACCTCTCAAGATAGTGTTATTCTTCCTGTTGCGAAAAAATATGCAGTATCAGGAAAAGAGACTGAATTTGCATTAGCTTTAAAAAAGAACTTAAATGTATCTTATCAGTCAAGCTCATTTTTAGTAACCATTAGTATTAATGGTACTGATCCATTAAAAACTCAGGCTTATGCTAATGAGATTACTACAAGCTTAATAAATGTATGTAATACTGATAAAAGCTTACAAAAGCTTTTATTTGACTCAGTTTCTGTTATGACAGAAGCGAGTCTTGGTATTTACGATTCTCCGAATAAGCTTCTTTATTTATCAGCTTTCATAGCTTTAGGAATAGCTTTAGGAATTGGTTGTGCATTTATTAAAGAGTTTATGTCTAATCGTTTTAAAACTAAAGATGAAGTTAAGATATCACTTTCTTGTGATATCATTGGTACACTTTATGACTTAAATAGATTAAGTGATACCAAATCACTTGTAAATTTAAGTGAAAGAACTTCAAGGATAATGGCATACAATCGATTATTTTCTAATCTAAAGTATCTAAGCTTTAGTTCTTATGCTAAAACGATTATGGTTACATCAACAGGAGAAGATGAGCTCAAAACAACTACCGTTGCCAATTTAGGTTGTGTCATGGCAATGAATAAAAAGAAAGTCTTAATCATAGACATGGACTTTAGAAGACCTGAGGTATATAAGTTATTTGGACTTAGTATCAAGGGTGGAATTACTGATTACCTTGATGGTAATAATTCCTACAAAGAAATTATTAAACATACTAAAATGAATGTTGATGTAATGACTGTAGGACAATCATTATTAAATCCAGGGGTTGTAATTGAATCTGAAGGTATGAAGGATTTACTTCAAGAAGCTAAATTAAACTATGATTATATTTTAATTGACACACCACCTCTTCTAGCAGCATCTGATGCGCAAGCTATTGCTAAAATGACTGATGGAGTCATTTATAATGTAAGAATTAATAAATATAAAAGAAATATGGTTTATGATTATTATTCATTACTTAAAAAAGCAGGAGCTAATATTTTAGGTGTAAATGTTACATTTATTCCTCTTAGTAAGAATAGTTATAATTATTATTATAGTGATAATAATGACAATGTGTGATATTCATACCCATATAATTCCTTTAGTTGATGATGGTTCATCTTCAGTTGAAGAATCAATTGAATTAATTAAAATGGAAATTAAAAATGGGGTTACTAAGATAGTATGTACGCCGCATCAGCGTTATGATTTTTTTAACAAAGAAGAGATAATTAATATATTTTTTAAGTTAAAAGAGAAAGTATCAAGCTTACAAGTTGATTTATATCTTGGAGCTGAAGTGTTATATTATGATAACATAATTAATGATTTAAAAGATAATAAAATTCTTACAATGAATAATTCAAATTATTTCTTGTTGGAATTTCCAACAACCTTGGAATTTGATATTCCAAGTATTGTATATGAAATTATTACATCAGGTTATATACCTATAATTGCTCATATTGAAAGATATGACTATCTAAAAGTTGAAGATTATGTTATAATAAGAGAGTATGGTGGATTAATTTCTATCAATTCATCAAGTATAAGAGGTCTTTTTACCTCGAAAAAGTGTAAGTATTTGTTAAAAAAGGGAATGTGTGATTTTGTCTGTTCTGACTGTCACGATTCGAAATGCCGTTTAGTGAGTTTTAAAGGGGCTAAACGATTTATAAAGTATCATTTAAAATGTAGAAAGTATTATGATAAATTATTTAATCATATACCGGTATTTTTAAATGATTAGGGATAAATTTATTGAGTTATGGTGATTTTATGGGCGATAGTAGTTTGAATCCAAAAGAAGTGATTAAAGTTAATAATAACATCATCTACTTATTTTTTAAAAGATTTTTTGATATTACCTTATCAGGAATAGGATTGATATTAATTGGATGGGTAATTATTATTCTAATGATAATTAAATGGTTGGAAGACCTAGGCGGTAAATCTTACAAATTAATTATTACAGAAGATGAAAAGGGAAAATATCTTTCTAAAAACGGAAAAAGGTATAATTGTACATGTAAAAAAAATCCTAATGGTATAAAGGATAAAACAATACGTGGAGCGTTATATACAAGTTTAAGAGTTGGTAAGGATGGTAAAAACTTTAAGTTTCATAAGATTAGATCAATGTGTCCTGGTGCTGAGGCAATGAAAGCACAACTATTGGCTTATGGAATAAATGAAGCTGATGACCCAGCATTTAAACTAAAGGAAGATCCTAGAATTACTAAATTTGGTAAATTCTTAAGAAAAACTTCTTTAGATGAACTACCTCAACTTTGGGATATTTTTATTGGTAAAATGAGTATTGTAGGACCTCGTTCACCAATACCTAGTGAAGTTGATAAGTATACTGAATATCAAAAACACCGTTTAGATGTAAAGGGTGGACTTTTATGCCTATGGCAAATTCAAAAAAATAGAAATAATATTTCATTTGATGAATGGGTTGACTTAGATATTGAATATGCTAAGAAAAGAAGTTTATGGTTAGATTTTAAAATTATTGTGAAAGGAGCTTGGATGATTATATTTGATCATTCAGGAGAGTAGTGCAGTAATATGTTTAAAAAGAAAGAGCAAACTAAATTTGAAGATGCTAAAATTTGTATTTTAACATCTAGTGGAGGTCATTTAACTCATATGATGTTGTTAAACACGATTTAGACTGTATAAAAAACAAGAGAGTTTTTTGAGTATGATATCAAATTATGCTTTATGCCAGTTGTTGTTTTAAGCGGAAGAGGTGCTGAGTCATTATGAAAATTGGTATGATTGGTCATAAATATGTTCCTTCCCGTGAAGGTGGTATTGAGGTTGTTGTAGATAATCTTTCAACAAGAATGCAAGAAAAAGGTAATAATGTAACGATTTTTAATCGTAAAAGAAAAGAATATGAAGAAATTACAGAATATAAAGGATGTAAAGTTTTAAATATCTTTACAATTAATAAAAAATCTTTAGATGCAATAGTTTATGCTTTTTTTGCAACAAAGAAAGCTAAAAAGCTTGCTAAAAAAGGAGAATTAGATGTCCTTCACTTTCATGCTGAAGGTCCTTGCTTTTTTTTAAACAAGTTAAAAAAGAAAGAAAAAAGAAATTATAAAGTTGTAGTTACTATCCATGGACTTGACTGGCAAAGAGGTAAATGGGGAGGCTTAGCAGCTAAGATAATTAAACATGGTGAAAAGAATGCTGTTAAATATGCTGATGATATTATAGTTTTATCTAAAGGTAATCAAGAATATTTTAAAAACACTTACAATAGAGAAACTGTGTTAATTCCAAATGGAGTTAATACTCCCATCTTACATGAGCCAGAAATTATTAAACAAAAATACAATTTAGAAAATAATTCATATGTTTTATTTTTGGCTAGAATTGTTCCGGAAAAAGGGTTACATTATTTAATTGATGCTTGGAAAAAAGTAAAAGAAGAAACTAATACTAATCTTAAACTTGTAATTGCAGGTGGAGATTCTCATAGTGGAGAATATTTTACCGAAATGATGAATAAGGTTAAAGATGATGATTCAATCATTACTACAGGTTTTGTTGAAGGACAAACTCTTCAAGAATTGTTTTCTAATTCGTATTTATATGTTTTACCATCAGATATTGAAGGTATGCCAATGTCACTACTCGAAGCATTATCTTATGGCAATATATGTCTTGTAAGTGATATAAGAGAAAATAAAGATGTAATTGATGAAAAATCGTATACATTTAAACATAGTGATGTAAATGATTTAAAAGATAAATTAAGTGAAATTATAAATTTAAATTTAGAAACACATAAAAATCAAGTTATACCATATACATGGGATAGGGTTGTTGAGGAAACATTAAAGGAATATAAGAGGTAAATGATGGGCAGAGGTTTAAAAAGAATAATTAAAAGATCTTTTGAAGAATTTAAATCTACGATAATAATTTGCAAAAAAGCATCAATACACGATGGACTGATAACTTTAAAAGGGAAAATTATAATTCAAAAATTAAGTAAAAATGGTTTTAAAGAAACTGAAAAACAAAAAAAAGTTCTCTTAAAAAAACATGAAATTATGTTACGCTATTTTGACGAGCTTTATAAAAGTTATCTAAATAGTAATATAAATATTAAAATCAATAATAATTGTGATAAAGGTAAAAACTTATCTGATAAAATATGGATTTGCTGGTGGCAAGGGATAGAAAATGCACCAAGAATAGTAAAAACATGTATTGAATCTATAAGAAAATATACATCGCATGAAATTATAATAATAGATGAAAAAAATCTTGAAGAATACATAAGTTTTCCTGATTTTATAAAAAAGAAATTTTTAGAAAATAAAATTTCTAGAACACATTTATCTGATATTTTAAGAATGTCTTTGTTAGCAAAGTATGGTGGCTTATGGTTAGACTCAACTTTTTTCTGCACAAAAAATATTGATAACATTTTTAATAATCAAATTTGGTCAATTAAACGGCCCAACTATTTACATTGCTCAGTCGCATCAGGCTTTTTCGCTAATTATTCATTATATTCTAATAAAGATTCAACATGGTTTTATGAGAAAATTTTAAATTTTTTACTTTTTTATTGGAGTAAGTACGATTATGTAATTGATTATTTGATGCTTGATTATATGATTGTAACTATAAAAAAATACGATGAAGATTATTCAAATTTATTAGATTCTATTATGCCTAATAATAGAAATTGTGACGAATTATTTAAAGTATTAAATGATAAATTTGAAAGTGATATTTGGAATGATTTAAAAGAGGAAACTTATCTATTTAAACTTTCTTGGAAATTTAATTTTAAGAGTGACAATGTTGATACTTTTTATGATAAATTAATAAATAATCAACTAGACTAATCAAAAATTTGGAGTAAAAAATTATGAAAATATTGATGATAAATAAATTTTTTTATAAAAAAGGTGGCGCAGAAACTTATTTTTTTTCATTAGCTGAAGCTTTAAAAAAAGAGGGTCATGAAATTGTATTTTTTTCAATGAAACATCCTCAAAATTATTCATGTGAACAAGATAAATATTTTGTATCAAACTCTGAATATAATAATAAAGTTAACATTTTAAAAAAAATTAAAATGTTTAAAAATTTTTCATGGTCAAAAGAAGCTCAAAAAAAAATTGAAAAATTAATTGTTAATGAAAAACCAGAAATAGCATTACTTAGCAATATTCATAGACAACTAACGTGTTCAATCATACCTGTTCTAAAAAAATATAAAATCAAAATCGTTATGACAGTGCATGATTTGATAACAATTTGCCCCTCATATACTATGCTTAATGGAAAAAATCAAATATGCGAAAAGTGTTTACATGGATCTGCATTTAATTGCGTGAAAAATAAATGTATCAAAAATTCTCATATCAAAAGTTTTTTAGGATATTTGGAAAATAAAAAATGTAAAAAAGAAAATGTTTATAATTTGATAGATTTGTATATTTGTCCTTCTAATTTCTATAAGAATAAATTATTAGAATCAAAGATAACTGAGTCACCCATCATACAATTATCTAATCCTGTAACTTTAACTACTAAATTTGAATTGAAAAATGGAGAATATTTTTTATATATAGGTAGATTGACAAAAGAGAAGGGGTTATTTACTTTAATTGATGCAATGAAAAAAGTTAATTCTAAATTATTGATTGTAGGAACTGGTTTACTTGATACAAAGTTGAAAAATTATATAGTTGATAATGAATTAGTAAATAAAGTTCAAATGTTAGGTTATAAAACCGGAAGTGAATTATCAAGTATTATTCAAAATTCAAAGGCTGTTATTCTTCCAAGTGAATGGTACGAAAATGGTCCCTATAGCGCAATTGAAGCTATGGCATATTCTAAGCCTTTAATTGTTTCAAATGTTGGAGGCTTACCTGAAATGGTCGATGATAACATTAATGGATATGTTTTTGATATGCTGAATGTTGAAATGTTAAGTAACTGTATTAATAAGATGCAAAATTTATCGCTAAATGATTACTCTTCAATGTGTCTTGCATCATATAAAAAATATAAGACGAATTATTGTATGGAAAATTATGTAAAATCATTAATAAACTACATTCTAAAGCTTTGAAATGAGTGATAAGTGTGAAAGATAATTGTTAAGCTAGACCAAAACAAAAAGTGCCTGATTTTAGCATTTTTTAAAAGCCCAGGACAATTACCTAATAAAAAGACTCTTATAAAATTAAGTGAATTATAGCTGTGTTGAATTTAAATTATTTAATTTATTTGTTAAATCTGTTGTATCAATTCCTAAATTAGACAAATATTTTAAAACATTGGAATTGTATAATGCAACTCGTTTAGGACGTGTTTTTTTGCTATCTTCATAATCATAAGGATTCAAATTTTCAACAGTTTTAAACATATAGTAGATAGCAGTTAGCATCATTTTAACAATAGCAATGATTGACTTCTTGTGACCTCTGCTTTTTTTAATACTAATATATTTATTATAGTAGTATTTATTACTGGCAACCTTAATAGCACATAAAGCATATTGAATTAGAAGATGCTTTATATAACATCCAGCATTAGAGATTTTAGTTGAATTTTTTTGCTGGCTGATTCATTGTTTGTAGGTGTAAGTCCAGCCCAAGATGTTAAACGCTTAGCACTTGAAATACATCCATATTGGTTCCTATTTCACCAATCATCCAAATAGCTGAAAAGGTATCAATACCTGGAAGTTCACATGCTAGATCAACAAATACTTTATATTTTTACAATCTATTGCTTAATTTATCCTCAATAGCAGCAATAAAATCATTTATATCATTTAAATGTTTATAAATAACATCTAGTTTAAATAGTTGGTCATCATTAATATGTGAGCCGGTAATTGATTCAAAGATTTGGGGACTCTTATTTTTAGGCCCTTTATTAAGTAGGGCTTTCACCGTTTTTATTCTCTATTAGGTATTTCATAATATTAGTACCAGATTTTCCGAAACAATCAGTTAATATCTTGTCAATACCTATATTAAAAACAGGAATCCAATATTTGCTGGTGGATCCCATACATAGATCTTTACAGTTGTTGTTTAACAACCACTGTTTTAAAGACAAAATACTCGAATTGATAGAAGTGAATTCTCTTGTTTCATAAGTGGTAATATTCTTATCATCAGTTTTTGCAATTGTAATCATAAGAATAGTCTTTTGAGCATTCAAACCACAGCATATTGGATATACAATCATCAACTCCTTTGTAAAATAAAAAAAGGAATAGATAGTAGAATTGACTGTTATTTCTATACTAATCATATTGATTTTACAAAGATAAGTGTACGATATTGCTTACTCAATTGTTTGTGCTTCAAAGAATAACTACACATATAAAAATGCGGGGTATAAGAGCAAGGTTATTATCTGCCACTCACCTCTTCGTGATTTATAGTGTACTACTATCTGTGAATAAATTATAACAAAAAGTGGCTGGCTTAACAATTACTTTAATAAGGTGTTTGTGGGCGTAGCAGATGGAGGGAAAAATGAATAAAATAATAGCTAAAAATTTTTTTGCTACTTTATTATTATTAGTTTTACTGTTTCAAGATGTGATTCAGCAATACATTGGTCTTGCCAAGTATTTTGATGAAGCAGTGGCATTGATTTCAATAATATATTTATTTTTAACTATATTAACGGGTAAAATACAAATTTCAAAGCTTAAAATTATTGTTTTTCCATTTTTGCTTTATATCTTTTTTTCTACGTTGGGAACTGTAATTTATAATCAACAAAATTTTAAAGCAGTTGCTGGTGATTTTATTATTAATATAAAATTTTTCATGACATTATTAGCCACCTCTGTATTTTTTAGTAGAAATAATTTACAACTATTTGAAACATCGCTTAGTAAGTATTTTATTTATTTTTTAGTAATTATTTTATTTGGTTTATCTTTAATGGATTTATTCTTTGATATTTTCCCATCTGGTGATTCTTTTGGAAGCCTTAATAGTGTCCGCATATTCTTTACACATGAAACATATTACGTTGCATTCCTTGTATGTCTAATTTCAATATTGTTTTTATATAAAAAAAATTCTAAAATTATATTTTTGATGTGTTTGTTAATGCTACTCTTTTCTATGAAAATTAAAGCTATTTTATTTATAATATTTGCTGTTTTAATAAATTTTATATTTAATAAAAAAATAAAAATTCCAAAATGGATATATATTGTATGTATTTTATTATTTTCGTTCTTAATTGCACAAAGCACGATTAAAGATTATATAAATCTTAGTGATAGTACGGCTCGTGGTGCATTATTAAAATATTCTTTTGTAAATGCTAGAAATAATTTCTTTGGAACTGGATTTGGAAGTTATGGATGTTATTTTTCTGGTGTTTATTATTCAAAATTATATAGTGTGTATAGAATAGATACTGTTTGGGGAATGACTAAAACAAATTACAATTATATAGCTGATAATTTTTGGCCTATGATACTTGGTCAATCAGGATTTATTGGATTATTTTGCTATTTTATTTATTTGATTAATTTTTTATTTTTAATAAAGAAACTAAATTATTCAAAATATTCTTTTGTTTTATTGTTTGTTTATTTGTGTATATCAAGTATTGCGGAAACATCATTTAATAGTTCATTTTCTGTATGTTTTGCAGTATTGATGGGATATATTTTTAATAAAAATTTTATAATGAAAAATGATTGCACTTTAAATTTCTAGAGTGCTATACTATTTATGCAATTTATTGGAAAGGATAAAAATATATGGAAATTGATTTGAAAACAATGCACGAAATAGAAATTGAAATGTTAGAATATTTTAATAATATTTGTATTTCTAATAATATTAAATATTCGTTGATTGGAGGTGGTCTAATCGGAACATTTAGGCATAATGGATTTGTGCCATGGGATGATGATGTTGATATTGTAATGAGAAGAGAAGACTACGATAAATTGCTTTTATATATCAAACAACATAACGACAATGATAAATATGAATTTTTACTTCCCAACCAACCTAATGATTATTTGTATCCTTTTTGTAAACTCGTAGACAAGCGTACTAAAATGATTGAAGATAATATTAGTTCTAGTGAAAAATTAGGAGTTTTTCAAGATATTTTTGTTTATGATAATATTCCAAACAATAAATTTTCATCTAAATTTTATATTTCGAAGAAAAAAATTTATTTAAAATTAATTTTCCATAATATGAAAAAAAAGAATACTGCAAAAGGAATAAAAAAGTTAGGAATATATTTTTTGAAATTATTACTTTTGTTTATATCTCAAGAAAAATTGTATGTTAAATATGACAAATATTGCAAAAAGTATAATTCAAAAAAATGTGATAGAATGATATCAAATTGGCCAATATATTCAAATGAAAGAGAAATTCAAAACAAAACGGATTTTGAAAATTATATTTTTCATAAATTTGAAAATATTGAAGTTATGGTAACTGCAAATTATGATGAAATTTTAACAAAGGTGTTTGGAGATTATATGAAGTTACCACCTTTGGATAAGCAAGTAACACATCATTATTATAAAGTTATGTGGAGAAATGAAGATGAAAATAAAGAATAAAACGACTTTATTAAATATTATTACAAGTTTATTATTACAATTAATTGCACTAATATATGGTTTTTTAAATTCACGACTAATAATTCAGTATTTTGGGTCAAATGTAAATGGACTTATAGCTTCTTTAAGTCAGTTTTTAAGTTACATTACATTAATAGAGGGAGGTATTACAGGAGTTATAACAACGGCATTATATTCACCTTTAGTTTCTGGCGATCAAAATAAAATAAGTGCTATATTGGTAACTACTAAAAGATTTTTTAGAATTGTAGGAATAATTTTTATAATTTATACAATTATATTAGGTGTAGTATATCCTTTAGTATCAAGTGAAGGCTTTGATTTATATTTTGTATTTTTATTGACAATTATTTTATCATTAAATTTGTTAATACAATATATGCTATCATTAACATATAAAACATTACTTGTCGCAGATAAGAAAATATACATTGTCTCAATTTCACAAATATTAGTATATATTTTAAATATTGTAATGTCTTTAATTTGCGTTAATTTTTTTCCAAATGTTTTAATTTATAAATTAATTAATGGAATTTCTTTTTTAGTACAACCAATTATATATACGATTTATGTTAAAAAAAATTACCATATTGATAAAAAAACTAAATACGATAATGAATTAATTAAAAGTAGATGGGAAGGCTTTGCAATTAATGTAGCAGCTTTTATTCATTTTAGTACAGATGCTATTATACTTACTGTATTCACAAATTTAAATATCGTATCCGTTTATAGTGTTTATGCTTTGGTAACATCAGGATTAAGAGCAATTGTAAATTCAATTGCTACAGCAATAACTCCTACAATTGGACATTCTTATGCAAAAGGAAATTTTGATGATTTAAACAAAAAAATGGATTTATATGAATATATAATGAATTTTTCAGTTTTCTTTTTGTTTACAGTAGGGGCATTGTTAATTACTCCATTTGTTATGCTATATACTAAAAATATAAATGATGCTGAATATTATCAGCCGGTTTTTGGAATATTAATTATTGTTTCTGAAGTATTATATTTGATAAAATTTCCACATTTAAATTTAGCATATTGTGCTAATCAATTTAAAAAATTAACAATACCAGCTTTTATTGAAGCAGGGCTGAATATTGTTTGTTCAATAGTGTTGGTAAATTTTTTTGGATTAATAGGAGTAGCGATTGGAACAATTATTGCTATGTTTTTTAGGCTCATATATCAAATTTATTTTACAACAAAAATAATAGAATCTAGACATCAGTGGAATTTTTATAAAAAAAATATATTTTTTACTATTCCTACAATTATTGGTGTTTTAATATATTATTTTTGGTTTCCAAAACCTATAGATGCATCTGTTAGTAGTTGGATTGTATGTGCTATAATTTATTCTTCTTGTTTCTTGATTCTTTATTTTATTGCAAGCCTAATTTTTTTTAGAAAAGAATTATTCATAATAAAAAATTACTTAGTAAAAAAAATTAAATAATAAATATAATTGTTTGATAAATCATTAGAAAGGAATCATTAATTTAATATAAATTTTAATCGATTATATGGTGTAAAATGAAAAATATTGCTTTAGTTTTTGCAGGTGGCTCTGGCCAAAGAATGGGAGCTGATATCCCAAAACAATTTTTGAAAGTTCATGGTAAAGAAATAATAATTCATACTTTAGAATTATTTGAAATTAATGATAAAATTGATGAAATATATGTAGCATGTATTGAATCTTGGATTGATATTTTAAATGAATTAATCAAAATGTATAATATCCAAAAAGTTGTAAATGTTTTTCCAGGCGGAAAAACTGGTCAAGATACTATTTATATAGGTTTGAATCAAATCAAGAAAGAAAATGATAATGCGATTGTTTTAATTCATGATGGTGTAAGACCTTTAGTTTCTAGGGATACAATTAATAAATGCATTGATTGTGTAATAGATAAAGGGAATGCGATTACTGTTTCTGAATGTTATGAAACACCGTTAATAAGTGAAAATGGTAGAGAAGTTGATTCGATGTTAGAAAGAGGTAAAGTATTTACTGCTCAAGCGCCACAATGCTTCTTATTGAATGATATTTTAAAAATTCACGAGAAGGAAAGAATTAATAATCCTGAATATATAGGAATTGTAGATTCTTGTGGATTAATGTTTAAACATAATATTAAATGTAATTTGATTGTTGGTAATAGGGGAAATATTAAAGTTACTACACCTTCAGATTATTGTACTTTACTTGGAAATTATACAGCAGAAGATTACAAGCAATTGCTATCATTGCAAGAAAATAAATAATTCATAATATAAATTCAAAATAAGAATTTATATTTATTAAAAACATTTCGCTATTTTTAATGAAATAGTTGATCCATTTGTCAATACGAAATTGAGCCATAACCTTAAAAGAAAATTGGGTCACCATGTTTACTTATTAAGCCACGCTTTTATTTCTCTCATTCTATAAGAATCGCCTTTAATATTTATTACATGAGCCCTGCATGTCAGTCTATCAACCATTACTGCTGTAAGAATTGGATTATTAAATATATCTTTTCATTTATTAAAAGACAAGTTTGTTGTAATTACTATTGATTTAGTATCATTTCTCATTGATAATAAATCAAATAACAACTCTCCTCCTTGCTTATCAAAAGAAATATATCCAAGCTCATCAAGAATGACCAAATCATAATTGATAAATTTTTTCTTATAAGCTGTTAATTGATTAATTGTCATAGATTCTTTAAACTCTGTTATTAGATTAGGAACAGTGATATATAAAACTGATTTTCCAGCCATACATGCTCGGATTCCTAAAGCTATTGCTGTATGAGTTTTACCTGCACCTGGATTACCAACTAGTATTACATTTTGCCATGTATCTAAAAAAATTAGATTTTGTAATTCTCTAATTTTATTTGTGTAAATGTCAACTAAAAAATGTAGTTTCCTACACTTTTAATTTACCATATACAAACACTAAAATATAAGTAATTATAAATTATTTCTTTTCACGTGGCTTTCTATATATTTTAGAAACATCAACATGTTTATAAGCTGTCACACCATTATTAATTATGTACATAATTCTATTTCTAAAATGAGTGACATTTTGATATCCAAAGGCAATTTTTTAATTACTTTAATTTGATTATTAATACAATCAGTATAAGGATGTTGTTACTTGATGATGATATACTTTAACCTCTCCAGCAACTTTACCCTTGATTTGATGAAAATCATACTCAGCCCTTTTACCATAATCATACCATTGCTTAATAAAACATTCCAGATGAGCATTTTTAAACAAGTTAAAGTGAATAAGTATTGTTGATTCACTTACTTTATATCCTTCACTATTCAGCCTTCTTATAAGACTTGCAGCTGATATTGTTTGCTTATTTGAATCAAGTATTTGACTACGCTTTTCATCAATTTCTAATAGTTCTAAAAATCTTCATTCAACTTCAGATGTAAATGTTTTTTTCTTTACATTTGCTGGTTTTCGTTTAGGTGCACTACAAATCTTGTTTTGTATTGTTGCTATTACTGTTTGATCAACCGCTTGTGATAATTCATGCTGTAATTGAATGTATTCATTTACATATTTATCAACAGTATTTCTTGAAATACCTAAATCTTTAACTATTTCTCTTTTTGATTCACCACTTTGATATTTTACTATCACCGCATTCTTGTTTATGATATTTATCATTCATTTCATCTCCTTACTAATATTAGTAGGGAGATTTTATCATAAGTGGCTCAGTTTTCTATTAAGGATTTTCTTTCAAATGGCTCAGTTTCGTTATACTATATACAAAATCATGATTTAATCAGGATTTTAGTGTTGACATAGCCTTTTTAAAGGTTTATAGCTTTATTTTTTTGCTAACAATCTATGTTGCACGCTTACATTTGATAAGTATATTGTGACCAAAATTAAGTGTTTGGTTATATTAGTAAGACAATATTTTCTAGTGAATTTTAGTTATTTTATAGAGAGTTCTTAGTTATGTCGATATATATTGGTAGTTCCTTTGTAATTATAACAAGAAATATATTTTGAACCATCTAAATAAATATATTTGTTATTATAATGCATTGTTTCAAAATCAATTAATGTGTTTGAGGTTGAATAATAAGAGAATCCTAGATGAGCATTAATAGTAATATTAATTGTACCATAGATAGAATTTAGATTTATATAATCAAAAAAGTTGTTAGATAAATTTAATTTTCCATTTTCAAATTCACAATTAATTGTTTCGAATATATTGTTTATTATTAAGATGGAATATATGCTTTCATAAGCTATTTTTATATTTTTAATTGTATTGTTTTGGATTTTAGATGTTTGCCAACCATTTATGCAAATGAAATTTGATTCTAATGAATTTAAGGTACAATATGAAATATCGCTTTTACCAAATTTTCCATTAATTATTAATTCATTAGCAACTATATTTGAAGCTGTTACAATAGAATTTGTTGTTTCAATATGTATTAAATTATAATCTGATTTATTATCAAGTACAATTTTCAAATCTTTATTTGAATTATTATGGTTAAGTACTAGTTTATTATCGATTATTGAATAATTTAGTGTTGCGATTGCTTTTTCATCCTGTGATGTTTCTACAATTGAAAATTCATCTCCAGATGTAATTTCAATATCACCAACTCTCCAATTAATCTCAATATCAGTAATACTGTCACTTAATTTATATGAATATTCAGTTTCCGTGTAATTGTTATTTTTACATGAAATAAGTATTAAAATAAAACTTAATATAAAAAATATAAAATAAAATTTTCTTTTCATTGAAATATCATTCTTTCTTTAAAAGTTAAAAATCTAAAAAGATAATAACATATAAAATTAAATATGTCACTAGAATATAATTGAAAATATGTAAAATCAATCATACTTTCAATTATATTTTTTTTATGGTATAATCAATACTGTTCAAAATATAAAATAAAATTGAGGAATTAATCATGAGAATTTTACATATACCAAACTATTATAATCCCCATATTGGTGGAATTGAAACAGTTGCTGAAGATATTGTTAATTCCCTTAAAGATAAACATGAACAAAGAGTAATTTGCTTTAAAGATTCTAAAGGGACAGTAACTGAAAACGTAAATGGAGTTTTAGTAACTAGAGTTAGCTGTATAGCTAAGGTTGCGAGTCAATCAATTGCTCCTGGATATAAAAAAGAATTAAAAAGAATTATGAATGAATTTAAACCAGAGGTTGTAATTTTTCATTATCCTAATCCTTTTGTGGCTGCATTTTTAAGAAAATACTTAAAAAGAAATTTTAAATTTGTATTATATTGGCATTTGGATATTGTTAAGCAAAAAGTTTTAGGTAAACTTTTTAATCCCCAAACAAAAGCTTTATTAGAACGAGCCGATATTGTTGTTTCTACAAGTCCAAATTATATTGAAGGATCAAAGTGGTTAACTAAGTATAAATATAAGACAACTATTATTCCTTGCTGCGTTAGTGATGATATTGATAACATCAGTGAAGATGTTTTAGTAAAATCAAATCAAATTAAAGAAGAAAATAAAAACAAAACGATTGTTTTTGCTTTAGGTCGTCATGTTGAATATAAAGGAATAATTCATTTAGTAAATGCATCTAAGTATTTAGATGATTCTTTTAGAATATATATTGCTGGTAAGGGACCTCTTACAGAATCACTAATAGAAACGGCTAAGGATGATAAAAAAATAATATTCTTAGGAAGAGTAGAACAAGTTGATTTAAAAGCGTATTTAAATGCATGTGATATCTTTGCATTTCCATCAATAACTAAGAATGAAGCTTTTGGTATTGCTCTTGCAGAGGCTTTAGCTTTAGGAAAAGCTTCTGTTACATTTACAATCCCAGGCTCTGGTGTTAACTATGTAAGTGTTAATAAAAAAACAGGAATTGAAGTACCTAATATGGATGATAAGGCTTTTGCTGATGCATTAATTAAACTTCAGCATGATGAAAGCTTAAGACATCAATATGAAATTGCTGCGAAAGAAAGATGCAATAATTTGTTTAGATATAATGAATTTAAAGAAAATATAAATAAAATGATTGAGGAGCTATAATATGAAGCATGTAGTTATATTTAATGATCATTGGTGTAGTGGTGGCGTTGAGTCATTATGGACAAATTTAATAAAAAATATAACTACTGATGAGTTTGATTTTACTATTTTAGCTACTCAAAAAGAAACTGATATTTATGATGATATTCTTAATGAGCATAATGTAAATATTATAACTATTTTAGATAAGGTTATATCAAATCCGATTATAAGAACTAAAAAAAATATCAAAGGATTTAAGAATAAAATCAAAGAACTTAACCCTGATATATTACATATAAATTCATGTAATGCTTCAGGCTTAAAATTAGCTCATATTGCTAAGAAATGTGGAATTAAACATGTTATTGTACATTCCCATAATACTTTAATTGAAGCTGATAAGCTAAAGTTAAAGCTTTTAGCTCATAAAATATGGCAACATAAATATTTATCAGCACCTGATGCATATTTTGGATGTTCAACTGAATCATTAGAATTTATGTTTAATACTAAAAAAGGGTATTTATTAAAAAATGGTGTTGATTTATCTAAATTTAAATTTGAAGAAGAATATCGGAATGAAATTAGAGGTAAATTTAATTTAAGACCAGATGATTATGTAATTGGTCATGTAGGTAGATTTTGTAATCAAAAAAATCATAAATTTTTAATTGATATTTTTAATAACTATTTAAAAACTAATAATGGATATTTAATGCTTGTAGGTGAAGGAGAATTAAGAGAAGAAATAGAAGAATATGTTGATTCTTTAGGAATAAAGAATCATATTATATTTGCCGGTACAACAAGTGAGGTCTATAAATATTATAGTGCTTTTGATTTGTTTGTATTACCTTCTCTTCATGAAGGTTTACCTGTTGTTGCAATTGAAGCTCAAGCAACTGGTCTTCCTGTAATTATGGCAGATACAATTACGCAAGAAGCTAAAATTACTACAAATGTTTCTTACCTACCTTTATCAGATATGGATTTATGGGTATCTGGGATTAATCAATATAAAAATATTGAAAGAAAAGATACTAAAGAAGAAATAACAGCTTCTGGTTTTGACATTAAAGCTTCAGCCTCTAATTTAATTAAATTCTATCAGAATATGTAGGGAGGTAATATATTGAGTACATTTATTTATATGAGTGGAATGGTCCTATATGGACTTTTTACCTTTATATTAGAATATCATTCTAAGAATAAAGAAAAGTATAGTGTAGTTAAATATCGAATAATATATGTATTATTATTTATACTATCGATATTACCTCTTACTTTAATATCAGGATTAAGATATAATGTAGGAACAGATTATAACCATACATATGCTCCTCATTTTATTGATAAAAATTGGGATTATTCAGAATTTCTATTTATATGGGTTAATCAATTTTTAAGATTATTTACATCAAATCCAGTAATTTTGTTCTTGTTTATGGCAACAGTTACGCATACCTTTTTACAACTTGCTATTACAAGAATATCACCAAGATGGTGGTTTTCAGCCGTTTTAGTTGTATGTATTAATTTCTTTTCTGTTTCTTTGAATCAGTCAAGGCAAATGATGTCGGTTGCGATATATGCTTATGCATTTACATTCATACATGAACATAAATTAGTTAAATATTTAATTTTTGCTATATTAGCCGGATTATTCCATTATGGATGTTTAATTTTGATTCCAGTGTATTTTATATTCAATTTTAAATTTGTTAAAAAGTATTATTTAGGAATATTTATTGTCACTTTGTTATTGGTTCCAGCTATGTGCTTGTGTTTTAAACAAGTTATTCTACACACAAAATATGAATACTATTTTACAAACCCTAATTATTATACAAATCAATCAATTGAAGCTTATTTTCTTGCATCGTTAATAGTAGAAGGATTTGCAATTTTATGGGCAGATAATTTAATTAAAAAATATGGTGATTTAGCAATAGGATTAATTTTATTAAATGGAATTGCTTTATGTATTGGTTTTGCAAGCTTTTTTATTAAAATAAATGAGCTTACAGCAAGAACATATTTATTGTTTTCGTTTGGACAAGTATTTTTAATTCCTATGATAGTTGAATCAGAAGATAATTATTGGATGAAATGGTATATTGTTATAGCATTAGTATCGACGGTCACATTATCATCATCATATGTTATCTATAGGCAATTACATCACGAGATTTTTCCATATCGTTGGATTTTTAATAAGTAAGGAGGAATAAAAAATGTACATTTATTTGATTTCTGCATTAATTACGGGAATATTTTTGTATTTTTCAGAATTTTTTTATAAAAGAAAAAAAGAAAATTCCAAAAATTATTATTTGTACATTTTTTTCTTTGTACTTGCAATTATTCCTTATTTTTTTGTATCAGGCTTTAGATATGGAGTTGGTACGGATTATTTCTATACTTACTTTCCAAGATTTTATCAGATAATGGGAGGTAGTAATGGTTACACAGAATTTTTATTTACATGGTTAAATAAATTTATTTTGTTATTTACAGATGAAGCACAATGGTTATTTATTATTACCTCCTTTATTTTTGTATTATTTATGATGTTATCAATTAAAAAAATGACTCATCATTGGTATATTGGTGGAATTTTATTATTACTTTCAAATGTTTATCTGATTTCACTAAGTAATGTTCGACAATATTTAGCTATTTCAATTGGAATATATGCTTTAAGCTTTGCTTGTGATAGAAAATATATCCAGTTGATTGTTCTTGGAACGCTTTCGGTATTATTTCATTATACGGCAGTATGTATGATTCCAATATACATCATTGGACTCGTTTCAAAGTTTCCTAAATTTAAAAAATATGCTTTTTTCTTTTTAATTGTTATAATTGCTTTAAGCCCAACCTATATTCCTCTTACAAAAGCAATCTTAAAAAATACACGTTATATTAAATATTTTGAAATAACCGGGGTTCCTCGTCCATTATATTTTTATTTAATTCCTTCGGGAATTACTTTGCTTATAGCTTTGGTTTTCTATAAAAAGGTAAGTAGTTATAATCAATATACTTTTACTTTACTTGTATGTTTGACTTTAGCAACTATAATTGGAATTTTATCAATTTTTAATCCAATTGTAGAAACAATGTCTCGAGCATGTAACTGGTATTACTGGTCAATAATTTTTATTGTACCAATGTTTTTAGATTTATTTAAACAAAAATGGATAGGGATACTGATTACAATTAGTTTAATTTTAATTATAAGTAGTTCTACATATTACTTAATTGTTGTCTTAGGACATCATGAGGTTTTACCATATCGTTTTTTCTTTTGGAAAGATCATTTTATATATTAAGACTAAGGAGAATTTTTATGTTAACATTATATTGTATGACTCATAAAGTTGTTGAAGATAGAAGAATACCTAAGGATAGGACAATGATGCTTGTAGGGGCGTATAATAAGGATATTGATAGATCTGATTATATTAAAGATGATCTTAAAGATAATATATCTAACTTAAATTCAAGCTTTTGTGAGCTTACCGGTTTGTATTCAATTTGGAAAAATGATACAAAGTCTGATTATGTGGGACTTGAACATTATCGTAGGTTATTTTCCAAAAGAAAAATCAATATTTTCAATTATAAGGTTATTAAAAAAAATAAAATAGAAAAATATCTTGAATCTTATGATATTATTTTACCGGTAAAGCATTGTTGGCCACATGAAGTAAATCTTATAGACCAATATAAGCATGAACAAGTACCCTCTGACATTGAAGCCTTAGAGGTACTTATTCATGAGGATTTTCCTCAATATGTAGATGCTTTTAACAAGGTAATGTACAATAATAATTGGGCTTATAATTATAATATGTTTGTGTGTAAAAAGAGTCTAATTGATGAGTATTGTTCATTCTTGTTTGATGTTTTATTTAAACTTAAGGATAGAATTAATATAAACGATGGAAGAGATAACTATCAAGCAAGAGTCTTTGGCTTTTTATCAGAAAGATTATTTAATGTTTGGATTGCGTATAAAGGAAATTTAAAAATAAAAGAGCTTGAAGTCGCAACCTTAGGAGACAAGCCTTTATATGATTTGAAAAGAAGGATATATCGCTTATTCAAATGGCATAAAGCTCGTAAAGAACTAAAGAAGAGGGGATAATATGTTAACTTTTTTAATAATGGCTGGCGGAAAAGGTGAAAGATTTTTTCCTCTTTCGACTAAAGAAAGACCAAAACAGTTATTAAAGGTGTTTAGTGATAAATCATTAATTGAATTAACCTATGAAAGAATATTACCTATGGTAGATAGTGCCAAGCAAATTTTTGTATCTACTAATGAACTGCAGGTTAAAGCTTTAAAAGAGGAATTAAAAGATATACCAGAAGAAAATATTATAATAGAACCAGCATTTAGGGATACGGCAAGTGCGATTGCTTATGGTTCATATATTATTTCAAAATATTATGATAATCCAACAATCTGTGTTTTAGCATCAGATCATTTAATTTCTGATGGTGATAATTTTAGAAATACAATCAAAATTGCAACAGATTGTGCTTTAAATGGTAATATTGTAACATTAGGTATTAAACCAACATATCCTGAGGTAGGATATGGTTATATTGAGGTAAAAGAAACCAAAATAAACACTCCTGTTGAGGTTCTGGCATTTAAAGAAAAACCTAGTTATGAAATTGCTCAAAAATATTACGAAAGTGGAAATTATTTATGGAATAGTGGAATGTTTATTTTTAACTATAATGTAATAAAAAATGCTTTTTCATTATATTCTCCTAAGCATTTAGAAGTATTAAGTAAAATGAATATTTCTAAAAATGAAGGAATTAAAACAGCTAAGGATATAAGTAGTATTTTTGAAGAATTCCCTAAAATATCAATCGATTATGCAATTATGGAGCATGCTAAAAATTTGTATTGTATTCCTTCAAATTTTGATTGGTCTGATGTTGGATCATATAAAGCGTTTGATGATTTATTTTCACATGATTTAGATGGAAATGTAATTAGGAATGCTAAAACGATGTTAATTGATTCTCATAATAATATAATAATTTGTGATGGAATAACACAAAAGATTAATTTAATTGGAATTTGTGATAAAATAATAGTATCTACAAAAAATAATTTGTTGATATGCAATAAGGATAGGATGCAGGAAATAAAGAAACTTCTAATGTAGGAGGTAAGGTCATGATTTTATTTTTAAAACCATATTTTGAACCTAAAGTATGGGCTGGAACGGAATTAAATAAAATATATGATTGTAAGCATGGAACTGGTGAAGCTTGGATTGTATCGGGCTATGCTCAAAAGTCATCAATTATAAATAATGGACCATATAAAGGAAAAACACTGCGATATTTATGGCGTGAGCACCCAGAGCTATTTGGAAGTATTGCCTATGAAGAGCCAGAATTCCCTGTATTAATTAAGCTAATATCATCCTCAGAGGATTTATCAATTCAGGTTCATCCTGATGACGAGTATGCACTAAAAAATGAAAATTCGTTAGGTAAATTTGAGTGTTGGTATGTATTGGATGGAAATGAAGCTAAAACTGTTACTTTAGGAACTAAGGTAAAAAACAAGTTTGAACTTGAAAGTCTAATCAAACAAAAACTTTATAATGAATTTTTATATGAACAAGCAATTAATCCTGGTGATTTAGTTATTGTTAATCCTGGCACAGTTCATGCACTTCATAAAAATTCATTTGTTCTTGAAATACAAGAATCATCAGATGTAACCTACAGACTTTATGATTATGATAGAATACCTAAAAGAGATCTTCATATTGATAAATCAATGGATGTTATTAAATATAATGATCCTAGCAATAATATATTCTCATTTAAGGAAAATTCAACATTTAAAAATAAACATTTTAATGTTTATCGCTTAGAGGTTGATGGTGTTTGTGAATATGAAAATAAAGGATTTGAAATTTTTTATGTATTAGATGGTGAGGGTATAGTAGATGGTAAAAAGATCCACCAAGGAGATACATTCATTTTTACTTCGGAAAAAGAGAATGTTACCTTCAGTGGTCATTTATCTTTAATAGGTGTATTACCTAAAATAAGGGAGACAAGAAAGCTAATGAGAAAAACAGCGTTAATTACGGGAGCCACATCGCAAGATGGCTTATACATGATTGAGTTTTTGCTTAAGAAAAATTATGAAATACATTTGTTACTTGAGTCAAAGGCTGATTATGAAAATAAATATTTGAAAAAATATTTTGAAAATGAAGATTTATATGAAAAAAGAATTTTTGTTAGTATTGGTAATTTAACTGATTCTACCGTTATTTCTAAAATAATTGAAAAAATAAAACCAGATGAAATATATAATTATGCATCTCAATCACATATTAATTTATCATATGATATTCCTGAATATACCACTAATGTAAATGCTTTAGGTATTTTAAGAATATTAGATGCAGTAAAGCAATTAGAATTAAACACTAAGATTTTTAATTTATCATCTTGTTATTTATTTGATGGTAAGATTGTACCTCAAAATGAAAAAACACCGATGAATCCATTAAGTCCATATGCAGTTTCAAAGTTGTATAGTTATTATATTGTAAAATCATATCGTGAAAATTACGGAATGTATGCAGTTAATGGTGTATTCTATAATCAAGAATCTCCATATAGAAAAAATGGATATGTTTCTAAAAAAATCATTGAAGGTGTAAAGAGAATTTCTAAGGGACAAGACTATGTTCTTCATTTAGGCAATTTAAATGCAGAACGTGAATGGGGCTTTGCTAAAGATTATGTTTATGCTTCATACCTAATGCTTGAGCAAGATAATCCTAAGGATTATGTTGTTGGTACAGGTGTAACTTATTCAATAAAAGATTTTGCTAAAGAAGCGTTTAAATTAATTGGTGTTGAACTGTTGTTTAAAGGCGAAGGATTAGATGAGGTAGGCTATGATGCTAAAACCGGTAAGGTATATATTGTAGTTGATTCTAAATTTATCAGACTAAATGAACCGAAAACGTTATGTAGTGATGCATCATTATTTGAACATGATATGAATTTTAAAATTAGAAATGACCTTTCTGTTCTAATTAAGCAAATGTACGAGGAAAGCGAATGAAAAAATTAATAATATTGTTATTAGCATTATTGGGGATATTAATCGGTTGTAGTCATGAAGAAATACTAGAATATAATATGTTTTATCGATATGAAAATAATGAATATATTGATATTAATTTTTATAAAAATGGTTCCGAAGAAAATGCTAATGATATTTTATGTCTTATTGATTACTGGAATACAATGCTTGACCATGAGCATGTTAACGATACTAAGAATAATCTTGCAGCTTTAAATGTTAATAAATATGCAACCTTAGATGCAAAATTAGTTGAACTTATTGAATATACGATTGATTTAAGCACATCATATAAGGTTGTAAATCCTTTGTATGGTACATTAAAGGATTTATGGGATTTACATATGATAACGGAAGAATTGCCCACTGAAAATGAATGTTTAACGCAAATAGAAGTATCACTTTCAACACGAGTTGCAATTAATGACAATGATGTTCATTTACTTGGTGATGGACTAATAGATTTAGACTACATAAAAAAAGGTTTTATCGGAGAAAAAATTAAGGAATATTTGATATCAAAAGGAATTGACCGTTATGTTATAAATTATAATGCTGATTTAGTTCTTTATGGAAAAAATAAAAATGGTGGTTCTTTTGAAACTAGTTTTTATGGAATGAAAAATGGAACTTATAATTTAAGTGATATAACTTTAGCAAGAGTGACGGCAGACAATAATTGTTTTTACACTAAAGATGGAAGACGTTGGGCTGACATCCCCTCTTTTGTGACGGGAGTGCCTAATGATACTTTTGAAACATTATTTGTTCTAGGTGATGATGCTTTAAAGAATTCAATATTGGCTTATGCTTATTATAGTCTTGAGGTAGAAAATGTTAAATTAGATGAAGAAAAAAGTAACATTATGTTTGTCGGATATAGAGATAAGAATTTAGTATATCGGTCAGTAAGATTAGAAAATTTACTTGTAGATGGAAGGTAATTATTATGTACGATTATTTAATAGTTGGTGCAGGCTTATATGGTGCAGTGTGTGCGCATGAGCTTGCAAGAAAAGGAAAAAAAGTTCTTGTAATTGATAAAAGAAATCATATTGCAGGAAATATATATACGGAAAACGTTGAGGGAATAAATGTTCATAAATATGGAGCTCATATTTTCCACACATCTGACAAAATTGTATGGGATTATGTAAATCAATTTGCTGAATTTAATAATTATATTAATCAGCCTGTAGCTAGATATAAAAATGAATGCTATAATCTTCCCTTTAATATGAATACTTTTACTAAGCTTTGGTCTGATGTATTCACACCAGAAGAGGCTATGAAACGTATTGAAGAGGAGAAGAAGGCTTATAACGTTGAAAACCCCAAAAATCTTGAGGACCAAGCAATTAATCTTGTTGGGCCAACAATTTATGAAAAGCTAGTAAAAGGATATACTGCCAAGCAATGGGGACGTCCTTGTCGAGAGCTTCCGGCATTTATTATTAAAAGATTACCGGTAAGATTTACTTTTGATAATAATTATTTTAATGATCGTTATCAAGGAATTCCTATTGGTGGATATACTAAAATGATTGAAAAAATGCTTAGTGGTATTGAGGTTAGATTAAATTGTGATTATTTTAAAAATAAAGAAGAACTTGATAATATTGCAAATAAAATAATCTACACAGGACCAATTGATGAATACTATAATTACTCACTTGGTAATTTGGAATATCGTTCAATTCGTTTTGAAACAGAAATTTTAAATACTAATAATTATCAAGGAAATGCGGTTATAAATTACACGGATTATGATGTTCCTTATACACGTATTATTGAGCATAAGCATTTTGAATTTGATATAACATCACCTAAAACAGTTATCTCAAAAGAATTTTCATCAACCTGGAAATTAGGTGATGAGCCTTATTATCCGGTTAATAATGATAGAAATAATGAATTATATAGAAAGTATAAAGAATTATCACAGCATGAAAATAAGGTTTTCTTTGGTGGCAGACTTGGAGGCTATAAGTATTATGATATGGATGATACTATAATGGCCGCCTTTGAATTTTTAAAAAATGTAAAGTAGGTTTAAAATGGAAGCGGAAAAAAGCACAAAATCAAACATAAAAAAGAATTATTTTTATAATATGATGGCAAAACTTATTATGCTTTTAGTACCAATTTTAGTTACGCCTTATTTATCAAGAAAATTGGGCGCAGACGGAAATGGAAGATTAAGCTATATTGCCTCAATTGTTTCCTATTTTGTGCTTTTGGCCAATATAGGAATAGAAACTTATGGTCAAAGAATTATTGCAGTTCACCAAAACGATAAGGGATATTTAAAAAAGATAACCTTAGAAATTGGTATTTTAAGAATATTACTTACTATTTTTTCTCTTGCTTTATATTATGTTATTTTTGTTATAATCTATCAAAAAAATCAAGTGCTTTATGCACTTTATGGAATCACGCTTTTAATGACAGCATTTGATTTCAGTTGGTTTTTCCAAGGAATAGAAGATTTTAAAATTTTGGCATTATCTAATATGATATCAAGAATTACTTATATCCCTTTAATATTTATAATGGTTCATGACCAAAGTGATATAAATATAGCGGCTATTTTAACAATTCTTTCTACTGCTGTTCCTTATGTTTTATGCTTGTCCAAAATGCTGTCCTTTTTTAAAGGTGTTAAAATGCCATCTAAGCTTCATCCCTTTGATCATTTTAAGCCCTGTATGGTTTATTTTATACCAACTATAGCAATTCAAATATACACAGTTCTTGATAAAACGATGATAGGTCTTATTACAAAATCTGATTTTGAAAACGGCTATTATGAACAAGCCGAGAAAATTGTTAAATTACCGCTTACGGTTATAACAAGCTTAAATATTGTAATGAGGTCACGTATATCATATTATTATTCAATGGGACGAATAGGTGATATTAAATTATTAATGAATAAATCATGTCATTTTACAATGTGTATGTCAATTCCTATTTGCTTAGGATTATGTGCTGTTGCAAGTAATTTTATTCCTATTTATTTAGGTGAAGGTTATGAAAAATGTATAACTTTACTTTATGTTTTTTCACCAATTATAATTATTATAAGTCTTAGTAATTTTTTGGGTACACATTACTATACACCATTTGATTTACAAAAGACTAGTAATAGATTTTTAATTATTGGTGCATTAATTAATCTTGTTTTAAATAGCTTTTTGATTTATTTCCTTAAATCAATTGGAGCCGCAATTGCTTCCGTAATTGCGGAAGGTGTAATAACCTGTTTATATATTTATTTTTCAAGAAAAATATTTGAACCAATTAATTTTATAAAAATAGGGTATAAATATATTATCTCTGGTTTGTTTATGTTTGCTGCAGTATTTATATTTAATGCTTTATGGCTATATAGTGATTTTTCAAAATTTAAAGCTATTTCATATCTGGTTTTAGAAATTGGTATAGGAATTATTATTTATTTTGGATTACTATATATTTTAAAAGACAGCTTTGTTTTTGATTCAACTAAAAAAGTTTTAAATAAACTAAAAAGAAGGTAGGGATTAAAATGAATTTAGAAGAAGAAATTATATGTGATTTTAAAGTTACTGAAAAAAGAAAAAGAATATGGCAATGTCAACTTGAAATGGTTAAATTGGTTAATTTAATTTGTAAAGAAAATAATTTAAAATGCGTAGCCGCTGGGGGTACTTTAATTGGTGCAATTAGGCATAATGGATATATACCATGGGATGATGATATTGATTTAATGATGCCAAGAGATGACTATGAAAATTTTTTAAAAGTAGCTCCTAGTTATCTAGATAACACTAAATATTTCTTGCAAACAAACGATACAGAAAGAATGTACTATAATGGACATGCTCAAATCAGAAATAATGAAACTACATGTCTAACAAAAAATATGTTTAATGACTTAAAATTAGGAAAGAATTGTGGAATTTGGATTGATATATTCCCTTATGATTATGTTGATGGCGTAAAACAAACTCGTAAAATAAAAATTTTGCGTTCACTTTCTTATTCGAAAGCTACCAAAGATTATGGTAGGGGAATTAAAAGAATAGTAAAAAAAATTATTGTTTCATTATTATGTCCAACAAAAGCCTCATGTGAAAGGAAAATTAAGAAAATAAAGCAGCTTGCAATGTCTTCTAGAAAAAAAGACTTTGTTGGTCTTATTACTTTTATGCCTGGATATGAAAAAAATGTTTGGAAATCTGGCTGGTTTGATGAAACTACAATGCATAAGTTTGAAGATATTGAAATAATGATTCCTGTTAAATATGATGAAGTATTGAGGCAAGAATATAATAATTATATGACTATTCCTACTGTCAAAGGTGAAAATATTCATGGTGAGTGTTATTTTGATTTAAATAAATCATATAAACAATATCAGAATATAGATAAGAAAGAGTTTGAAAAGCTTTTTGAACAAATTGATTATTAAGAGGTAGATTATGAAATACTATGTTAATGAAAATATTAAAAATACAGTTAGAATTTTTCCAAGACAAAAAAGATATAATTGCTTAAGATATGATATGAATGAAAATCCCGAAGGACTTCCTAAAGATTTTGTTGATAGTGTTCTTAAGGAAATTACACCAGAATTTTTAGCGATATATCCAGAGCCTGATAAATTTTTAAATAAGTATGCAAACTTTATAGGAGCTCAATACGAAAACGTTGTTGCTACAAATGGATCAGATATGGCTATTAGATATATTCTTGAAACGTTTGGAGAAGCTGGCAAAAGTGTTGTAACGGTATCGCCATCATTTGAAATGTATTGGGTAAATTGCAATATTTTAGGATTAAAGCATAAACCTGTAGCGTATAATGATGATTTAACAATTAATATAGAAAATATTATTAATGCTATCGATTTAGATACAAGAGTTGTCGTTTTGCTTAACCCTAATAATCCTGTTGGCAATGTTTATACAGAAGAAGAATTTAGACTTGTACTTAAAAGAACGCAAGAGGTTGGTGCTATTTTGGTTGTAGATGAAGCATATCACTATTTTTATAAAAATACATTTATTGATTATGCTTTAAAGGAACCAAATGTAATTGTGTTAAGAACATTCTCAAAAATGTTTTCAATAGCAGCATGTCGCTTAGGCGTTGCAATAAGCAATCCTCAAATTATTGATTATATAAAGCGTGGTAAGTTAACATTTGACGTAAACTCTATCGCGTTATTATTTGGAGAAAGATTATTAGATCATCCAGAGGTTTATAAAGAATTAATTCAAATTCAAGATGAAGGTAAAGCCTATATTTTAGCTAATTTAAAAGAAAATGGTTATGAATGTAGAGATTGCAGAGGAAATTTTATTTTTATAAAGCCTAAGCATGATGCTTTAATGGTTGTGAAGCAATTAGAAGAACAATATAATGTTTTAGTACATGGATATTCTAATGCATTATTAAAAAATTACATCAGAGTATCAACAGGATCTATAAAATCAATGGAAAAATTTTTAAAATATTTTTATTTAGTTGATAATAAATAAAAGGAGGCTATCCTTTATGGTGAAAGTAATAACATATGGTACATATGACCATTTACATCAAGGACATATTAATCTTTTAAAGCGAGCTAAAGCTTTAGGTGATTATTTAATCGTTGGTGTTACGACTGAAAATTTTGATATTAATCGTGGTAAAATCAATGTTGAGCAAAGCCTTATGGAAAGAATTGAGGCTGTAAAATCTTTAGGAATTGCCGATGAGGTTTTTCCTGAAGAATATATGGGCCAAAAAATTGATGATATTAAGCGTTATGGAGTTGATATCTTCACTGTTGGTTCCGATTGGGAAGGTCATTTTGATTATTTAAATGAATATTGTAAAGTTGTTTATTTACCACGTACTGAAGGTATTTCAAGTACGCAAATAAGAAAAAGTATTGAATATAAATTAGGTGCTATTGGGACTGATATAACTATTAATAAATTTAAGGAAAATGCTAAATATGTTAATGGTTTAGTTTTTAATTCAACTTATTTTGATGAAACACCTTTCTTTGATTTTTCAAATATTGATAAAGTTGTTTCTTCATATGATGAGCTTTTAAAGGAAAATGATATTATTTATGTCGCAACAAGACCGGAAAAAAGATATGATATCATAAAAAAAGCTTTATGTAATGGAAAACATGTTATTAGTGAATCGCCAATTGCTTTATCAAAAGATGAATGTGAAGAATTATTTTCACTTGCTAGGAAAAATAATCTCGTGCTATTTGATTCAATAAAAACTGCATTTTTATTGTCATTTTCAAGACTAATTTTATTAATTAAAGGTGGAATAATAGGCGATGTAAAAGCAATAGATGCAACTTGTACAAGTCTTGAATTTAAAGAATGGATGAAGCAAACTAGCTTTTGTAATAGTATTACAGAATGGATTTCAATAGGGCTTTTACCTGTATTTAAAATTTTAGGTCTTAAATATCATAATATTTATTCAAAATCCTATGATGTTGATGGAATAAAAGGTGGATATTCTAAAATTAATATTGAATATGATAATGCATGCGCAACACTATCACTTGGTATAGGCGTAAAATCGGAAAGTGATATGAGAATATCTGGTACAAAAGGATATATTTATATTCCATCTCCATGGTGGAAATCTGAATATTTTGAAACACGTTTTGAAAATAAAAATCAAAATAAACCATATTATTATCAATCAGATGGAGAAGGAATAAGAATGGAGCTTGTGCATTTAGTTAATTGCATAAAGAAAAATATAAAAAATTATTATGTTGAAGAAGAAATTACACTAGCAGTAACAAGTACGATACAAGAGATTCTTAAGTAGGTGCAATATGATGAAAATTTTAAATAAATATGAAAATGCAGTTAAAACCTTCTTTGAAAGCAAATATTTTTTAGGATTAATAAGTATTTTAACAATTTTAAATTTTAGCTTTAATATTGGTATGTGGACCTATATTGAAGTAGGAATAATATTAAGTTTGATGATGTTATTTAAATCAAGATTTAATTATTTGCCAAGTATTGTTATTTTTATACTTGGTGGTGGTTTATCTAAAGTGCCGAATTTTAAAAGTTTTAGTTTTGTTTTAGCGTGTGTTGTTGGGGTAATATTGATTGCTACATTATTTTATTTTATTTACTGCAAAAGAAAAGAAGTTTTATGTATAACTATTTCAAATAGTTTTATTATTACGACTATTTTACTTGCTATTTCAATGCTTTTAAGTATGATTACATCAGTAAAACCATTAACAACATTAGCGGCAACTGGTGGATTTTTAATTAATTTGCTTGTAATGTATTTTGTATTGCTAACCGTGAAGATTACAGATGATTCAAAAGAAGAATTAGCTAATAGCTTTGTAGCTATATTTTATGTGATTTTCATAATGGTTGTTATTCATTTTTTTAAATTACTTCCAAATCATGCATTTAAAGATTTATTTTTTGATAAAAAGTTATTTCATTTAGGATGGGATTATAGTAATCATTATTGTGCAATGATGAATATAAGCTTTATCTTTGCATGCTATATTCTAATAACAAAATGGTACGAATTAACTTGGTATCAAAAGCTTTATTTTATTTTTCCACTTATTGGAACAACTCTAGTAAGTATTTTACTTTCATCAAGAGGGTCACTACTAGGTCTTATTGGAAGTGTTGGTGCAGCTTTTATCTTGATAATCATAAAAAATCGTAAAAATAAAAAGTTTGTTATAACGATGTGTAGTATAGCAATTGTTGGAGTATGCATTCTTGCCACATTATATTTTACTGGGGTATTTGATTTGTTTGGTGATAAAAGAGCTGATGGTGATAATCATTTAAATGGTAGACAAGAATTATGGCCAGTTGCATGGAGACATTTTAAGGAAAATTGGTTGCTTGGGACAGGCTATGGAACTCAAAGAATATTTATTTTAAGTGAAACACCACAAATTGTATATAATTATCATAATTATTTTTTCCAAATATCAACTGCTGGTATTATAGGTGTTATTTGCTTTCTAGTTTATTTAGTGAATATTGGATGGCATTGTATTAAAAGAATTGATTGGTATTTGATTGTATTTGTTTCAATTCTTGCTACATTTATGATAAGTGGATTTGTAGATACATTATTTTTTTCAAATAAGATGATGCCATTATTTTCAATTTGCCTATGTTATATGGATTTAAAACCAAAAGAATTAGCAATTCAAGACAAATGGATTTACAAATTAAGTTTATAAAAATTAGTAGGTGAGTTATGAAAAAAAATTACATTTCAATATTAAATGTTTTAGCCTGCATAGGCGTTGTTATTTTACACACATTTGAAACGGGCTACACATCTGATGCAAATTTTGTATTTGAAGTACTAATAAGAGCTATTGCATATTGTGCTGTTCCCGTGTTTTTTATGATAACTGGTGCGACATTAATTGATTATAGGGAAAGATATGACACTAAAACTTTTTTTAAGAAAAGGCTTTTAAAGGTAATCATACCTTTAATTATATGGTCAATAATCTATTTTATTATAAACTTCTTTAAAGGAAAATTTAGCATTAATGATTTATCTTTTAAATTTGTTTTTGAATATTTTTTTCTTGTAAAAACTAATCCAATCTTTTGGTTTTTCGTGGTAATAATTGGAATATATCTTGCAATACCTGTAATCTCTTTAATCCCTCAAGAAACTAGAAGAAAAGCTTTTTTATATATAATAATTATTACATTTGTTTTTAATCAATTTTTACCAGATTTGTTATATCATTTAAATTTGAATTATAATTATGATTTAAAGTTTCCTCTTACGTACAGTGGATGGATATCATTTATATTCATTGGATATTATATTGATAAATATGAAATAGTAAAAAAACATAGAGTGATTATATATGTATTAGGTATTATAGGATTTTTAACAATGGTAGTACCAACTATATTTATTTCATATCATAAAAACGAAAGTTGTAGTTGGTTTGATGAATATTATGATGCACCTTGTGTACTTTATAGTGCTAGTGTTTTTTTGTTTTTTAAAAGCAAGATAAATAATAATCAGATTGTGACGAAAATAATGCCGTTCTTTAATTTTGTTGCTCCCACAACTTTAGGAATTTATGTGCTTCATATTGCTATAAGAGATTTTTTAAGGTATTTTTATACATATTCTTATTTTGGTATGAATTTAGTACTAACACTGAGCATATTGACAATATGCTTCATAGTGGTTAAAATTGTACAAAAAATTCCAGGATTAAGGCATATTTTCCCATAGTAAACTAATATATTAGGAAATTGAAAGTATTTATATTTATTAATTTTTGTATTATAAACGTCAAGGTGAAAACATTGACACATTATAATAAATAATGTATAATTTAAACATATTTTAGCATAAGAAAGAGGTATTTATTATGGCTGAGCAAGTACAAGAAGAAGAGGGCATAACCTTAGGACAAATTTTTAAGGCAATGTTTTTTAATAAAATTAGATTTTTAATAGTATCAGTTGCTACATTTGTTGTATTATTATTAGGAATTTTGGTTGTATATAATCCAGCTAAAAAAACATATGTTGCAAAGTTTAAATATTCTGATATTAATATTGCAAACGGACATTATTCAAATGGAAAAACATTTAATACACTTGATTTGATTAATTTAATGGAAGAAGTCAAGCAAACAAATCTTGAAAAATATTCAGTTATCGATGTTGATAATATTATTGCTAAAAATGGGGTATCAATTACAGAGGATATTACGGTTAAGAAGACGGATACAACTGATTCTGCAAAGGATGAAAAAGAGTATATAACCTCGCATTATACTTTAACATGCAATGCAAAATTGTTCCCTGATTATAAGATTGCTAAGAGTTTTATGACTGATTTAATTAGTTATCCAGTTGCAAAGAGTAATTCTTTAGCTAATAGTATTGTATTTGATGAAAATTTAAAATTGTTTGAATCATCTAATATTTATTCAACTCAGATAAGCTATTTATCAAGTCAAAAAGATTATATTTTAGAAGGCTATAATTCTTTAATTGCATCTTATGGAGATGTCGCTTATAATAATGTAAATCTTTCAAGTAAAATTAAAGAAATTGAATTATTTTTTGAAAATAATAAATTGGAATTATTAAGTGACGAAATTACAAAGAACGGATATGTTAAGAACTTAAGTGCATATCAAAATAACTTAGAAACTCAAAGATATAATTTAGTTCTTGAATCTCAATATAATGAGAAGAAATTAGTAGAACTTAAGGCTCAAAGAGATGCGTTGATTGAAAAAGCATCAAAAGATTCTTCTTTACAAACTCTTGATTTATCAACATACAATGACTCAATAATAACTTTAACTCAAAGAAATATTGACATTGAAAAAGAAGTTGAAATACTTGATAAATATTTAGAATCTTCTTCGCCAACAAAAGCTGATGGTTCACCTAATGAAAATTACTATGACGACAAAAAGAGGGAAGTATTTGAAGCTAAATTAAAAGAATTTAAGTTACAATTAGAAACTTATACAGCTGAATACAAAGCTTGTTATTTAGATTGTATTCAAGATTATAATATTTATTATAATGATGCTGCAAAAGTTGTAAGTGATGGTGGTTTAAGTACTGTTATGACTTTAGCAGTATCAGTTCTTGCTGGTTTTGTTGTCGCATGTGTAGTTAATTTAATTGTTGATCGTAAAATTCTTTCTAAAGAATATATTGAAGAAGAAAAAAAATTAAAACAAATCAATAATTAAAAGGGCTGTGAAGCCCTTTAAGCATATAAGGAGAAAAATTATGGCAAGTAAACAAATTGGAAATTTTAATTTTATTGAAACATCAATTAAAGATGTTGTGATTATTGAACCTAAAAAATATGGCGATAATCGTGGATATTTTATGGAAACATATAAGAAATCAGATTTTAAGGCAGCTGGTCTTGATTATAATTTTGTTCAAGATAATCAGTCAAAATCAAAAGCTGGTGTTTTAAGAGGACTTCATTTTCAAAAGACTTATCCTCAAGCAAAGCTTGTAAGATGTATTGAAGGAGAAGTTTTTGATGTATGTGTTGATCTTAGAAAAGGTTCTCCTACATATGGAAAATGGGAAGGTGTAATTTTATCAGCTGAAAAAGGAAATCAATTTATGATTCCTAGAGGCTTTGCGCATGGTTTTGTAGTATTATCAGAAACTGCAACTTTCTGTTATAAATGTGATGAATTGTATCATCCAGAGGACGAAGGTGGAATTATGTGGAATGATCCAGAAGTTGGAGTTGAATGGCCATATAAAGGAGAGCCACTATTATCTGAAAAGGATAAAAAACATCCATCATTAAAAGAAGCTAAAATTGAATTTTAATTTAAGGAACCAATTAGGTTCCTTTTAAAATGTATGATTTAATATAGTAATCATTTCCATTACTTGATTTAAATTACATATTATGCTACAATTAGACAGCATCTACTAAGTTATGCCTTTATTATAAATATATATTATATAAAGGCTTATTTTTATGTATTGAGATTTTAAAGGTAGTTACCAAGAGGAATTAATTATGTCAAGAAAGTTGCGTATTTTATTTCCATATGTTGAAGCAGGCACAGGTCATATCATGCCAATGAAGGCTTTTGTTTTGGAATTTAGAAAAAAATATGGAAATGAATTTGATATTATTGAAACAGATTTCTTCAAAGAAAAAAAAGATAAAGAATTAATGTCTTATGAAGAATGGTTTTGTAATAAAGTTAGAAAATTTGCTGCCAGTCCCATAAAAGGCAGAATTTCAACTATAATAGATAGACTTTTACCAATTAAATTAGTAAGCTGGTATATGATGAAATTTAGCCATAAAAATGTTTATTATAAAGCTATAGAACAAATGGAATCATATCATGCAGACATTGTTTTTTCTACTCATTGGGCTACAAACTATTACGCAAGGAAATGTCATAATAAACCATATAGCATTATTTATTGTCCCGATTGTGACTTTTGTCATGCTTTTTCTTATGATAGTGATTTAGCTATTATTGGAAATAAGCAAGGATATGATAAGGCATTAAAGAAAAAATACAGGTTTAATAAAGATAATTTAAAGCTATCGACCTTTTTAATCCGAAATGAGGTATTTTCAATTTCCTTAGATAAATATCTAAATAGACAAAGCTTAGGACTGCCTAAGGATAATTTTACAATCTGCTTTATGGAAGGCGGCTATGGTATTGGTAAAATGGAAGCTTTATGCAATATTTTAGTCAAAGAAGAAAGAAAGCTAACTATAATAGCTGCTTGTGGAAAAAACGAAGAACTATATAATAAATTTTGTAATTTAAAGGTAAATGAAAATATTACCTTCATTCCTCTTCCAATGACCGAAAAGGTCTTAAATTATATTGCATCCTGCGATTTATTTATTGGTAAGGGTGGCAATTCCATTGCCGAACCTACTTTTTTTGGACATGCTTCTATTATAAGTACATTATCTACAGGTATTGAAAAAACAATTGCTAGGTATTATGAAAAAGTAGTTGGAAGCGCAATTATATGTACTAATGTTAAAAAAATTATAAAATATATCCATATGTTTAGTGAAAATCCAGAATTATTAAAAAAATATGAAATGAATGCTTTAAAAGATCATAAGCGCTATGGGGCAGAACCATGCGTTAATCTTGTATATGAAGAAATAAAAAAATGGGAGGCACATCAAAATGCTTGATTTATCAATAACAAATTATTTAAATATTGTTAATTATGTTTTCTTAGGAATATTTACTTTTCTATCACTTTTAGTCCTACATTTTATTATTGTAAGCATTGTTGGCTTATTTTGTAATAAAAAATATCCAACAAGTGCTAAAAAAGGAAGATACGGATGTATTATTCCTGCTAGAAATGAAGAAAACACAGTTGCTGATTTGATTAAAAGCATTAGAAAATCAGATTATCCTCAGGATAAACTAGACATTTTCGTTGTTGCCCACAACTGTACAGATAAAACAGCCGAAGTAGCACGTGCTGCTGGTGCGATTGTATATGAGTATAATAATCCAAATGAATGTACAATGGGATTTGCTTTTAAAGCCTTATTTAAGTTTATTGAAAAAAATTATAATACACAATCTTATGATGGATTTTTCTTGTTTAATGCCGATAATATTGTAGCTGAAAATTATTTTACGAAAATGAATGATGCTTTTAATTTCTACGATGGAAAATATATTATTACATCATTTAGAAATTCTCGTAATTTTAATTCAAATGTTATGGCTGGCTTATATGGTGTATATTTTGCAATCGGCTCTCGTTTTGAATCACTAGGAAGAACAGTTTTAGGTATTTCTACACGTGTTCAAGGAACCGGCTACGTTGTAAATAGTAAGCTTGTAGCTGATGGTTGGAAATATACAACTTTAACCGAAGACTGGGAATTATCTGCTGATCAGGTACTCGCAGGCAATAAGATTAAATTTTGTAATGAAGCTGTATTTTATGATGAACAACCAACTAAATTTAAAATTATGTGGCGTCAAAGAGTTAGATGGAGTAGAGGACATTTACTTGTTTTCTTCACACGTGTTAAGGATTTATTTAAAAGCTTATTCAAACATAATAAAAAGAATGGTTTTTCACTATATGATACAATGATTAATTGTTCTCCTTATACAATTGCGGTAATGTTTGCTTGGTTTGCTAAAATAATATGCTTATTATGTGCTCCTCTAGCTGATTTATCAATGCCTATTTGGGAAGTATATAAACAAGTATTTATTGGAAATAACGTGACTGGTAATATATTTGCTTTTGACTTAAATAGTTTTTCTTTTATAAATAATGGTTATTTATTTCATGCAATAAGAACGCTTATATTTAGTTATACTTCAACGGTTATTATGGCAATAATTCTATTTATTGCCGAACATAAGCGCATTGGTAAGATGAACTTTTTCCTTAAGGTAGCAATCTGTTTATTATGGCCATTATTCGTCTTTATTCAATTTCCAATTGATTTACAAGCTTTATTTGCTAAGAATTTAGGTTGGAAACCAATTCCACATGGCGATAAAAAAAGTATGCAAGCTTAAGATGTTATTTAAAAATTAATAATGTATTTATAAAAATAATGACTAATTAATTGGAGTGTAAAGCTCCAATTTTTTTACTAATAAAAATATAGTTATAAGCTTTAAAGTACGATAAAATAATACTGTAATAGATAAAGGATGTGATACAATGTCTTTATATTTAAATAAGAATAATGATTTATTTATCTCATATGGTAATGATGATATTATTAAAGTCAAATAATTATATTGAATCAAGAGAATATTTAGAAGGATTAATAAAAGATTATAAAGCTGATTTTGGCCGCTTTATAAATGATGATATTGAAGAAGATGTAGATTATCATTTACAATTACAGTTGAATAAAATTTTTGATTCAATACCATCACAGCATGCACAAGAAACGGATACCTTAAAATTTAAATATTCTGATGAGAAAAAGGCGGTAGAGCTTACAAATTTGAAGAACCATTTGAGTGGCTTGAAAAGGAAAGCTTCTATAATGAAAATTAAAAAAAATCTTGCTATAAAGTAAGCTTTATAGTTTAAAATTAATCTATAAAGAAAGAAGGATTAAAATGAAACCATACGTTACATGCTATATGATGATGTCAGTTGATGGGCGAATTGACTGCGCAATGACTGAACAAATTGAAGGCTCAAAGGAATATTATGAAATTTTAAATAAATATAATTTTGATGCATGCATGTTTGGAAAAACAACTGCTAGAATGCATTATGCATCAGGAGATTATATTGCGTCAAATAATGAACCCTTTGGTAAGAAGGTCATTTATAAGGCATTAGAAAGTTTAAAATATAATGTTGTTCTTGATACAAAAGGAAGTCTATGCTGGAATACAAATCAGATTGATTATGAGCCCTTAATTGTTATTTTAAGCGAGGATGTTTCTAAGGAATATTTAATGTATTTAGCTGACAAAAAAATATCTTATATTGTAACAGGATGTCATAAAATTGATCTAAATGATGCACTAAATATCTTACATGATAATTTTGGTATTAAAACACTTGGCGTTGTAGGAGGAGGTCATATAAACGGATCATTACTTGATGCAGGTCTTTTAGATGAAATTAGTATTTTAATTGGACCAGGAATTGATGGACGTGATAAAATGGCCGCTGTGTTTGACGGAATTCCTATGGATAGAAAGCCATTTAACCTTTTGTTAAAGGATGTTAGAAAATATAATAATGGTGTTATTTGGCTTCAATATAATTTAAAGTAAATTCAATTGTAAAAATTGCATTACAAATTTCACGTTTATTTCATAGTTTATATAATTTACTTGTATTAGAAATATTGACCTAATGTTTGAGAAATGTTAGAATAATGTGTAATTAAGTCGTTTTGTAAATCATATAAAGGATGATAATATGAAAAAAATAAAATTAGAAGATTTAAAGGCTAACAAATTAAACTGTATTCTTATTCCAATGTATACGATAATTCTTGCAGTTGTATATGGTTCTTGGATTGGTTTATCTAAATATAATATACCCCTTAGAGGAATGTTTGTTACAATTATTGTTTGTGCAATTGCTATTGCTGGTTGTGTTTTCTTTTATTTATCAAATTTGAAGGTTGCGAAAGAAAGAATTGCTAAGCAGAATGAAAAAAATAATAAAGAATAGTTGTGAGCATAGATGTGCTCATCTCTTTTTTGTAAATTAGCATTTTTTTACAAAAAAATCTTTACTTTTATTTCGTAATTTAGTATAATTTCCCTCGTGAGGTGAACTCTCTAATGTATACAAGAGATATTAAACAATGGATTTCTACATTACATGAAGAGGATTTAATTCTTGCTAAAAAGGCTTATGAGAAGCACTTCGTTGATATGAAGGAAGCTACATTCTATCAGTTACTTGCAAGATTAAATGAAGAGAAATACATTGGAAAAATTGCTAAAGGCTTATATTATAAACCAAAAAAGAATGATTTTGATGCCTTACCAAGTCAAGAAAAATTATTAGCATTCTTTACTAACAAGGATAAGAATGGTATGATAATTGGTCGCAAAATGCTTGAAAATAAAGGTATTATAAGTGATGATGTTCAAGTTTATGATATTATTACTAATACAATTGAAATTAAAACAAAGCGTTATATTGCTAATTTAGTTGTTGAAAATGTTGATGTTGATTTTAAAAATGTTAATGTAAGAAAATCAATTGAGCTATTAGAGCTTATTGAACTTATTGATTCATGCGAAAATGTAAACAATGAAGCAGTTAAGAATATGGTAAATGATTTTATTAGTACATATTCTGATGATGATTTTTTTAAGGCTTTAAATGCTAAGGGATATAAAAAGAGAAATGTGGCAGCTATAAAGGTGATTTTAGATCATAATGGTGTTGCAAACGCATTAGCACGTCAATTGAATACAGCATCTAAATATGCTTTTCCTGATAAGTTAAAAGGTGCACTAGGTTTATAATAATTTAAAGGTTTCAGTTTTGAAGCCTTTTTAATTTTTATGACATGTGCTATAATCACTAAAAAAGAAGGTATTACTATGCTATCTAAAATAAAAAAAACTTTTTTAACTAAATCTTTTTTAACATTTTGTATTATTGGCGGTCTTGCTTATTTGCTTCATCAAGGAATATATTTGTTATATACTAAGACTTTTGGATTTTATGATGACAAAAATCATCTTATTTCTACCGCAATTGCTTTTACAGTGGCTTCTATATTCACTTATTTTGCAAATGCTAAATTTACTTATGATACTAAAGCAAAAAGTGATACTGCAATTAAGTCGCTTGTAGTATTTATTGTTAAATTTGTTATAACAGAGGGCTTAACACTTGGTATAATGGCGATTATGAATCATAATTTTTCAAGTACGGATTTATTTTATAAAATTGTAGATATTATGTTACCACTAATTTTAACTTGTATTACATTAGTTCTTCAATTTATCGCTTTTAATCTTATTTTTAAATCTAAAGAAAAAAATGAATAAGATTGAAGTTACCTCAAAATCACTTTGAAGTAGCTTTGAAGTAAAATTAATTAAGAGGTGGCTTTATGATTCTTCAAGATGTATTTTCACAATACGATGTAAAAAACAATAAGTTTGAATGTAAATGAAGACTTGATAAAGAAAATGTTTTAGGTTGGCTAAAAACAATAGATGGCTTTGCAAATGGTACTGGTGGTATTATTTTTCTTGGTGTTGAAGGCAAAACTAATAAGCTTATTGGATATGATGCTAGTGATATCGATAAGGAAAAAATCTATTTTTATAATCGATTAAAAGAGCATTTTGACATTCTACCTAGTGTGAGTATAGATTTAATTCCATATAATATTAATGGTTAAAAAAGATATGTTTTAAAAATTTTCATTTTAGAATCAAATGTAAAACCAGTTATATTGAAATATCAGGGAATGCCAATGATTTTTTTAGGAGGGATGGTTTTACTTCACCAGCTACTACAAAAGAGATCATTCAAATGAGTACCAAAGGAAATACTCCTAAATTTGACATAGGAAAAACAACTGAAAAATATTCATTTAATGATTTTAAAATGTTGCAAGAATTTTATAACAAAAATACTGAATTGGTGTTAAGAGAAAAAGAGTTAGCTGCAATTGGTTTCTATACGGATGATGGTTATTTAAAAAATGGATCATTATTATTTAAAAATGATTATAATGATAAATTGACGACAGTTGTTTGTTCAAACTATAATGGAAATACCAGAGGAGATAATTATATTATCGCTAGTAATACTTTTGCTGGGAATTTAATTTCGTGCTATAAGTATATTTATGAGTTTATAAATCAAAGAATGAATCATGGTTTTATAAAAAAAATACAAGTAGAGTTGATATAGATTCATTTCCAAAAAGAAGTCTTTTTGAAGCAATTATAAACGCTTTGGCTCATAGAGATTATTTTTTATCTGGTTCAGCTATTTTTGTTGATCTTTTTAAAAACAGACTTGTGATTTCATCACCTGGTTCTTTTTTTGGAACTGGTGATATGAAAAAAACATATAAGTTAGATTCATTCATTTCAAAAAGAAGAAATGAATGAATTTGTGATATTTTTATTATGTGTAAGGCTATGGAAGATAAAGGTACAGGTTTTGAAAAGATATTAGAAGATTATAAGAATGTTGATTTGAAGTATAAACCATTTATATTTGCAAAAAATAATCAATTTTCAATAGTTCTTTCCGATTTGACTAATAAAGATGGCGTTGGGTTATACAATATGCAATAGCCCAAAGATTAACACCAATATATGAAAATGTATTTAGTGATTATTCATATGGCTTTAGACCTAATAAAGACTGTCACACAGCAATGAATAAGGTATTAGAATATCTTAATAATGGATTTGAATGGGTAATCGATTTAGATATCGAAAAGTAATTTGACATTGTAAATCATAAATTAATCTCAATACTTAGGGAGCAAGTAAATGATAGTTACATGCTACATTTAATCCGTAAGTTCCTTTAATTAGGAGTTATAGAAAATTGTGTTGTTATATCTTCAACAATAGGCACACCACAAGGTGGACCATTGTCGTCAATTCTATCAAATATCTATCTAGATAAATTCGATAAGGAATTAGAGATGAGAGGCCTACATTTTGTTAGATATGCAAATGATTGTAATATCTTTGTTAGAAGTGGTGTAGCAGTCGAACGTGTAATAAAATCAGTTACTTCTTGGCTAGAAAGAAAGTTATTTCTTAAGGTTTCAGCAACTAAAACTAAAATTGTAAGACCAATGAACAGCAATTTCTTGGGCTTTACATTTTGGAAAAGTACAAATGGGTGAAAATGTAAACCTGGAAATGACTTAAAGATTAAACTTTATGATAAGGCTAAAAAGGTGCTTAAACAAAAAGCACGCAGTATCAATTCTACTAGCAATTACATTTACTAAGTTTAATCAAATTATTAAAGGTTGGATAAACTACTTCCGTATAGGTAGTATGAAAATGTTTATTGATAACTTTGGACAATGGTTAAGATATAAAGTAAGAGTAATAATAATTAAAAAGTGGAAGAAACTTATGAGAATATATATTCAAGGTAGTAAACTCTAGGCTCGGTTAGTATAGAAGATGTGGAATGAATGTAGGGAATTACAAATTAAGTTCCAAAGTTTTAGCACTAGCTAATAAGAAAAAGGGAAGAACCGATGTTTTAATTCTCTTTTTTGTCGTTTATGCTATTGTTTATAACTTTAGTTTCCTATAGCACACTTTGTCATAAATAGCATAATTTGTCATAAACATTAGCATTTTTTGATATTGTAAATTGTATTGTTTAAAAGTATACTAAAGGTATAAAGCGTTTTCTTATGGAGGGATGAAATATGGAAATCAATGTTCAAAATAAAGCTAAACAATGGCAGATTATCTTGTTTCCGTTTAATAATGCGGCTACAAATATTTACTTAACTTTAATGTCATTTGTTTCTTATTATGCAGGTTATTATTTATCTGGAAATTTTTTAATTGGTTTTGCTAGTGCAGCAGTTAGTGCAGCAATTACTGTTACTATTTCAACAATTATTACAACTATGCGTATCTTTGATGGTATTACTGATCCGATTTGCGGAGCAATAATGGATAAGACTAATACTAAATTTGGTAAATTTAGAGTGTTTATGGTTATTGGTAATTTATTACTTGCCATATCATGTATTTTAATGTTTTTTGTTATTAGACCAATTCAATCATCTGTGTTTAGATGGATTGCATTTATAGTTACATATGTTATTTATGTTATTGGTTATACTTGTCAGTGTGCATGTACAAAAGCAGGACAAACATGTTTGACATCAGATGCAAAGCAAAGAAGTCAATTTGTTATTTGGAATATGGTTGGAATGGTTATGTCAATTGTAATGATTAATTTATTAGGAAATGGGTTATTACCAATTTTACTAAAAAGCGATGAAGGTACACTTGGAGTTTTATATAATCCTAAATTTTATGATATTTTAGTTCCAATTGCGATTGTTTTATCAGCTATTTACACTTTACTTTCTGTTTTGGCTATTTGGGAGAAGGATAAGCCTCAATATTGGGGAATTGATGCTAGCCAAGGAAAAACGAAATTTAAAGATTATGTTAAGGTTGTAAAAGATAACAAGCCTATTAGATGGCTAGTAGTGTCATCAGGATGTAATAAACTAGCATCAACAATTGCTACTTCAAATGTTGTTGCAGCATTAATCTACCATGTAATGATGGGAAATTATAATGCTTTATATATTCCATTATATGCGTTAAGCTTTATATTTATGGGAATATTTTTCTTGCTTGGATCAAAAACTGCCGCAAGAAAAGGACAAAAAAGAGCTATTGTTCAATATACCTTAATTGCATTTATATTTTATATAGGTTTAACAATAATGCTATTAATTTGGAATCCGAATAATGCTAATACTCATTTATCACTAATTACTGGTGGAGCTATTTCAATTAATGTATTCACTGTTATTTGGATTATTTTATATGGCTGTGGCTATGGTGCATATAATTGCTGTAGTGAGATGTGTATTCCTATGGTAGCGGATTGCTCTGACTATGAGACATATCGTTCTGGTCAATATGTTCCTGGTATTTTAGGCACTATATTTTCATTGATAGATAAGGTAGTTTCTTCATTATCAACAACATTTTTGTCTTTGTTTACTGTTTTATTGATTCCTGGTTTAAATGGTGCTCAACCAACACCTAATATGGATTTGACTGCAATTATTAAATCAAATTATCAAGGTGTTAGAATTTCAGCTTTAATTTGTTTTTGCTTTTTACCAATGATTTCTTGGTTAATTACCTTGTCTTGTATGAAAAAATATTCATTATCTGGTGAAAAATTAAGAGAGGTTCAGGCTGTAAATTCTGTAAGAAAAGCTGCAATTTCTTTAGGAATGCCTAAGGAAGAAGCTATGGAAACTTGGAAGACTATTGATCAAGTTCCTAAAAAATATATTCCAGAAGAACCAAAAATAAGTCAAAATAAATTTTTTGATAAGGTTGATGAAGTCTATGAACGTATTTGGGAAAAAGAAAAGAATATTAATGAAGAGTCTATAAATGCAATTGATATTCCTTCAAAATATATAGAAAATGGAGAAAATAGATTATGAAAATGACATTTCGTTGGTATGGCTATGATGATAAAAACACATTAGACTATATTAGACAAATTCCTGGTATGACAGGTGTTGTAACAGCTTTATATACAGTACCTGTTGGTGAGGTATGGCCAGAAGATGAGGTTGCACGTTTACATGACTATGTTACATCTCATGGTCTTGAGATGGAGGTAATTGAATCTGTTCCCGTATCTGAGGATATTAAGCTTCATCGTGGTGACTATAAGCGTCATATTGAAAACTTTAAGGAAAATATTAGAATACTATCTCGTCATGGTGTTAAATGTATTTGTTATAACTTTATGCCTGTTTTTGATTGGACAAGAAGTCAATTAGATCATAAGCTTCCTGATGGAAGCGAGGCTTTAGTTTATTATAAAGAAGATGTAGATAAACTAGATCCTACAAAGCTAACGCTACCTGGCTGGGATTCATCTTATAAGCCAAGTGAGGTTAAGGAATTAATTGAAGCCTACAAAGAGCTTGGTGAAGAAGGCTTGTGGGCAAATCTTAAGTATTTCCTTGAAGAAATTATTCCTGTTGCTCGTGAGTGCGATGTATTGATGGCAATTCACCCTGATGATCCAGCTTGGCCTATCTTTGGTATTCCAAGGATTATTACAAGTGAGAAGAATTTAGATAGATTCTTATCACTTGTAGACGATCATTATAATGGACTTACATTATGTTCTGGTTCTTTAGGAACAAATCCTCAAAATGACATGGTACATTTAGTAAAGAAATATGCGGCAATGGATCGTATTCACTTTGCTCATATTAGAAATATTAAGCTTGTAGGTGAAGAATCATTTGAGGAATCTGCTCACTATTCAAAGTGTGGTTCTCTTGACATGTTTGGTATGATTAAGGCTTATCATGATGCCGGTTATACTAAATATATAAGACCAGATCATGGAAGAATGATTTGGGATGAGAAGGCTAAGCCTGGCTATGGCTTATATGATAGAGCATTAGGCTCTATGTATATTACAGGAATCTGGGAAGCCTTAGATAGAATGGAGGATAAATAAAATGAAATTACCTTTTAAAATTAATTTAGAAAATAAGGTTTGTGTTGTAACAGGAGCAGGAGGAGTAATTTGTTCTCACCTTGCTCGTGCGCTTGCTCAATGTGGTGCAAAGGTTGCCTTACTTGATTTAAATAAGGATTCAGCTGAGGTATTTGCTAAAGAAATTAGAGAAGAAGGCGGTATTGCCTATGCTTATGAGGCTAATGTTTTAAAAAAGGACTCTCTTGAGGCTTGTCACCGCGAAATTCTTAAGGATTTAGGTAAGTGTGATATTTTAATTAATGGTGCCGGGGGAAATAATCCTCGTGCAACAACTGATAATGAATATGCAAAGCTTGATGATGATGTTAAGGGAATTAAAACCTTCTTTGACCTAGATGAGGCAGGCGTTGAGTTTGTATTTAATCTAAACTTTATTGGTACCCTACTTCCAACTCAGGTATTTGCTTGTGATATGGTAGGACGTCAGGATTGCTCAATTATGAACATTTCTTCAATGAACGCCTTCACTCCACTTACAAAGATTCCTGCCTACAGTGGTGCAAAGGCTGCTATTTCTAATTTTACTAAGTGGCTTGCGGTACATTTCTCTCATGTAGGAATTCGTTGTAATGCGATTGCTCCAGGCTTCTTTGTAACTAAGCAAAATGAAAAGCTATTATATAATGAGGACGGAACACCAACACCAAGAACAGGCAAGATTTTAGCCTCTACACCAATGGGTAAATTTGGTAATGTTGATGACCTTGTAGGTGCAACCTTATTCCTTTGCTCAGGTGAGGCAGCTGGCTTTGTAACAGGAGTAGTGCTTCCAATCGATGGTGGCTTCTCATCATATAGTGGAGTATAAAAATGAGAAGAAGTATTTTGTTGATGAATGATTGGCTTTTCAAGTATAAGAATAATGATTTTATCAATGTTAATTTACCTCATACTTGGAATAACATAGATGGCCAAGATGGTGGTAATGATTATTATAGAGGTAGCTGTACTTATGAAAGAAAAGTTAGTAAGCCTATATTTGATTTATTAAAAGAAGATGTTTATTTAGTTTTTGAAGGTGTAAATGCAAGCGCTACTATTGTTTTTAATAATCATGAAGTTATAAAACATGATGGTGGGTATTCTACTTTTAGAGTTAATGTTACTGAATTTTTAAAAGATGAAAATGATTTAAAAATTATAGTAGATAATTCAGTTAATGATAAAGTTTATCCACAAAATGCTGACTTTACATTCTATGGTGGTATTTACCGTGACGTTTATTTTTTAGTAATTAATAAGACAAGGTTTGACATTGATTATTATGGCGGTCCTGGTATTAAATATTATTCTACTGTAAATGGAAATGACGCTACAGTTTTTGTTGAAACTTTTAGTAATTCAGATAATGTATTTATTGAATTATATGATCAAGAAAACAATTTAGTTTTACAACAAAAAGGTACGAAAGTTTCATTTTTAGTAAAAGATGCTCATTTATGGAATGGTTTAATTGATCCATATTTATATAAAATAGTAGCTAAAATTATATGCGATGATGAAGTTTTAGATGAAATTAGTTGTAACTGTGGTATTAGAACATTTAAAGTTGATCCTAAAAAAGGTTTCTTCTTAAATGGTAAATCATATCCTTTACATGGTGTAAGTCGTCATCAAGATCGTAAAGCTTTAGGTAATGCTATTAGTTACGAAATGATGGATGAAGATATGAATTTAATTAAAGAAATTGGTGCTAATACAATTCGTCTTGCTCATTATCAACATAATCAATATTTTTATGATTTATGTGATAAAGTAGGTATGGTTGTTTGGGCAGAAATTCCTTATATTTCTGAGCATTTAGTTAATGGTAGAGAAAATACAATTAATCAAATGAAAGAATTAATTATTCAAAATTTCAATCACCCATCAATTGTTACTTGGGGTCTATCTAATGAAATTACTATTAAAGATAACCACCGTAAAGATATGTTAGATAATCACTATGTTTTACAAGAACTATGTAAAGAATTAGATCCTACAAGAGTTACTACTTTAGCATGTTTTGCAATGTGTACACCATTCCATCCTGTAACTAAAATTAGTGATATTATTGGCTGGAATTTATATTTAGGTTGGTATGTACCTTTTAAATGGTTAAATGATTGTTTTATGACATTCTATCATACATTCTGGCCAAAACGTGCCTTATCATATTCTGAATATGGTGCTGAAGGTATGCCTAATTTACATAGTAAACACCCTAAACGTGGTGATCATACTGAAGAATATCAAGCAATTTATCATGAATATATGTTAAGATGCTTTAAGAGACATCCATATTTATGGGGAACTTATATTTGGAATATGTTTGATTTTGCTGCTGATGCTAGAAATCAAGGTGGCGAACCTGGTATGAATCATAAAGGTATGATTACTTTTGATAGATTAACTAAAAAAGACAGTTTCTACTTATATAAAGCATGGTGGAGTACAGAACCTGTATTACATATTTGTTCAAAACGTTATGAAAAACGTGAAGGAAAGAAAGCAATTATTAAAGTTTACTCAAATCAAAAAGAAGTTTCTTTATATAATAATGGAAAATTAATTAAAACAATTAGTGCTGATAAAGTATTTAAATTTAAAATTAAGTTAGAAGACGTTAATAATATCGTTGCAAAAAGTGGTAATTTAGAAGACAATGCAACATTTATCAAAGTAAATGAAAGATGTCCTGAATATAAATTAAAAGCAACTGATAGTAAAAACTGGATGTAATTTAAGTTTTATACGACTTTTTTATTAAAAAATAACTAACAATTTAGCAATTAAGTTATGAGAAGAGGTAATGCAATAATGAAATATATATCTTTTGTTGTACCAAGCTATAATTCTGAAAAATATTTAAATAAATGTATAGATTCATTATTATATGGTGGTGAGGATGTAGAGATTATTATTGTTAATGATGGATCTATTGATAGAACATTAGAAATAGCTTTAGAATATCAAAATAAATATCCTACTATTGTAAAAGTAGTTGATCAAGAAAATGGTGGTCATGGTTCTGGATTAAATGCGGGGATTAAAAACGCTACTGGTCTTTATTTTAAATGTGTTGATTCAGACGACTGGGTTGAACAAGATTCATATAAAAAAGTTTTAGACGTATTAAAAAGTAATCACGAATTAAATAATGATCCTGATTTATATTTGACAAATTATGTATTTGAAAGATTAGACTGTAATAAACAATATATTCACAAAAACACTAAAGCATTTGCTCCAAATAAAATGCTTTCTTGGGCAGATGTAAAAAAATTAGGTTTAAGTGAATATATTGTAATGCATTCTATGATTTATAAATTAGATGTGTTAAAAGAAAGTAAAGTTAATTTACCTTTACATACATATTATGTTGATAATATTTTTACTTTTGTACCATTAAAATATGTTAAATCTATCTATTATATTGATACTAATTTTTATCGTTATTATGTTGGTAGAGAAGGACAAAGTGTTACATTTGAAAATATGACTAAAAATTATAAGATGCAAATTAAAGTAATGAGAGAATTATCTTTAGTTTATTCTTATGACGAATTAAAAGCGCTACCAAAAGGACAACGTAAATTTATGATGCATGATTTAATCATTAAATCTTTCTTAACATTATTCTATGTAATGGCTGATTATAATAAAGAAAGAAAATATGATTATGATGAATATTTTAAAGAATTTAAAAAGCAAAATAGAAGCTTATATTATAAATTAAGATATCGAACTTATTTTTTATTTCCATTTACTTTAATTATGCCTTTAAGACGTTTTGTAGTTATGTCAGTTTATAAAAAAGTTGTTAAAAAAACAAACTGGCAATAGTTTGTTTAAATATTGCGCCTTTAAATATTTTGCGCTATAGAAATAAAATATTAAAAAAGTTTAGGAGGAAATTGGACATGGAATTTTTAAAGAAATTCTTCAGTGGAAAAGCTTTTGGTTATTATGTAACTTTAGCTGTTTCATTACTTTTCTTAATCTCTGGTATTGTTTATGTTGTACAATATGCTAAAGATACAAGAGATTATCAAATTTTAACTACTGTATTATTATTTGTAGGCTTTGCCGTATCAGTAGTATTATTAGCATTAAAACAGGATAAATATACTCCTTATGTACAAGGTGTATTCAGTTTATGTGCTTTATTATTCTTTATCCGTAAAATTTACTGGTATATTTCAGAAGTTTTTGTTGGTATTGATGAAATCGGGTTTAACAGCAAATTTATTATTTCTACAACATTCTTAGTAATTTTATTTGTAGTTACATTAGTAAATTGCTTCTTACCACAAGTTAAGAAAGAGGTGGCAATCAATGAGTAAAAGAGCATTAGCATTAAAAATTAGTTTAGTAGTATCTACAGTATTATTTGGTTTTTCAACTACTGCAGTTAGTATTGCTAAAGAAAACAGAGATCAAATTTCTTCATCATTAGGTCAACCTACATTTAAAATTGAATATGGTGAATCTAAACCTCAAGAATTATTTAAATCTCAATATAAATCAATAAAAGATTTATCAGCTGCAGGTCATAAATTAGTAAAAGACATCGAAGCTGAAGGCGCTACATTATTAGAAAATAAAAATAATGCATTACCTTTAGCTCAAGGTTCTAAAGTAACTTTATTCGGTGTTCAATCTGTAGTACCAAGCTATGGTGGTCGTGGTTCTGCTCATGCTTCTAACCCTCAACCACAAGTAGACTTAAAAGCTGGTTTAGAAAAAGCAGGTTTCTCTGTCAATCAAACTATGTATGATTTCATTAAATCTGGTATTGCTGGCAAAAAATATGCTACAGCTATGGGCTTCACTGGTGGTCTTCCAAAAGATATGCCATTTGCTGATTTTGAAAGTAATGCTGATTTAGTTGAATCATTAAATTCTTACAATGATGTTGCTATTATGACATTATCTCGTTGTGGTGCTGAAGGTTCAGACGTTAAATTAAATGCTACTACTGATGGTTTAAAATTAACTGATGCAGAAGCTTCTACATTAGCAGGTTTAGGAAAACTAAAGAAAGACGGAAAAGTTAAGAAAGTTGTTGTATTATTAAATACTTCTAACCAAATTCAAACTAGTGAAATTAACAAAGGAGAATACGGTATTGATGCTGTATTATGGATGGGTCAAGTTGGTATCAACGGTACTGAAGCTGTTGGTGAAATTTTAAGTGGTGCTATTAATCCATCAGGAAGTTTACCTGACACATATTGGTATAATCATAAAGATAATCCAGTAGTAGATGGTAACTATGGTGCTTTCACTTATCAAAATAGAGATGAATTTAAAGATCAATTACCAGCAGTTAAAAAGAGTTATTATGGTGGCACAAGTGATAACTGGGGTACTTATGTAACATACCAAGAAGGTGTATATTTAGGTTATAGATATTCAGAAACTCGTTACACTGATACAGTTATGAAACGTGAAGGTCACGGTGATTTCAATTGGAAAAATACTATTTCTTATCCATTTGGTTTTGGTTTATCATATACTGATTTCCAATTCTCTAATTTCAGCGCAAATGAAACTAAAGATGGATATAAATTAACAGTAGATGTTAAAAATATTGGTAAAGTAGCTGGTAAACAATCAGTTCAATTCTATATTCAAAAACCTTATACTGAATTTGATATCGAACGTGAGATTGAAAAACCAGCAGTAGAATTAATCGATTTCGGTAAAACTGATATCTTAAAACCAGGTAAAACTCAAACTGTTACTTTAGATGTTTCTAAAGAAGTTTTAAAAGTTTATGATAGAAAAGTTGCTAAAACTTACATTGTAACTGAAGGTAACTATTTATTTACAGCTGCTAAAGATTCTCATGAGGCTGCTAATAACTTCTTAGCAAAAGCAGGAAAAACAACAGCTGATGGTATGACTGAAAATGGTGATGCTAAATTAGTTAAATCATTCCATTTAGGTAAAGATGAATTTAACTTCAGTAGATCTAGATCAACTGGTAAAAAGATTACTAACTTATTTGAAAAAGCAGAAATCAATAATTATGAAGGAAATACATTAGATTACTTCACAAGAAGCAATTGGTCTAAAAAATTAAGAAAAGATTTAAAATTAAATCAAGAAATGGTTAATGAAATTCTTAAACAAGAAAATTCTAATTCATTAAAGAAAGATGATGGTTTATATCCTACATATAATGCAAAAAATAATTTACAATTAATTAACTTATATCAAAATGATAGTGGTGAATTAATTAGTTATGATAATCCTATTTGGGATTTATTCTTAGATCAATTAACATGGGAAGAAACATGTGAAATTGTTGGTCAAGGTTTCCGTTGTTCTGCTGCATTAGATAGATTAGGAAAACCAAAAACTGTAGATCACAATGGTCCTACTGGCTTAACTGAAAAATATAGTGCTGCTAATGGTTTAGCTAACAAATTAGATGATCCTGATAAAGATTTAACTCCAGTTAACTATACTACAGTTCCTGTATTAGCTGCTACATTCAATAAAGATTTATCTAAACGTTTCGGTGAAATGATTGGTGAAGATGCTTTATGGGCAGGTTATAATGGTTTCTATGGTATTGGTGTTAACACTCATAGATCTCCTTATGAAGGTCGTGCTTATGAATACTTCTCAGAAGATCCAACTTTATCTGGTATTATGGCTTCTATTGAAACATTAGAAATCCAAGCTCGTGGTACTAATGCTTTCATTAAACATTTTGCGTTAAATGATCAAGAAACTCAACGTTGTGGTGTTCAAGTTTGGACAAACGAACAAGCTTTACGTGAAATTTCATTAAAACCATTCGAAATGGCTGCAATCGATGGTAAAGCTGCTAATGCGATGGTTTCTTTAAGTAGAATTGGTTTAGAACTCGCTACTGGTTGTAAATCATTATTAACTGATTTCTTACGTGGCGAAGTTGGTATGGTTGGATACTGTGTTTCTGATATGTGGACATTAGAATACAATAAACAACAATTACCATTATTCTTAATGGCTGGTTTAGATATTCCTGATGGTGCTACAAATAATGTTGGTACTGATTGGAGTTTATATGAAACTGGTTATTCAGCTTTAGCATGGAGAATGCGTGAATCTGCTAAACGTACAATGTATGCTACATTACATAGTAATGCAATGAACGGTTTTGACTCTAATACTAAGATCATTAGAGTTACACCAAAATGGGAAAAACAAGCTAATATCCTTTTAGGTGTAGTTTCTACAGTTTGGGGCGCATGCTTAGCATGGGGTGTTGCTGAAGTTGTTTTAGCTGTTAAAAAATCAAGATTATTAAAAAAATAATTAATCAATTATAATTGAATTAGACCTAGGATAACCTAGGTCTTTTTCTAACTGAAAAATAATTTAAACAAAATAATTTCGGTTCTTTCCAAAGTGAGGTAGATAGGTAGGTAGACATCTACCTTAAATTATACAAAAAATCAAAGATGGTAAAAAGCTATCCATTCTTGGGTAGATGTTTACCATCTTTTTTTGACAATGAAAACATTATATTTATTTTATAAATTTTATTATTTTATTTTTTTACGTGGTTTCCGGAAAATTTTAGATACATCTACACGCTTAAATGCTGTAACTTCTGAATTTTTAAATGTCAACTAAAAAATGTAGTTTCCTATAGCAAAATTTGTCATAAACATTAGCATTTTTTGATATTGTAAAGTATATTGTTTAAAAGTATACTAAAAATGTAAAGCGTTTTCTTATGGAGGGATGAAATATGGAAATCAATGTTCAAAATAAAGCTAAACAATGACAATTAAAATCTATACTAATATGAATAATGCTGATTTATATGTAAATGGCAAGTTTATTAAAACACTTAGTGGTGAGAAAGTATTAAAATGCAAAATTAAGATGAGTGAGGTGAATAAAATTAAAGTAATTAGTAATGGTATCAGCGATAATGCTATTTTTTACATGGTAAAGAAGAGGGATAAAAACTATATTTTATCTAATAACAAATCACAAAATTGGATATAAAGGAGAAAAAATATGAAAAAGAAATTTTTTGGTTCTCTAAATTAATTGGTGTAGGTTTTAGTTTTAAACTATAAACAAATTGGTGTGGGAACTATAAACAAAT